>WNGJ01000606.1_pt1 | contig 49082 bp, 48 predicted proteins | sample 5400611 | NCBI WGS metagenome assembly WNGJ01 (sample SAMN13153375, study PRJNA577476) | soil metagenome | isolation source: 40 cm soil or saprolite under Garry oak tree replicate 1 | place: USA:California | collected 2016-06-15 | reverse complement strand
GGACGGGTCGACCGACCACGACCTCCTCGGCGGTTGGCCGGTCGTGACACGCCGCCATGTGGGAGTTCGCTCCGTCTCCGCCGTCGTCCCCGGCATCGCCTACTGCCGGCAGCAGGTCCGGGTCGACCGACCAGCAGACTTCGAGCCGCCAGGCACAGCGCGGCGCGAATGGACAGCCGGCGATCTCAGCAGCAAGGTCTGGTGGCGCACCGCCAATGGGGGTCAGCTCGGCCTGCCTGGGCCGGTCGAGTCGGGGCAGCGACTGCAGGAGGCCGACCGTGTACGGGTGCTCTGGACGCGCCAGCACATCCTCCGTCGGGCCGGTCTCCACGATCCGGCCGGCATACATGACTGCGAGTCGATCGGCGAATCCCGCGACGACGCCCAAATCGTGGGTGATGAGCAGGACGGCCATGTTCAACTCTGATCGCAGCCGGCCGAGGAGGTCGAGAATCTGGGCGCGAATCGTGACGTCCAGCGCGGTGGTCGGCTCGTCCGCGAGCAGCAGCGCCGGCTCACAAGCCAGGGCCATCGCGATCATCGCCCGCTGCCGCATCCCGCCGCTGAACTGATGGGGGTAGTCGTCGACGCGCTTGCCGGCGGCCGGGATCCCGACCATATCGAGGAGGGCGACGGCCCGCTTGCTCGCAGCCGTGTGATCCAGCCGACGGTGCGTCTCGAGCCCTTCGGTGATCTGGCGCCCGATCGTGAGAACCGGGTTCAGGCTCGACAGCGGATCCTGAAAGATCATCCCGATCCTTGCGCCGCGGACCCGCCGAAGCGCCTGTTCCGACAGTCCTACCAGCTCACGGCCTTCGAAGCGAACGCTTCCGGCCGTGATGCGCCCGACGCGCTTCGGGAGCAGGCCGAGCAGCGCAAGTGCGCTCACGCTTTTTCCCGAGCCTGACTCGCCGACGAGACCGAGGGTCTCGCCCGGCGCGATCGTGTACGACAATCCGCGAACCGCGTGGACCACGCGCCGGGCGGCGAACTCCACGCGCAGGTCGTTGACGGCAAGCAACGGCTCGCGTCCGGGGACAGCCTTCGCCCCGATCGTGGTCGTGGCGGTGCTACTCGTCGTCACGGCGCTGGCATCAGTCATCCGGGATTAGCTCCGCGTCCTGTCGGTGAGTTCGGGCGCTGCACAGTATGGATGGTTATCGGCCTGGTCAAACCGCGACGACCGAGCCAGCGCCGACGCCGTCGTTGTATGTTGTCGACAATCCTGGGCAGGGTCGGCCAGTGCCAATGCTCGCATGAGCGCCGGGAAGGCAAGGCTGACAAAAGTCCCCGGCACGTCCTGAAGGTTGGGTCCCGCAGGCTGATGTCGGGATTACGGCCGCGGAGATTGCGTGAAGTATCGGACCGCGCTCATTGGGCTGAGCTGGATCGCGACCGATCCGGCGGGTTCCGCCTCGGATCCCATCGTAGGCACGGCGTTGCCGGGCAGTCACGCGTCGGCCATGGCGGCGATTCCCGACATTGAGCTCGTTGCAGGCTGCGACATCGTTGCGACGGCTCGGGAAGGTTTCCTCGAACGTTGGAGCGGCCGTTGGCCTGAGCTCAGCGTCTATGGCGACTATCGCGAGATGCTCGCCAGGGAACGGCCCGATCTGGTCTCGGTGGTCACGCCCGACCACCTGCATACGGAGCCGGTCCTCGCCGCCATCGAGTTCGGCGCCCGGGCGATCTTCTGCGAGAAACCGCTGGCGACGTCTCTCGAGGAGGCCGACCAGCTGGTGGCCGCCGTGAGCGCATCGCAGGTCGTGATGTGCGTCGACTACACGCGGCGCTGGATGCCCGAGTTCGTCGAAGCACGGCGTATCGCGCGCTCGGGCGCTATCGGGCGTCTGTCCCAGATCGTGATCCATACCGGCGGGCCGCGCGCGATGCTCTACCGCAATCACACCCACGTGATCGACCTGCTGAGCTACTTCGCCGACGCCGAGCCGGACTGGGTAATTGCCGAGCTCGAGCCGGGCTTCGAGGATTACGGGACGGCCTACCGCGGCGACGGCGGCGGTGATCCGGCAACCGAGCCGGGCGCGAACTACTACGTTGCATTCGCGAACGGAGTGCGGGCGTACGTGACAGGGATGAAGGACACGGTGCCGGAGCTCCGCGTGGACCTGATAGGACCGGGAGGCCGCTTGTCGCTGGACGTAGAGGGCCTTCGACTCATCACGGTCCAGAGCGAGGATCTGAGAACCAAGCCGACCGTGACGCGGATGGAGCGCCTGACGCCCTCCTGGACCGTCGCCGGCGTCCAGGCCGCGCTGTGCGACCTCATCGCGGCCATGGAGACCGGTCGGCCGACGGCGAGCCCTCCCGAGACGGCACGCCAGGCAGTCGCCATTACCCAGGCGATCCTCGAATCACAGGCCCACGGCAACCGGCCCGCCCAGGTTGCACGGATCGCTGCTCAGCGACCGACGGGAGTGCCGCCAGCATGAAGATCACGGGTATCCGGACGGTCCTGCTGACCGGCCCGTCCACGGACGATCCCTACCTGCGCGAGAGTCGCAAGCGGCGCAGCGCGGCTTACATCGAGATCCTGACCGACACGGAGCTCGTCGGCATCGGCGAAACGTACGCCGGCTATTTCATCCCTGAGGCTGTGCCACCGATCGTCGACTTCTTCGCGCCCGTCCTCGTTGGCCAGGGTGTCGAGAACATCGCCGAGCTCTGGCGGCGGATGTATCAGACCGGAAACTACTGGTGTCGGGTTGGACTCGGGGTGGCCGTTATCAACGGCATCGAAGCGGCCCTCTGGGATCTGAAAGGCAAGATGTACGGCGTCCCGGTGTACGAGCTGCTCGGCGGCCGCAAGCACGACGCGCTCCCCGCTTATGCAACCGGTGGCCCCAGCAACTACCCGCTCGAACGGCTCGCCGCCAAGATCGACTTCTACCTCTCGCTTGGCTTCCGCGGTTTCAAGATCGGCGCTGGTTCGCACGAGGAGACATCGGACGGGCCGGTGGACTTCGTGCCTGCGAGCGCTTCGCAGGCAGCCGACTTCGAGGGCCGCAAGGCCGAGTTCGTGCGGCGTCATGTTGGCATGGACGTCTGGTTCTGCATGGACGGGCACATGGGCAATAACGTGGTGACGTGGGACCTCGGCGTGGCCCAGGCAGTGCTGCGGGCCGTCGAGCCATATGGCCTGTTCTTCTTCGAAGAGCCGCTGCCGTACACCGATCCATGGAGTTACGCAGAGCTCTGCCGCAGCACCTCGGTGCCGGTTGCCGGGGGTGAGTGCCTCACCGCCGCTTACGAGTGGCGTGTGTTCGCCGAGCAGGATGCCTTCGACATCGGTCAACCTGATGCCGCGTTTACGGGCGGGATGCTCGAGTTCGGGCAGGTGGCGGCGATGCTAGGTGCCCGCGGCCGCAATGTGGCGACCCATTCGTGGGCCTCCGGCGGGGGCTTCATGCAGAACCTTCACGCCGGGTTCGCGGCCGCCAATACGGTGATCCTGGAAATCGCGCCGGCCTACGGCGGTTTGCACCGTGAGGTCATTGCGGACACGTTCACGTTGAAGGATGGCATGGTCATGCCGCCGGAAGTGGCCGGCCTCGGCATCGTGCTGGACGACCGAATTCGGGAGCGCTACCCCTTTGTGCCGGGGAGTGGCGAGTTCAACAGCGTACCGGGAAAGGTATTGGCCGACTAAGGGATGGCTTGTCGAGCGAGCGCGGGCCAGGTCGCGAGGATGGCCTGCGCCGAATTGTGGCCGGGCGCGCCGGATACCTCACCCCCGGGGTGCGTGCCCGCACCGCACAGCCAGAGCCCTTCGATCGGCGTTCGATAATCAGACCAGCCGGGCAACGGTCGAGCCCCAAGGAGCTGAGAGGGAATCATGTCGAGGTGATGGATGTTGCCGTCGGTGAGCCCGACCCGCCGTTCGAGGTCCACAGGCGTGAACAACAGCCAGTCTGCGATCGCGTCGCGGAAATTCGGGGCGTACTCGCTGACGGAATCGATCAGGGCCTCGCCCACCTGGACACGCAACTCATCCCAGGATCCTTCGCGCGGATCGACTGGCGCGAACATCGCAAAGATCGACAGGACGTGCCGGCCCGGCGGAGAGATCGTGTCGTCGTAGAGGCTCGGAATCTGGATCGACATGACGGGCTGGCTGGCCGGCCGCCCGTCGGCTGCGTCACGCCAGGCCTGTTCGTAATAGGCCACCGATGGGTTTATCCAGATGCGGGCCAGCGTTCGAGGCGGCGCGTCGCGAGCGAGCCAGCGCGAGAAGTCGGGCAGCTCGCGCATGGCAGCGTGGAACTTCAGGTACGACACCTTGGTTCGGAGACGTTCGACCGCCGCCCTGAATCCGGCGGGCAGCTCCTCCGGCTCGATGAGCCGGAGGAATGTTGTCTTCGGATCTGCGCCCGAGACGACCAGGTGGCTGGGGATCACTTCGCCAGAAACCAGCTCGACGCCGACTGCGCGACCTCCTTTCACAACGATGCGTCGCACTTCGGCGTCCGTTCGGATCGTCGCGCCACGCTCGCGGGCAGAGGCCGCGATCGCCTCGCTAATCGAGCCCATCCCGCCGCGGACGATGCCGACCGTGTTGCCCGCCTCCGCCACAGTGTCCATTGCCCCGCCGGCCAGGTTTACCGTGGGCCAGGACGTGCCCGCTCCGCGCGGATCACCCACGTCCCCGGAATGGACGAGCGCCGCCTTGACGTGCTCCGACTCGAACGTCTCGTCCAACAAGTCCGCAAAGCCCGTCGTCAGCAGCCGCTCCAGGAGCCGCTCGTCGTCCGTGCCCCGAACCCGACGGAAAAGCTCGGCGAGTGTGGGCGGCGTCCGGAGTCGGTACGGATCCACGATGGCTGCCGCGCGCGCCCAGAGGGCGTTCCAGCGGGGGTAGGCGGCAGCATCGAGCTCCGAGAACGCGCGGATCGCCTCGACGTTGCGCGCTTCGTCGCGGTACAGGACCAGGTGACGCCCATCTGGAAACGGCCGGAACTCGAGCGGATCGAGATCATAGATCTCGAGTCCGTGCCCGCGGAGATCGAGATCCCTGACGATCGTCGGCTCCAGCGCGTAACACAGGAACGAACAGCTCGAGAATCGGAAGCCCGGGATCAGCTCCTCGGTCGCACACGCCCCGCCGATGATCCGGCGGCGCTCCACCACCAGGACGTCAAGTCCGCGCCCAGCCAGGTAGGCCGCCGCGACCAGCCCGTTGTGGCCCGCCCCCACGATGACCGCGTCACGTTGCGCCATGCTGCGACGATGGTAGTTAGCCCGCGGCTCGGTGTCGGCCGCACGGCGAAGCCGGCCACAGCCCGCGGAGACGGACAGCCTAGTTAATCTGCCTGAGAACAGCCGTTCGTGTGGATAACTTGGTGGACGAGATGGTGGACAAACCCTCTTCCCGCATCGTCGGCCGCGGCCCTACGATGCGCGCCTGACCGATTGGGAGAGGGTTACCGGGCCGATCGGTCAAGTCTCAGGGGGCTCGGGCGACCCGCCCAGATCCGCGGTCGTCTGCGCCCCCGGGCCGGCACCCGGGCCGGCCGTTATCGGCTCTACGGAGGGAAGGAGGGCACGCCATCGATGGATTCCCGCAGAGCAGCTGAGGTCGAGTTGTCCTCGGAGGCAGCCGATTTCGTTCGCTTCTGCTATCGGCGCCGGCGCATGGGATGGCCGGACTTGTACGACGAGATGTGCGCCGTCGCTGGCCGCAGGCTCTATGAGGGTTGGGGATTCGAGGACCTGGCCGAGCATGGCATCGGCTTTGGGCTCGCACATCTTCCGGCCCTTGCGGAACTCGTCGGTCGCGTGATCGCGGACGAAGGTGAACGTCGAGCGCGTGAGCAGGTCCGCGTCGTGGCGGCAAGCCCGACACAGTCATTCGACGGTCGAGGCTCGGAGGTCGCAGGCGTAGGAGGAAACGCCGCGGGTCCGCTCCTCGTCGGGGCGCCTGCCGGCGCCTGATCGCACGGCCCACTGCCCGGGGGCCGGTACGGCATTCATCCCCGTCGCTCATCGACGGGACGTGACGAACCCCCGCCAACCGGCGGGGGTTCGGTTTCGCCGCGTGTGATCGGGCCGGCCGCTCGATTCGGTCAGGCGCGAATCTGGCGGCGAGCCATCTCGGTTTCGATCTGGCGCTCCGCCTCGACATAACGGTCGATCTGCTCCCGCAGCTGGTTGGCTTCGGGGACATACAGGTGCACCTGCTGTTGGAGGATGTACGAGAGTCGCCGGCTCGTCATGCGAACGTGGTCGAGATTCTTCATCAGCACGAGCGGATCCATCGCCGCGAGGTCGCGATCGTCGTACATCAACTTCACGACCGGATTGTAGACCGCGGCCCGTGTGCCACGGCCTGCCACCCGAGCCCGGGTGGTTCCCGACGGGCGTCTGCCTCAGACCGCGCGAAGGCCCCGCTGAGGCCAGCTCCAATCGATCGGCAGTCCGGCCCCGTTGATGGCCCGTCGACGCCCTGCCTCTCCGCTGCCCAGAACCAGGATTCGGTCCGTCTTCGTGGCCCGACCGGCCTCGTCGCCCCACAGCTTGGTCATCTTCCGGTGGGCCGCCACGTCGTCGATGGCGATGCCGGCCAGCCGGTAGCCTTCGGGCTCCGCGGCCGCCGCCCAGACCTGCTCGGCGAGGCCGACCCCGGTTCGGATCCGTCGCCCCCGGTCCAGCTCCACGTCGCCGATCACGAGCACGACGATCGCGTCCTCGGCCAGGGCAGGGCGCAGGCCGACGAGCACGTCGCGCATGAAGGCCAGGTATGGCTCGCGGTGATGGGCGTCATCGAGGGCAGCGTCGATGGCGCGAGGGTCGAGCCCGAGCAGCCATGCTCGGAGCCAGTTGTAGTACCCGTACTTGACGACGCGCAGGTACGGCGGCGAGCCGATCACGAGCCGGACCCGGTCGGGAAGGCCACGCCCGCGGAGGGCCTCACGCGCCCGCTGCCCTGCATCGCGAGCGTCGCCCAGGAGAGCGAGTCCGGGCGTCGTTGGCGGGTGCTGCCGATAGAGCCGGTTCAGCTTGAGCTCCAGGCAGTCGAACACGTCGCGCTCGGGCGATTGGAAGCCCGTTCTCGCAACGTACTCGCGGACGTAGCGTGGGGCCATGCTGAAGGTGTTTGGCATCACCTCCGACAGGTAGGTCGCGCTCTTGCCGTGGAGGATGCCCGTGAGGGCCGCGGCAAGAAAGCGGTCCACCCTGGTATCCAACCGAAGGACCGTCCGGACGAACAGGAGCTGGGCGAAGGTTCGGCGGTGGAACGACAGGAGGACCTCCGGTGGGACCTCCTCATCCCCGGAACCGGGTGGCGCCTCCGAGCCTGCTCGAGGGACGAGTGTCCGGCGATCCGCCGCATCGGCAGCGGTCTTCTCGGCCAGAGCCAGCCAGCCGGGCGCCCCGGCGGCCCAGGCGAGTCGGAGAGCGGCAAGCCTGGTCCGTGCCTCGGGCCGCGTAGCCGGCGCGACTTTCGCGGCGGTCAATAGGTGCGCGAACGGGTTGAGATCGTTGCCCACCCCGATCCTGCCTTCCGCGCAGGCCTGGAGGGGCGCGGTACCTCGGCCGCTGAAGGGATCGAGGACGACGTCCCCGGGCCGCGAATAGCGCGCGATGAAGGCGTGCGTGAGGGCCGCGGGAAAGCTCGCGAGGTAGGAGCACATCGGGTGATAGCTGTGGCCCCACAGCCGCTGCTGTTGCTTCCATTCCGGCGCGATCGACAGAACGGGCAGGGCCGGTTCGCCGAGCGGGAGGTCGAGAGCAAGCTGGCTCGCGGGTGGAATCGCGGGGTGGGGGAGGGCTCGGATCGAACCGGGTGGGCGAGCCTCGCTCGCGGCACTAGGGCGGGCCACGATCTCCTCGGAACGGCGCCGCGACCCGGCGCGACGGGGCGGGAGTGTAGCACGATGATTGGACTGGTCAGGATGCCCACAGAGACAAGGCCAGGGAGACGAAGATGGCGTGTACGTCGCGCCTGAGACGCTCCTTCCCGGCGAGGAGGTCCTCGTCACGGGCAGGCTGGGCGACCTCCTCGACGAGATCCGCGGGGCGGGCTGAGTCGGCAAACGGGGAGCGCGTGCCGCAATCGGGTCTGGTAGCTGGGCTCCGGGCGCAGTAGGCTTAGGCTCGAGCCCGAGGCTGTGTGCGGAACCACGCGGTCCGGACGCCACGGAGGCGGACGAGCAACTGCCTTCGCGACGCGCCGGGCAGGGTGGGCCCGTCCCCACCGTCCGGACCCTACCGGCGAAGAGGCCACCCGGGCTTGTGCGACGCCCGCCGTGCCATCTCTAGATCGAGCGCGGCGGGCCGCCCCTTCATCCGTCCGAAGAGCCCTATGTACGGGGCTCGCACGGGACGATCGTCCGGCTAACGCCGGCGGACATCCGTCGTTTCCATGATCGAGCACACCTCCACCCTAGAGAGGGATTTCCCGATGAAGCTCGTCTCATTGAGCCGCCGACTGCCGGCCGCTGTCGCCGTTCTTCTGCTGAGCGTCGGCACGGCCCTTGCTGCCGCCCCGATCAGCCACCCGGCGAATCCCGCCTCTCGGCCAGACGCAGCTGAGACACAGGAGCCAACCGATTCGCCCGAGACCGAGACACCCGAGCCGACGGACTCGCCGGAGACGGAGGCGCCCGAGACGGAGTCAACTAACACCAACGCGCCCGACGACACGACCGCGGCCGCCGGAACTGGCGTCTCGACCCAGAACCTCGATCGGATCGTGAAGCTCCTGGGCGATGCGGGGATCACCACGACGTCGGCGGACCTCAAGGCGCTCGCAGATCAGGTTGGTGTCGGCGGCGCGGTTCGAGTGCTCGAATTCGCCAATGAGAGTGGCAAGGCGCCGGCCGACATCGTGGCCATGTTCAAGGCGGGCGAAGGCTGGGGCAGGATCCGTAAGGACCTGACACTCACCGGAAGCTCTGGCATCGGCCGAATCATGGGCGGTCACGGCAAGGGCCACACGAAGCACCACTGACCCTCTTGGGTCGGCCCGCCCCCTTGGCCTCGGGGGCCGACCCACGGGTGTAGAACCAGGGGATGCGGCTACAATCCGCCGAGCCCGGCCCGGTAGCCGCGTCCCCGTAGCTCAGTGGACAGAGCAACCGCCTTCTAAGCGGAAGGTCGCAGGTTCGAATCCTGCCGGGGACGCCATAACAACCTGCGGAAGCGCGAGCGCCAATCCGTGCTGCTGAGCAGCTGGCGTCGAGCGCGCGGACACGAATGACCCTCCCCGCCACGATGATCCGATAGTGTTCATCTGAGCGCGCCGAGAAGCGTCCCTCTCTTCGTGGCAGGAGCTCGGTGAGCGCCCAGAGGGGTGCGTCCGGCACCCTCCCGCAGCCAGCCATATTGCAGGGCCTCGCTGGGCGGGCCACACTTGCAGTTTCCCCGGCGCCCACGCTGGGCCATCCCGCTCGCCCGCCGGGTGACCGAATGGAGGAGCGACCATGTCTCTTCGCATCTTCGGGGTGCTCGGCGCAGGCGCGCTACTGGTCATCGTCCTCGGCTCGACCGTTGTCGCCGCCGACGGACCCGGCGGGGGACACCGACTGACCGTGGTCGAGCGGGCCGAAACGGATACCGTGGTCGACCTCGGCGCGACAGGCGACAGCATCGGGGACCTGCTTGCCTTCGGCAATCCGATCTACGACGCTTCCAACACCCACCAAGTCGGGCGAGACCAGGGCAGCTGCATCCGGACCAACCCCGGTGTCTCGTGGGAGTGCACCTGGACGACGATCGTGCCCGGCGGTTCGCTGACGGTCGAAGGGCCGTTCAATGACAACGGCAGCGACACCCAGCTGGCGATCACCGGCGGGACCGGCACCTACCGCAACGCTCGCGGCCAGATGACGCTCCACGCCAGGAATGCACAGGGCAGCGAGTACGACTTCCGCTTCCAGACGATCGGCGGTTGAGCGGGCGGTCGTAAAGCGAAGGCAGCGATGCGATCCCGTCCATGGGTCGCATGGCAGGCGAGTCCGATCAGGCGCGAATCACGAGCACGATCTGGTGATAGCGGCGAACAATCGCGTGCTGGTACTAGTGGCCGATAGCGCCAAGAGCCGGTCAAAGCCGATCGTAGGCGGAATTCCATATGCCGCGGCAGGAGACTCGATGGTTCCTGGTGTCACTCGTATCCTTCGGCTGGCTTTTGTGCCCGATCGGCCTATCGCCGAGGACGCGTCGCTCGAGACGCCCGACGAAGCTCCACTCATCGAGTTCGTTGCGTTTACCGATGACTGCGCCCTCGCAGGCCTGATCCGGCTCTCCGCGGAGCGCCTGACGGACCTGCTCAACGATGCCGACGAGATCGAGCTCCTCGATGTGGTCATCGAATCAGTCAGGACGGGACAGGTCGGACGCGCCGAACGACTTAGCGTACCGAGGTCGGAGCTCGTCGCCGTCAAAGCGCAGCCGCCCCGCGGCAACCCCGCTCGCCGCCGCCCGACCCGCCAGCACGCGATCGCGTTCGGCTCAGGCCGCTACATTCTGCACGGGCACCTCCACACCCGTCCGGGCGCCGATCCACTCGTGGATGTTGGCCGGCGGGCACCCATCATTCCGCTGACCGAGGCGACGGTTCGCTACTCGGTCGAGGGCGAGCGGCGTTGCGATGAAGCCACGGTCCTGCTGGTCAACCGGGAGCGTGCCGAGTGGCTCCAGCTCGCCTCCGAGGAGGAGATCGCCCGAGTCGCCTACCCATCCCAGAACGATGGGATGGCCGCGTTCTCCGCGCATCTTCCGGGAGCCTGACCCGGAGGTCCCGCGACCTTGTCGCAGGTCTCGTGCGGCGGCTGGGGCTCCGACCTGTAAGGGCTGGTACATCGACACCATTGCCCGATAGTGTCAGAGGGGTCCTTCGGCCTGGGCCAACGCCACCGTGCGGCTGGGCACCGTCATTGGCATTCCCGTCGGGGCCCTGGATCATCCCGACCGGCGACCTCTCAGGCGAGGGTCCTCAAAAGCTCGAAGACACGGGTCGGGGCGGGGTACCCTCTCAGCACGCGCTCCCCGGCCTCAACGAGGGAGAAGCCCTTCTTGACACCGAGATCACGGACGAGCTCGGATACGAGGACTTGTCCCGCGTCGGCCGCATCGCAGATCCGACTGGCAAGGTTTACCGTCGATCCGAATACGTCGTCGTTGTGATCGACCGGTTCGCCGGCAGCCATGCCGATCCGGACCCGAAGCTCCGGCGTGCCGCCCCCGGCGGTCCGCGCCTCGAACCCGACCTGGACCGCCGCGGCGCACTCGAGGGCATGGGCGACATCGTCGAACGACGCCATGATCCCGTCGCCGGTGTGCTTCACCTCGCGTCCTCGCGAGGCCACGAGAGCGCGTCGGATGATGAGGTCGTGCTCGGTGAGCAAGACCATGTACGCCGACTCTCCGAGCTCTTGAAGCAGCGTCGTCGAACCCTTCAGGTCCGTGAAAAGGATCGTTCGGAATGCACTTGTGAGCTGAGTGGGGTCGACGGGATCTGCGATCTTGCCCAGGAAGGCAGAACGCCTCACCGTTGTCGGCATCGAACCAGTAGGAGAGGAACTGCACGCCGTATTTGGCCTCCAACCCGAGATCACTCCGATGAGCCTGCGCGACTTGCTCTGCGGTTGCGCCGGGAAGGTCATGACGGTCCATGAAGAGCGGCACGTCGTTCCCTCCTTTCCGCGGCTCGGGTTCCTGGCGCGGTTGTTGCGGCTCCGTGCATCCTCATCCTGAGCGCCGCAACACGGCGGGCATGCGGGGCTCCTCGTGGTCGCTGTCCTCGAGGTTCTCGAAGGCGCGGGCCGGCCGTCGATGAGCTCGCGGTCGATTTACCGAAGGTCGTCCCGATTGGAGGTCCGCAGACTGACTAGGGTCCTCGGCGATGGCTTGCTCGCGGTGGCCTTGGTTAGCCTAAGCGCGTGCCAGCCACCTGCAGCGGCGTCGAACCTCGTGCTTCGAATCCTGAATTCCACGTCGAGCCCAGGGTCATTCCAATGGAAGTCGCCGGGAGTGCTAGGGACGTCGCTGTTCGGAGACTCCGGAAGCGTTGTCCTGCAACCATGCAGGGAGTATGACCACGCATTCGGGAAAGGGGAGTGGACGGTGAAGATCGAGAGCGACACTTCGTGGATCTCGATTGTGATCCGGGCTAATGATGATATCCAAGACTACGACGCCTATGCCATCCGACCCGACGGGCAGATCGCTCATTTGTCAGCTCAAGAAGCCAAGGTCCCACCGACCGCTTGTCCTGGGTGACATCGGCCGCCGATTCGCATCTCCTGGATGCCGTCCCGGCACCCCAGTTCGCAACGCTGTTTTTCGTGGTCGACCCGCCGTTCTGAAACATCATCGCCAGCAGTCAGGCCACCATTAGCACCAGCACGATGAGCCAGACGGTCAATCGCATGTCACTCTCTGGTACGGGTGTGACTGACTGCGAGTCTAAGGGCCAGTAGCCGAATTCACCCGACCCTGAGACCGGTAGGACCTGTTGATCGAGTCTGGATAGAAGGGGGCGCTCCTATCCGCACCTACAACATTCCCCGGGGCTACGGCCGGCGCTCGCGCTGCCGCTTCGCAACCGCCCGTCCGATGAGTGCCACGACCACTCCTATGAGCCAGATGAGCGGGACCACGAAGAACGCGAATGTCAGCAGCCCCACCCTCCAATCCTGGCCGTCCGGACAAGCGACGGACGGAAACCCGAAGAAGCACGCCTGCTGGGCGTCAATGAGACCCGCCACCGCGCTCACAGCAAGCGCGATCGCGACCACCAGCAGCACGAGTGTCCAGAGCACTACCCCTCGCGCCCACCTGCTGCTCAACGGTCGCATTGCGTTCCCCTGTTGGCTCGCATCACTTCCGGATGATGGTGCGCTCACCGATCTGCCGACACAAGAACGATGCGGATACCGGCGGCAAAGGCCTCCCGATGTGTTCGCCCGCCCCTCGATGGTCAGCTCCGGGAGAGCCTGCACGTCTTCGCGGTTACAAAGGGCCAAGGCCACAAATTCGACACGATCCACCCATCGCGCCTGGATCACGAGCCGCCGTCGACCGCTCCTCGGTCCCGGACCTGACGCCACCGGGACAAGCAGAACTCCAGGTGTATCGCGAGGGCCACGGGCCCTGGGCGTCGTCAGCCGCCGTAGCCGCCCGTGCTCGATGCGCTTGGCGCGGTGCCGGCGACCTTCGCGACGGAGAAGCCGTTGACACCCTGGCCGGTGACGTCGCCGGGCTTCGTGTCGTCCTTCCAGCCGTAGAGGGGCATGCCGTTGTAGGTGACCTGGGTGGTCCCGTCGGCGCGCACCAGCGTTCCCAGCTTGCCTGTCACGCCGGTCCCCGCCGTGGCCGTCGCGCCCGTTGCGACCGTAAGCGGGGGCCAGGCGGTCGCGCACCCGCCGGTGCAGGTCGACGAGGTGGGGGTGTCGCCGGCGTGGACATACAGTGTCAGGCCGCTCGCACTCGTCAGGACGGGGCCGAGGCTGGTCGTGGCCATGTTCACGACCACGCCGGTCGAGCCGCCAGAGCTTGGAGGGGTCGAGGCAGCGGTGGAGGCGGCAGGCGCGGATGTGGCCGCGCCTGACGAGCACGCCACGGCGGACAAGCCAACCAAGACCAGGCTGGCGAGGCCACGCCAGGCGATGCGGATGGAACGTGCAGACATGGCGCTCTCCCAGAATGTCGATGGGGCAATACGGCACCTGCCCTGGTTGCCCGGCATCGTGGGCTACGCCTGCGGATCAGGATCGGTTTTCCGCGCCCGCGTCAGGGCGCGCAGCGCCAGTTTGCATGGCTCCTGGCTGGCCGCGAGCCAGGAGCGAGGACGGGGGAGACCGCGGCCACCTACGTCATTTCGTGCGTCCCCCAGCGGGCCAGTCTCGGCGGGCCCACTGGAGGACCGCTTCGACTAGTGCTGGCTGACCTGGAAGCAGGCGACGTCGTACTGCGACGACTCGCTGTAGTGCTGGCCGCCCGTACCACCGTTTTGGCTGTTGATGCCTGGCTCATTGAAGGGAGAACCAGGCGACGATGCTGAATTGCCCGGGGTGGTGCCACCCGCCGCCTCGATGTCCTGACATGACTGTCCGGGTTGCCCGGTGCCTGGCGGGTTCGCGGCGAGCGTCGGGGAGGCGGCGAGGAGTGTCATTGCAAGGGCGAGAGAGGTAACTCGAATCACACGACGCGGGTTCATGGTGTGCTCCCAGTACGGTTTCCGGCAGACCTATCCAGGTTGCTACGTCGTTTTGCCCGGATCGGTTTTCATAGGGGACGGAGCCCATTGACGCGAAGAGCGGTTCTCGGCGCGTTGCTTGGTCGCGAGGAGCTCGTAGTCGTGCCGATCGGCGCCGTCGCGTGTCGCGTCCTCGCAGCGTCTGGTGGCCCGGCGGTGTAGCCCTCGCCACTCAGGACGAACCGGACGATCGGCCGGAGGGTGATCGACAGCGATAGCAGCGCATCGCCCGCGCCTACCACCCCGATCGGCGAGCAGGTCCAGGGCTGGACGTCATACAGGATGGACCGCTCGCACCCGCACGCAAAGCCTCGACCACGCACGACCGATCGCGGGGCTGCGCGCCGCCGGGCGATCGCTCGATCGAACTCCGTTCGCGTGGCCCTGCGTCGCAGGCTCGAGGAAACCGGCGATGGCTAACTTCGGCGGAGAGCGGAGACCGCCTTGACATCTTCGTTGCAAAGTCGACGCCGGGTGCGGCCGTAGACTCTGCGGGTGACCCCCTGGCTCGCCGTGGCGGCGTTTGGCACGGGCGTCATCGTGGTGGTGGTGTGACAGCTCAGGCGTCACAACCGGCCGTTCCGTACGGGAGAATTCGGCCACAGGCTGTAAGTGTCGGCGAGCCACGCCGGATAAGCTCGTCCTCGAAGACGGTCAGCAGGGGGCTGGGCCACGGCGGCGGATCCATGCCGGCGTCGGCCAGCCGGCTGGCGACCTCGAGGGTGGCGTGGCAGCGCGGGCACAGCCGGCCCTCCGCCGCCCAGAGTTCGTCGCTGCCATGGGCGGCTTCGATCGCGGTCATCAGCGCAGCGGCAATCCCCCCTCCAGGGCGAGAGCGTCGGAGGCATGCCGGATACGTGGCAGCGGCGAGAACACCAGCAGCAGGATCGAGACGGCCATCCCGGCCCACCCGATGGCGATCACGCCACGGACGCCGATCCAGCCGGCGAGCGCGGCAGCCAGGAGAGCGCCGAGCGGGTAGGCAATACCGTGCGAGAAGACCTCCAGGGTCGCGTTGACGCGTCCCAGTATTCGGTCCGGGATCACGCCCTGAATGAGCGACAGCTCGGCCACGCCCTCGATTGTCTGGAGGCCGTCGCCGATCAATTGTGGGATGAAGACCATCGTCGTCGCGAGCAAGAGCGGGCCGCCGGCAAGTGGCGTGAGCACGCCCAGGATCGACGCGCCGGTGGCTGTCCAGATGAGGGCTCGGCCGAAGCCAAGTCGGGCGATGACCCGCGAAGCGAAGAAGGAGCCGACCAGCGAGCCGACGCCGCCGGCCGAAACGACGACGCCGAGCAGAAACGGACTGAGGTGCAGGTCCTCGATGAGATAGATCGTGTAGAGGACCCCGTAGAACGACCCCGCAACATGGGCGATGATCGAGCGGAGGGTGAGCGGAACGAGCACGGCGTGCCGGCGGACGAGCCGCACCCCCTCGAGGATCTCGAGCTGCATGGGCGACGCCGACGACCGCGGGCGACGCGGCGGCTCCTGCCCTCGGATCAGGACCAGCGAGATAGCCGAGACCACGAAGGAGATCGCGTCGACGAAGATCGCGAACGGCGCCCCGATCGCCTGTACGAGTCCGCCGGCCAGGCCTGGGCCGCCGATCTCGGCGAGTGACGAACTCGTGGCGAGCTTGCTGTTGCCCTCGATAACGCGGTCGATCCCGATGAGCCAGGGGACGTAGGCCGGATAGGCGGCATCGCGAGGTACGCAGCCGGGATCGAGAACAGCAGGACGGCGCGCATCGCGTCTGCCCAGATGAGGAGCGGCCGACGTCGCAGCCGGTCGACCCAGGCGCCGGCGAAGAACCCAACGAGGAGCACCGCGAGGCCGGCTGAGACAACGAGAAGCGCCATCTCGAGCGGGCCTGCCCCCAGCACGAGAAGGGCGACCAGCGGTACGGCCGTGCGGGTGACCACAGACCCGAGCTCGGAGACTGTTTGGCCGACCCAGAGCTTTCTGAAATCGGCGTTTCGCCAGAGCGACTCGCTCACCACGCTCGGCAGCCTACCGCGAGGACGCCGTCGCGCGTTTCTTCAGTCGATCTCGGGGGCCGTCAGATCCCAAACGTGAAGCTAGCCACCACCGGCGCCACCGCGGCGATGCGTGCGTCCCACTGGACGCCACAGCAGACGTCGACGTTGATCGCGATGTTTGCGCCGAACCCCGCGCTCCGAAGGTCGAACAGGAACACCCGCTGGCGGTCTGTTGCCTCGACATCCCATGCCACGCCCGCGCTGATCCCACTTCCGACGAGCGTCGGGACCGCGGGTCGCCCCTGGCTGAAGGGACAGGAGCGTGTCCATGTGGGATCGACCGAGACATCGACGAAGAACCGCCTCAGGCCGCCCAGCGTGACGGAATGAGGCCGGCTTGCCTTGATCCCAGGGTGATGCCCCAACCACCGGACGGACCGGGCGACGCCGTCGTCGACGTTGGCGCTTGGCTGGCGCTATCTGCCGCCTGGGATGGAGGGGCCGGCGAATGAGTCGCGGAACTGCAGCTGGTCACCACCAGGGCGGCCATCAAAGCTGACCGAACCCCCATCCGACACGACGGTCCTCGTTCAGCCCATTAGCGCGCGGCCAGCATCGTCCAGCGCCCGTCCCGGCCGGGCGCGCCGGCCCGCCGCTCCTCGTGGGTCGCCGCGCCGCGCGTTGCCGCCGCGGCCGATGTCGACGGCAGGAACTGTGGCGGGACGCGGACCTGCGCCGCCTGCTCGAACGCGTAGGCGAGGCCGATCAGCTCCGGCTCTGACCAGCGGCCGCCGATGAACGACACGCCGACCGGCAACGGCCCGACGAAGCCCGCCGGCACGGTGACGCTGCTGTAGCCCGCGATCGCGGAGGGGCTCGACGACCCCACGAACAGGGAGAAGTCGCCCCCAAGGTCGCCGTTCACCGGGTCGGTCACCCAGGCCGGGCCGTTCGTCGGGGCGATGATGGCGTCGAGGCCGCTCGCCGCCAACGTGTCATCGATTGCGGCCTTGGCTGTCGATGTGGCCAGGGCCCGGGCTGCCGCGCAATCGGCAGAGGCTCGTCCGCCGGTCGCCTGGGCGAGGTCGAAGATCGCCGAATTCCAAGGCCCTTCGAGGGCGGGATGGGCGTTGTTGAAGGCGATCAGATCCTGCAGCGTCTTCGGATAGCCCGCGGCCGTATTCGCTGCGAGGTACGAGGCGATATCGCTCTTGAACTCGCACAGAAGCGCCGTGAACTCCGGACCGTAGGCCGGCTCGATGGGGATCCGAGCCGGGTCGACGATCGTAGCCCCGGCCGCCTCGAGCTTCGCGACAGTCGCGTTCATGATCGCGTCGACCTCGGGGCTGATCTTGGGGTCGTACGTGCCCTCGCGCCAGATGCCGATTCGGGCGCCCTGGAGCGCGTTCTTGTCGAGGAACTGCGTGTAGTCGGTGAACGCGTGGCCGGCCTGGGCGGCGGTCGCCGCATCGGTCGGGTCGACGCCGGTCATCGCCCCGAGGAGGGCGGCCGCATCGGTCATATTTCGCGCGATTGGGCCCGCGGTGTCCTGGTCGGCCGTGATCGGGACGATCCCGGATCGGCTCAGGAGCCCCAACGTCGGCTTGATCCCGGCGTCGGCGTTCGCACCCGACGGGCAGACGATCGAACCGTCCGTCTCGGTGCCAACGGCGACGGTCGCAAGGTCCGCGGCCGCCACGACGCCTGACCCGGAGCTCGAGCCGCATGGATTGCGATCGAGGACGTAGGGCATGTTCGTCTGCCCGCCGATCCCACTCCAGCCGCTCGACGACGGCGCCGACCGGAAGTTCGCCCATTCCGAGAGGTTCGCCTTGGCGATGATCAGCGCGCCGGCGGCCCGGAGCCGCTGGACGATGAACGCGTCGGGCGGCGTACTGCCGGCGAGCGCCCACGACCCGGCGGTCGTCGGCATGCCCGTCGTGTCGATGTTGTCCTTGACGATCACGGGGATCCCGAGGAGGGGCAGATGGCTGCCTCGGCGCCGGGCGGCATCAGCCTTGCGCGCGTCGGCGAGCGCGCTCTTGCTGACCGTGATGACGGCATGGAGCTTCGGGTTCAACCGCGAGATCCGGTGGAGGTAGAACTGGACGAGCTGGACCGATGTCAGCCGATGGCGGTTCATGAGCGCCTCGAGCTGCGGGATCGTCGTTGCGTCGACATTGATGCCGGCAACGCGGGTCGAGGTTGGCTGCGCCGCGGAGGCGACCGGCGCCGAGGCGCCAACCACCCCGAACAGGAGAGCTGCCAGCGTGGCAAGGACTAGGGAACGCCGGACCAGGGTGCGCATCGCGGAACCTCCACGGGATCGGGTGGACAGGACGCGAGGACGGGCGTCTGCGTTTATCCCAATGGAACTCCCGATGTCAAGCTGCCACCGGGTCCTACTCCCGCTGGTCGCTCGCTCACGACGAGTTCCTTCGCTCCGCGCGAAAGCACGACCGCGGCGACGCGCGGCGAACCGGGACGGACGACGATGGGAAGGTTGTTTTCTCCGAGCCAATCGGCGAGCCGCCGAACATCTCCGTCGACCACCAGCTTCGCGATCTTCGTTGATTGTTCGGGGTCGGCTCCCGTTAGTTGGCCCGGAAACTTGCTGCCTGGGTCCCGCTCGATGAAGAACGGGAGGATCGGATCTGCCGCCGCGACCTCGATCCCAGCGCTACGCCAGCGCAGCAGCTCTCCGTCTGGAGCCAGTCGCGAACCCGACGTCACCTGCAAGTCCAGGCGCCTCGCGTCAGCGTCGAGCGCATCGGTACGCACCGCCCAACCGAGCAACCGGAAGTCCTCAGCCGCTGCCCCCGCCACCCAACGCCCAAACGGGCTCGCCTGGGCTTTGGCTTCGTCGACCACGGCAACCAGTTCGAGGTAGCTGGTCCCGAGTGGGACGATCCGATTAGCCGTTCCCCAGGCCGGGTGATGTCCACCCTCCGTCGACGCCAGCCCATATCGGGCCGTGAAGGATGGCGCAGCAGCCGAGAGGTCGGGAACTGCGATCAGTACGTGGTCGATGTCGAGCCGCCGAGTCACGCGGGCCAGAATAGGCGCCGCCACATGTCGTGGCGACACGGGCGGAAATGAGCTCGGCGTATTTCCCAACGCGAGCACCAATCCGCCAGCACATCGCATACTTCATGCCCCAGCGCATCCCACGTCATTCCAGGCGGCCGTGCGACGCGACATCGGGAAGCGGTAGTGCAGCCAAGACAGCTGGATGGGGAACCTTTCACAACGTGGTACGTGTACCGCGACGGACCTTGGCAACCCAGTCAGATAGGTGAATCTCCATGACCGAGAGCGACCAGCCTCGCGACGCTCCAACGGAAACCGAGCGAGCCCTCCGAGCAACCTCCGACGCCCTTCTCGCCAACATCGAGGAGCTGGCGACCCTGGAGCAGGAGAAACGGATCGTGAAGGCCGGCGATCCACGTCTCGTCGAGCTTTCGAAGTCCATCGAGCGGATCGCGGCGCGCGTGCTCGGCGGCACGATCGAGGAGCGGGTCCTTACCGAGGATGCAGCCGTCGAGGTGGCCGTTGAAGGGCCGACCGCTCCCGGTCTCCCGATCGAGGAGGTCGAGCCCCGCTCGCCGCACGAAATCCTCGAGGAATGGCGGGATGCTGAACGGCGCGCTGCCTCCGTCGCGCCGGGCTCACCGGAGGCCGCAGAGTTGGCAACCCGCATCGAGCGCCTTCGATTCGAATACCGGCGGGCGCACGAGCGTGCCGAGGGGCGAGGCTGAAGAGGACAGGTTTCGCGGATACCCTGGCGAGTGCTATTTGTCGAGGATGCGATCCGCCTTCCGGTCGATCTTGGCTTTCTCGCTTCCCGTCAGGTTGCCCTTCTTCACCTGCTGAGAAGCCCGCGCCTTGGCATTCCGGGCGTGTGATTTGTCCGGCATGGGGTACTTGTGCTCGTCCGGGAGACCGAACTTCGAGTCAGGCATGGAGTCGCGTTTCTTTTCGCTGAGGGTGGCCATGGGTGATCCTCCATGTGCGTGGACCACCGGTGTACGGCTCCATGGCTCAGACGAGCGCACCCTGTTCACCGTCGAGTCGTTGCAGGGAGGTGAAGATCTGGAACCGATGGCCGCGAACGCCGTCGGTGAACCGGTTCCGGGCGCCTCAATGCGCTGCCGTCGGTAGCTCCGCTCAGGGGCTCGCCGGCGGGGTGTAAATGACCCGGATGGTTTGCTGCGTCGAGTGGTCGTCGCCGATTCGGAAGGTCAGCTTGTTGTCGCCTTCGTTGAGGCCGACCTTGATTGCCCAGTGACCCGTGCCATCAGCAGTTGCATGCTGATCGAATCCGAAGCTGATGTCCTGGGTGACACTGAGTCCCGGCGGCGCCAGCCCGATGACGAGCACGTCCTTGGCCGCCACGGCCTGACCATCGGTGGGGCTCAGGATGGTGAGACCGACGATCGGCGCACCTGAAGGGAGGCTTGAGGCCGGCGGGCCGCCCGAGCCAGGCCCGGGTAGTTGTGGTCGTGGTAGCAGGCCCACCAGGACCAGCACCACGACGACGATCGCGGCGATCAGGACGATCGGGTGAACGCGCAGCCCTCGGCTCCCTGACCGAGCGCTTTCCATGGGCGACGTCACATCGTGTGAGCCGGCCTCCCACTCGTCGACGGCTGGAGTTTCGGTGGCATCAGCCTGGGACGTCGAAGTCCCGCTGGGGACCACGCTATCTGTGGCTGCGGCGGCGGCTCCCGGGTCGAGCCCTTGGTCGACCTCACGGAAGTCCAGGCCGCAGCCGGGGCAGAACGGCATGTCTGCCACCCGCCCGGTCCCGCAGCGAGGGCAGAACCGTCGTACCAGGCCAGTCATGAGGGCACTCCCCGAGGGGCAGGCAATGCTAGTCCTTCCGCCTTTCGGCACCCGCGGTTCCCCTCGAGCAGGGCTCTCGAGATGGGCGCTCCCCGAAGTCGGGCGAACGGCACCGCACCTATGATCGTGCGCAGGATCGCGATCGCGGCTGCATCAAATAGGGAGGCTGCAACGTGAAGATATGGAGTGAGCTCCCGGCGGCCCAGAGCCGTGAGGTGGTCGCCGACGCGGCGACGCTCCTGTGGTTGATCTTGTGGGCCTCGATTGCATGGCGGCTGTTCGCGCTACTCTCGAGCTTCGCTCTGGCGGCCCGCCTTGTCCACGACGGCGGCGTGAATCTGCGCTCAGCTGCCTCGGACATCAGCGCCAACACGAGCGGAGTCCCCGTCGTCGGCGAGCAGCTCAGCGCAGTGGTCAAGAGCTCCATCACCACCGCCGCCAATCCTTTCGTCGATTTTGGAACCGAGCTCGAGGCGCTGATCCTCCTGCTTGCCGGCGTCATCTCCCTTCTCGTCCTTGCCGTTCCATTGGTCCCCTGGTTGTCGCGATACCTTCCCTGGCGCCTGCGTCGCCTTCGTCGGCTGCGTGCGGCACATCGCGTCGCACGTTCCCCGCACATATCCTCTCGGGCCGCGGAGAAAATCCTGGCGGCGCGTGCGGTCTACTCGTTGGATTATCAGACACTGCTGGAGTACTCCCCGGACCCGTTCGGTGACTTCGTGCAGGGCCGTCACGACCGACTCGCCCGTGCCGAGCTCGCCACCGTCGGCCTCAGGTTGCGGCGTTAGGAGCTTTCTGGCCGATCCGCGCGTGTGCAGTCAGGGCGCAGTCAGGCATCGCAGGGCAGCAGGCCCATCGCTTCCTTGGTGCGCAGCACACGGAGAACCGCGTCATTGACGCGGTCGCGGAACCCCGGACCCTGCGCCGCCGCTGATGCGAGAGCCTGGGCCATTTGCACGGCCGGGACGAGCTGGTTCACGACGATCATGTCGCCGCCTGCGCCGACAAAATCAAGAGCGCGTGTGGCCGGCGGGATGGAAGCCACGGCGGCGGCCCCCAGGGCATCCGAGATAACGAGCCCGCGATAGCCCAGGTCGACCCGGAGCATCCCGGTCATGACGGCCGGCGAGAACGCCGCAAGGTGCCTGGGGTCGATCCGCTCGTATGTCGCGAGCGAGATCATCACGAAGGGGACGCCCGCATGGATCGCCCCAGCAAACGGCTGCAGGAATGGATCGTGTCGCGTCGTTATCAGATCGGTCACTGCGGCCGTGAAGTCGGTGTTGCCGGCGACCCTGCCGAGACCCGGGAAGTGCTTCGCGCTCGTGGCGACGCCTGCCTCCTCCATGCCCCGGATGAATGCCGCGACATGGCTCGACACAGTGGCGGGATCGTGGCCGTACTCGCGCTCCAGCTGGCCGATGGGTGCGTTCCCTGCGTCGGTGCCCGGCGGCACGACATCGGCCACCGGCGCGAAATCAAGATTGATGCCTGACGCGCGCAGCTCGCGGCCCCATCTGGCCGCCATCCGCTCGAGGTCCGCCGGCGCCAGTGTTCCCTGGCTGAGCGCAGAGGGCATCACGTCGAACCCGGGACCCGAAAGAGCCTGAATCAAACCGCCTTCCTGATTGGCGGCGACCAGGAACTTCACCCGGCCCGTAGCCGTGGGCGTGGCCTCGGCCTGGACGGCGTCCACGATGGCGCGAACGGCAGCCACGCCGGCCGAAGTCTTTGCCGTGAACGAGACCGACCCGAAATGGAACTGAGCAACGGCCGTCCGCTCCGCGGCGTCGAGATGGTCCCTGGTTAGCCCGATGATGAAGAGCTGGCCGATGCGCTGCGATTCGCTCATCGTGGCAAACACCCGCGACGCGCAGCTGAGCGGGGCGGGTGCAGCTGGGGCAGCCGTTCGGGTCGGAGCCGGCGTCCGCGGGGGCAATGATGCGGTTGGCATAGGGGCGGCGGGCGAGGCCGAAGGCGACCCGGTGGCGGAGCCTGGCGACGGTGGCGTTTCGGTCGCCGTCGGCGGAGCCGCACTCGGTGCCGGCGATGCCGCGCAGCCGGCAATGAGCGAGGCCAGCAACGCTACGGTCACCCGACGTGCTCCCGGATGTTGTCGAAGAGATGTCATGCAACCTCGCCCAGGTCGCCCGGCCGGTCGGCGCAAGTGAGGCCTGAAACGACCCGACGACACTCACATGACGCGCGGAGGTGCCGTCGCGTTCAATCGCGATGGTTCGCGGGCAGGACTCGGCCGCCTGTCTGCACCGAATGGCAGAATGTGGTCGACCTCTCCGGAGCGAACGTCGAGGTCGTCTTGATCGAGTGGCGGTATTTGTGGCTGGGATGGCGTTGGTGCTCGCGGGCGGCGGCCTCCTTGGGATCGCCTGGGAGCTGGGCGTGCTGCGCGGGCTGCGCGAGGGCGGTGTCGATCCGGCGGATGCCGACCTCGTTGTCGGCACCTCTGCGGGATCCGTGGCGGGAGCCATCCTGGGATCGGGCGTCCCCCTGACCGACGACCTCCTGCCCGAGGCCTCGAGCCTTGGACGGGAGCTCGAGCGACTGATGCAGGGAGCCGACTCCGAGCTCGCGGGGCGCATCTTCGAGCTTTGGCAGGCCGACGGAGGGACCCCCGAGCAACCGGTCCGGGCTCAGATCGGGACGCTTGCGCGGCAGGCGACGACGGTCCCGGAACGCGAATACGTCGATCTTTTCAATCGCCTGCTGCCCCCCGTGCCATGGCCGCAGGTACTGACCGTCACGGCGGTCGACGTCGACAACGGTAGCTTCGTAGCCTGGACAGCACGTTCCGGTGTCCCGCTGGTGCCAGCGGTTGCGGCCAGTTGCGCGCTTCCCGGGCTCTTTCCGCCTGTCACCGTCGCCTCTCGGCGGTACATGGATGGCGGGGTCAGGTCGGGTGTCAGCGCTGACCTTGCGGTTGGCCACGATCCTGTCGTTGTCATCGTGCCCATTGGCGGCGACATGGCCAGGGCCTACATGGAGCGCGACACGGCTGCGCTTCGAGCGTCCGGCGCAGGAGTCATCGAGATCGTCGCGGACCAGGCGTCCGGGGCCGCGATGGGGGCCGACCTGATGGATGCCTCGCGTCTTGTGGCCGCACTAGCCGGCGGGCTTCGACAGGGCGCCAGTGCGGCAGAGAATCGCCAACGCTTCTCAGCTCACGCCAGCAGCGAATAGTCGCTCGCCCGAAGGGTCCGGGGTGCTCCCCAGCCGGTAGCATCGGTCGGGTGGCCCGCCTGGTTCGCTCCAGCCCCGTCATCGGTGCGCTCGGCTGCCTGTCCTTCCTCCTCATCGGCTGGACGGGCTTGTTGGTCCCGTCGCTCATCCGCTCCGTAGAACACGACTTCGGCCAGTCCGACGCCGGCGTCGGCATCTTCTATTTCCTGTATGCGCTGGCCTACGCCGGAGGGTCGCTGGGCGGCGGAGCCGTGACGGAGCGGCTCGGTCGGCGCTGGGTGCTCGCGCTCGCGGCCTGTCTCCATGGAATCGGACTTGCCGTCCTCGGAACCGTCCCGGACTGGACGGTCTTCCTGGCCGCGGCGCTGCCAGCGGGGCTGGGGGCCGGAGCCATCGACGGAGGCATCAACGGCCTCTTCCTCGACCTCTACCGGACGAGCCGGGGGCGTGCGTTGAACACAGTTCACCTCTTCTTCAGTCTCGGTGCCCTGGCTTCGCCGCTCATCGTCGGCCGGCTTGTCGAGGCCGGGATCGCATGGCAGGTCGTGGTGGTGGGCACGGCCGTCGGCGCCTTCCCGGTCGGCGCGCTGTTCGCCCTGACCGACCCGCCGCACGGGCGGCACGAGCGCCCGACCACCCACCGATCCGCCGGTGCGGGACTGCTCGCGCTCCGCTGGCCGCTCCTGGCGCTGGAAATTGCCATCGGTTGCTACGTCGCGTCGGAGGTCGGTGTCTCGAGCTGGCTGGTGCGATTCCTGGATGCCGCACCACTGACGCTCGCCACGACGAGCCTCTCGCTCTTCTGGGGCGGGTTGGCGCTCGGCCGCCTGGTGTCCGCGCGAATCGCCGACCGTTTCGACCACCTCGCGTTCGCCACCGCGTGCATCAGCGTGGCGTCGTGTGCCCTGGTTGCGGCCGTGTTCGTGCCGTCCCTGCCCCTGTCGATCGCGCTCTTCGCGGTCGTCGGCTTTGCCTTCGGGCCGATCTTCCCGGTCATCCTCGCGATTGCCGGGGAACTCTTTCCTGCCCGGTCGGCCGCGCTGGGTGGCCTGCTGACCGGGGCCGCCGTCCTCGGCTCGATTCTGTATCCGCCGGTGATGGGCTTCCTGTCGGTCACGGTCGGATTACCGGCGGCGATGCTCGGGACGGCCCTACTCGGCTTTGCGTGCGCCACTTCGTTGGTGCTCACGGGGCGCCGACGGGGACAGCTCGAGGCGATCGAATCCGGACAGGTTTGAACCCGATGCCGGGTAGACTTGACATCTGCCCTTTACCTGATCGAAACATCGACCAGGCCGAGTGCGCGCGAGACTGCACCATCGCGCATCAGCCCAGATGAGCCTTCGCATAGAGAGTGGGAGAGACATGTCCTACCAGGCCACCGACGAACCGGTCGTCGACCTCAGTCCCCGGGCAAAGCTCGAAATCCTCGGCGCGATTCTCCTGGCGCTGTTCCTGTTCGCGCTCGACCAGACGGTCGTCGGCACGGCGCTGCCCCGGATCATCACCGACCTCCACGGCAACCAGCTATACACCTGGGCTGTCACGGTGTATCTCCTGACTGCCACGATCAGCGGTCCCATTTACGGGAAATTGTCCGACCTCTTCGGGCGCCGCCCGATCGTGATCTTTGCGGTCGTCCTGTTCCTGGTCAGCTCGGTCCTGGCAGGACTCAGCCAGGAAATGTGGCAGCTGATCCTGTTCCGAGGGCTCCAGGGCCTGGGCGGCGGTGCCATATTCCCGGTATCGCTGGCCGTCGTCGCGGACCTTTATACGCCGGCCGAACGCGGCAAGTATCTGGGCCTGTTCGGTGCCGTCTTCGGCCTTTCCTCCCTGGTCGGGCCAGCGATCGGCGGAGTCATCACCGACACGTGGTCGTGGCATTGGATCTTCTTCGTCAACGTCCCCATCGGCCTGATCTCGCTCGTCATCCTGTGGCGCCTGCTGCCCGCCATCCGGCGACCGGAGGCGGCTCGCCACATCGACTACGTTGGCGCCGCGGTGTTCGCAGTCGCGATCGGTTCCTTCCTCATCGGCTTGACCAACAAGACGGGCATACATCTGGTCAACGGCGCGCCGGTCGGCAACGACTGGAGCGATCTGCCGGTCGGCGGCCTGATGGCGCTCGGCCTGCTGTTCGCCGCCGTCTTCGTGTGGGTCGAGTCCCGGGCACCCGAGCCGATCGTCCCGCTGGGCCTTTTCCGCATGCGGGCGTTCACGATCTCCGTCGTCTCGATGTTCATGGCCGCCTTTGGATTCTTCGGCGCGATCATCTTCCTGCCGCAGTGGTTCCAGACGGTCGCGGGGGCGTCCGCCACCGAATCCGGCTACAACATCCTGCCGTTGCTCGCGGGCCTGATCGTCAGCGCGATCGCGTCGGGCCAGATCGTGGCCCGGACGGGCCGCTACAAAGTCTTGATCTTCGTTTCGCTCGTGCTCCTGGCAGGGGGCCTCTACCTGCTCACGAACCTCCATGCGGACACCGATCGGCCCGTGCTCTGGCTGTGGATGCTCATCACCGGAATCGGGATTGGGCCGTCTTTCGCCGTGTTCACCCTGGTCGTGCAGAACTCTGTCCCGCCGGACGAGATTGGCGTCGCGACCAGCAGCCTCACCTTCTTCCAGCAGATCGGTGGCACCGTCGGGTTGACGATCTCGAGCACGATCCTCGCCAGTCGGCTGTTGACCGAGATCCCGGCCCAGCTGGCGAAGGTCGGCGTGCCACCCGAGTTGGCGGCGGGTTTCGCGCGAGTCGGAGGATCGGTCGACATCACCGGCACCGGCAGCCTCCGGGATCGAATTCTGGCCAACGTCCCAGCCGAGGCAAAGGCCACCGTGCTGCCCCTCATCGACAACATCATCCGCGGCATCCACGAGGCGTTCTCGATCGCGCTTGCCTCGACCTTCTGGGTGGGGATCATCGGGGCTTTGATCGCATCGGTCTTCGTCTTGTTCCTGCATGAAGTGCCGATGCGGCAGACGATGCACATCGAGGAGCCGGCCCGCGTCTCGGAGGAGGGCTCGCCGGCATAGGTCGCGTGGACGCCCCGCCGCCGTCCACGGGCCGACGACCCGGGAGGGGCCCCGTGCGGTACGAGGGCGTCGACGGTCGTGTCGCGATCGTGACCGGTGCCAACCATGGCATTGGTGCGGCCACCGCGCGTGCGTTGGCCGCATCTGGCGCGCCAGTCCTGCTGACCTATCTCCGCGTCCGCGAGCCGGCCGATCCGTCCTTGACGGAGGCCTATCGTGCGGCCCGAGCCGGAGACGCCGGCGACGTCATAGAAACGATCAGACAGGCCGGCGGACAAGCGGAGGCGGTGGAAAGCGATCTCCGGGACCCGGCGACGCCGGCCAGGCTCTTCGATGCTGCGGAAACAGCGTTCGGGCCCGTGGAGATCCTGGTCAACAACGCCACCGGCTGGGCTCAGGACACGTTTCGGAACGCGCCAGTCGACCGGCTCGGCAGGACGCTCCAGCCCCTGTCGACCTCGACGGCCAGCCAGAACCTGGAGGTCGACGCGCGGGGGTCCGCGCTCATGATCGCTGAATTCGCACGCCGACATGTCGCTCGCGGCGGGGCGTGGGGACGCATCGTCGGACTAACCTCCGGGGGACCGCTCGGCTTTCCAGATGAGGTGTCGTATGGAGCGGCCAAGGCCGCGCTGGTCAGCTACGCGATGTCGGCCGCTCTGGAGCTGGGCGAATACGGCATTACGTCCAACGTCGTTCACCCGCCGGTCACCGATACCGGCTGGCTCACACCGGCGGTTCGGGAATTCGTCGCCGGCAGAGAGACCCATTTCCACGTTGCCCAACCCGAGGAAGTGGCTGACGTGATCGCCTTCCTCGTCTCGGACGGCGCGGCATTGATCACCGCGAACGTCGTTCAGCTGCGATGAGCCGGCGCACCGCGACAAGCCGTCCCGCGGCCGAAGGGTGATACAGCTGTCTGACCGAAAAAAAGGAGGAGTCGTCGTGGCGAGGGCCAGTGGCACGTTCCAGATAACTTCGATGGGAGAGGACACCTACCAGGAGCTCGATGGCGGCGGAAAGCTCACCCGGGCGAACGGCGACCAGCGGTTCAGCGGCGACATCGAGGGCGAGGGGTCAGTGGAGTGGCTGATGTGCTACTCGGCTGAAGGTGGCGCACGCTACGTGGGCCTGCAGCGCGTCAGCGGCACGATCGGCGAGCGACAGGGAAGCTTCGTGATTGAAGCCACGGGAAACTTCGACGGGAAACAATCGAAGGGCACCTGGACGATCATTCCGGCGACGGGCCGCGGCGACTTCACCGGGATCACGGGAAGTGGCTCCTTCGAAGCTCCCGGTGGCCCCAAGGCGTCGTACCAGCTCGAGTACGGCCTGGATTGACAGCGGCTCGGCCCGGGCATTTGCGACGTCCCGGCGATCGGACGGTAGCCCTCAGCTCTTCGTCGTGGCCACCCAGACGGCCGTCGACTCGCGCTTCCCTTTGAGCTCCAGCTCGCGGCGCTCGAGGCGAGCCGTGTCGAGGCCCCCGGCGCGCGCCGCCGCCTCGCTGATCAGGGCCTGGCCCATCTCGGCGGCGGAGGCGAGCCGAGCGGTCGTGTTCACGACGTCTCCGAGCGCGGTGAATTCCGTGACGGGCGGTTCCCCCACGGAACCGACAAAGGCGACTCCGCTGTGGATGCCGGCCCCGATCGGAATCCAGGGGCCAGCGGTCGCGGCATGGCCTGTCGCTTTGAGCAGAGCAAGACCGGCGGCAATAGCGCGAGCCGCGTGTGCGTCGCCGGCCAAGGCCGGGATGAACACCCCGATGACCTCGTCTCCAACGAACTTGTCCACGATCGCGTCGTGGTCGACCAGGATGCGCGCCGATGTGTCGTAGAAGCGATCGAGGACGTCGCGGAATTGGGTTGGGCTCATCTGCTCGGCCAGGGCGGTCGACCCGCGCACATCGGCGAACAGAAAGCTGGCCTCGATCTCGGCTCCGCCGTGATGTGTCTTGAGCTCCTGGAAGCAGTTTCCGCAGTACTTGGGATTTTTCGACCAGCGCTCCCGGCCGATGAAGCGCATGAGATGTCGCCCCGGGCCGCCAAAGGGAGCCGCGCACATCTTGCAGCGCGGATGGCTTGGCACGTGCTTCAGCCAGGAGCGTGTCCGCGCATACCGCGGCTCAGTGCCGAGGAGGATCGCTCTCCACAACCCCTCGTTCGGTCCTGGGGTCTCCTCGCTCGGCGGGGGCGTCCTCTCGCTCGGTGCGGGCGACGGCGGCATGCCATCGATGCCCATTGAGATTCCTCACAGCCGCATCCCTCGACGCATCGAGGCTAGCGCCGATGTCAACGACATCGCGCTGGGACGGGACGACCAGCTACCCTGCAGGTCGGCTCAAGAGTTCCCTCGCAGCTCGGCGGCCGCGAGGCGCACGACTTCCGTGCAGCCCACCTTCTGGCATCGATAGAAGCGCTCGACCGGCTCCTTGTCCGGCTCGATCGTCTCAGCGCTGCGGTCGGGCAACATCGGCTGCCAATCGTCGAGTCCGTGCTTGTGCTCGAGTGTCCTGGGAAAAGCCGCTTCTGGAGCTCGCTCGCTTGTCATCGTTGGAGGGTACGCGCCGCGGCGCCGTTGCGCGTCAAGGTCGAGGAGCTGAAGGATTCTCGTTCGTGCCAATTCGGGCCGAAGGCCGAATGGAGGGGAGGCGCAGGTCATTGGCTTCAACCTTCGTACCGGTTGACTTCGCGCCGCCATCGGGCCTCGACGATGACGACTTCCGGCTGATCCCGCTCGGGCCCGAACACAACGAGGCCGACTACGAAGCGTGGACCTCGAGCATCGAGCACATCCGGCAGACTCCCGGGTTCGCCGGTCGCTCGTGGCCCAGGCCGATGACGCGGGAGGAAAATCGCCGCGATCTGGCGAGGCATTCCGCCGACTTCACGGCCCGAACCGGTTTCACGTACACCGTCCTCGATCGAGTCGACGGATCGGTCATCGGCTGCGTCTATATCTACCCCGGTCTCGATGATGGACACGACGCGCACGTACGCTCATGGGTCCGCGCCAGTCGCGGCGATCTCGATCCGGTGCTCTACTGGGCCATGATTCGATGGCTGGCGAGCGAGTGGCCGTTCGAGCGCATCGACTACGCCCCCAGGGCTACGCCGGCGAAGTAGGCTGTCGCGGACAAGAACCGGCAGGAGCTGGAGGTCACGATGGTCACCAGCACGCCCACGCTCGAACCAACGGCGGGCGAGCTCACGTTCGAGGAGCTACAACTCGCGGCCCGAAATCGGGGCATGCCCCTCGAGGCGCTGCGCTATGACGTGAGCCCGGCGGGGCTTCATTACCTGCTCATCCATTTCGACATCCCGGCCGTAGACGCGGCGACGTGGCGACTCAAGGTCGGCGGCCGCGTCCGGAATCCGCTGGAGCTGAGCCTGGAGCAGGTTCGGTCGCGGCCGAGCCAGACGATCACCGTGACTCTCGAATGTGCCGGCAACGGCCGCGCGCGACTCAGCCCGCGTCCGCTCAGCCAACCGTGGCTGGTGGAGGCGGTGAGCACCGCCGAGTGGACGGGTACGAAGCTCGGGCCGCTGCTGGAGGAGGCCGGCCTGGGGCCGGACGCGGTGGAGGTCGTCTTCACGGGCGCCGACCGAGGCATCCAGGGTGGCGTGGAGCAGGATTACGCGCGCAGCCTGACGATCGCCGACGCCATGCGCCCGGAGGTGATGCTCGTCCACGCGATGAATGGCGAGCCGCTTCAGCCCCAGCACGGCTTTCCCCTGCGACTGCTGGTGCCGGGCTGGTACGGCATGACGAGCGTGAAGTGGCTGTCGTCCATCGAGGCCATTGCCGAGCCGTTCCAGGGCTACCAGCAAACGCCGGCCTACCACTACCAGCGCGACGCCGACGATCCCGGCCAGCCCGTGACGCGGATCCGGGTGCGTGCGCTGATGGTGCCGCCGGGCATCCCGGACTTCTTCAGCCGGCGGCGGTTCCTCGATGCCGGACCCATTCAGGTCGGCGGCCGAGCGTGGTCCGGCGCCGGTCCGGTCGCTCGCGTCGAGGTCGCCGTGGACGGCCATTGGAGCGATGCCAAGCTTGGACCGCCGCTGGGCGACTTCGCGTGGCGCAGCTGGTCGTTCGACTGGCAGGCGACTCCGGGAGAGCACGAGCTGGCCTGTCGGGCGACCGACGCGGCCGGCAACGTGCAGCCGAGCGAGCAGCCCTGGAACTATCAGGGCGTGGGCAACAACCTCATCCAGCAGGTTGCCGTCGCGGTTCGCTGAGCGAGTCTGTCGGCGCTAGCGTATGGCGTCGGCAGATGCCGGGGCGAGCAGCCTTTCGAGCTCTACCCGGTCGGGCAGGCCGGACTGATCGCCGAGGGCAGACACGGCCGACGCACCGCACGCATTCGCGACGTCGAGCGAGCGCTCCAGGCTCGCTCCGTCCAGTCGGGCGGAAATGAAGCCCGCCGAAAACGCGTCCCCTGCGCCGATCGGGTCGATCGCCGCGACCGCAAGGCCAGGCCGTCGGACGGAAGCCCCATCGCGATCTCGGCCGATGGCCCCGTCGACCCCGAGCTTCAACACGGCCGTCGATGGCCCCAGCTCCAGGAGAGCGTCGACGAGCATCTCCGGGGGGCTCCCCGGATCGGCATCCGCAAATGCCGCGGCCTCGTCGTCGCCGGCGAGCACGACGTCGACGCGGCTGGCAAGGTCTACGAGGACCGGCCGTGCCTCGTCGTCCGACCACAGCTTGCGCCGCAGGTTGAAGTCCAAGCTGATCGTCAGTTGTCCTTCGCGCGCACGCTCGATCGCGCGCTCGACCGCCGCGCGACAGCTCGGGGACAGCGCCGGCGTGATGCCGGTGAGGTGCAGCCAGCGAGCCCGCTCGAAGGTTCCCGCGTCCACGGCACTGTCGACGTCTTCTGCGGCCAGCCGCGATCCGGCCGATGCCGAGCGGTAGTACACGACCTCTGACGGCCCGATTGCGCGCCGATCGCGAATGAGCAGGCCCGTTGGTGCGCCCGAATCCACCGTCAGGTGATCCACATTGACGCCGTTGCCTCGAAGGGACCGAACGATCGCGGTCCCGAATCCGTCCGGCCCGACGCGCCCAATGAACGCGACGGCGTGCTCCAGCCTGGCCAGACCGACCGCGACGTTTGCTTCGGCACCGGCGACATAGGCGCTGAAGCTGCGGGCGTCTGCGAGCGAGCCGTAATCCGTCCCCACGAGGGCCATCAGGCACTCCCCGAGCGTGACGACCTCCGGACCGCGGGCCACAGCGCCCGCCGCCCGTTCAGCCATCGGTCAGCGGCAGGGTCTCGTGGCGTCGCTCCCAACCTGCGCTGAACAGGTGAAGCACGTGCTCATCCGTGTCTACGCAAACGAACAGCCAGTTCTTCCAGGGATTGCCGACCAGGTAGGTCGTGACGTCGGTGATCTTCATACGGCCGATTCCGATCGCGCCCGCGCCACCGCCTCGACCACGCTCCGCGCCCGGACTTCGACCGTGCCGGCGTCACCGGCGGCCATCAGCCAGCTGCCCAGTCCGACCGCGACGGCTCCGGCCGCGATGAAGCCCGGCGCGGACTCGAGCGTAACGCCGCCGGTAGGGATGAGCGGGATGTCCGGGAAGGGCCCACGAAACTCGCGGATGAATGCCGGCCCGACCACCGAGGAGGGAAACAGCTTCACGGCGCTGGCTCCCGCACGCCACGCCGCCAGGATCTCCGTCGGGGTGAACGCGCCGGGGAAGGTCGGAATCCCTCGGGCGGCGGCCCAGCGAACGAGCTCTTCGTCGAGGTGCGGCATCACCAGAAAGCGGGCGCCCGCCCCAATCGCAGCCTCCGCAGCACCCCGGTCCAGGACAGTCCCGGCGCCGAGGAGGAGCTCGCTGCCTTCAGGGAAGCGATCCGCCAGCCGCGAGATGGCTTCCTGGGCATCCGGGTCACCCAGCGTGATCTCGAACGCCTTGACGCCGCCCTTGGCCAGTCCTTCTCCGATCGGCAGGACGGCGGCGGGATCGAGCCGTCGTCCGATGCCGACGACGCCCGGACCGCTGATCGCCGCGGGAATCGGCGGCCGTCGGTCCGTTTCGGTGAACACCAGCCGATGATAGGCCGCGGCCCAATGGCCGGATTCACGTTCCCGGCGCGTCGCAGATATGGGCGGACCTTCTGCCTAGCCCTTGACGGCGCCGACCAGGATTCCTCGCGAGATGTACCGCTCCAGCGCGACGGCCATCGCGATGACGGGCAGGATCATGATCAGGATCAGGACGGACATGTACCACCACTGCGGTCCGCGGGTCGCGTTCTGGGCGGCGACCGTCAGCGGCATCGTCTGAGCGTTGGCCGACGAGAGGAACAACGCCAGCAGGTACTCGTTCCAGGCGAAGACGAGCACGAACAGGAACGTCGCCACGAGGCCAGGGACCGCCACCGGTAGCACGATCGAGCGGAAGATCCGATATGGCGAGGCGCCGTCGACCGCGGCCGATTCCTCGAGCTCGATCGGGACATTGGAGAAGTAGTCACGCATCAGCCAGACCACGATCGGCAGGTTCGTCGCCACGTACGTGATGATCAGGGCCTGCCGCGTGTCGAGCAGGCCGACGCGTTGGAAGAGCACGTAGATCGGGATCACGACCGCAACCGGCGGCAGCATCCGTTGGGAGATCAGCCAGAACGCCACGTCGCTGTTGCCAAGCACCCGCTTGAAGCGCCGCCCGACGGTCTGGTACAGGATCAGGAACACAGCGGCCGCCGAGACAACGGCAAGCGGGACGGCGGCACCAAGCGCCAGCGCCACGATCGTGAACAGAATGCAGCCGACGAACAGGCCGATCACGCCGACCCGCGGCGAGTAGCGGAACCGCACCAGGGCATACGCCGCCGACGAGCCGAGGATGAGCGCGATCAGCGCGCTGCTGAGCCCTACCACCACGGTGTTGACGTACGGCCGGACGGTGTCGCTCTGCAGGTCGACGAGGATGTACTTCCAGGCATCCAGGGTGGGCGTGAAGTCGACGCCGGGCAGGTACACGGGGCCGCTGTCGACGTCGATGGGCTGCTTGAGCGAGGTGATCGCCAGCCAGTACAGCGGGAAGAGGACGACGAATGCCCACGCGACGAGCAGCACGTAGGAGATTGCCTTCGAAACGGGCCCAAGGTCGAGCGCGGAACGCCGCCGGAAGAGGGTCCTCATCGTGCCGATCTCATGCGGTAGCCGTGACGCGACGGCGGACGAGGTTCACGTAGGCGGTCGCGATGAGCGTCACCACGATGAGCAGCATGTACGCGAGAGCCGCCGAACGTCCGAGGTTGAGGGTCCGCCAGTCGAAGAACGCTTCGAGGGTCAGCGACTCGGTCGCCGTCCCGGGCCCGCCGTTGGTCAGGATGTTCGGAAGGTCGATGATCTTGAACGCCTCGATCATCCGGATGAGGATCACGGTCGTCGTGACCGGCAACAGGGCGGGCAGCGTGATGTGGCGGAACACCTGCCGGCGGTTCGCCCCATCGACGAGGGCCGCCTCGGTGATCTCCTGGTCCTGGCCTTCGAGGGCCGCCAGCAGGACGATGAACATGAACGGCGTCCACTGCCAGATGTCGCCGATCATCACCGCGATCCGGGCACCCCACGGATCGTTGACCCAGGCGAAGTTCTGGAGTCCAGCCAGGTCGAAGAGCGGCACGAAGGGCCCCTTCCCTGTGTCCGTCAGCATCCGGAACATGTACGCCACCCCGACCGGCGTGATCGTCATCGGCAACAGGAACACGACCCGAAAGAACCGCTGGCCACGCAGGCGCTGGGTGGCAAGGACGGCAAGGCCCAGCCCGAGCAGGTACTGGACGGCGATGCCGACGAAGACGTAGACGAGGGTGACGAACAGGGTTCCGGGCCGGCCACCCTGGGCGAAAAGCGTCTGCGCGAACAGCCACACGAGACCCACCAGGAGCAGGCCTGCGATCGCCCGCAGAAGCAGGCCGAGGAGCCGGACATTGACGCCGCGCAGATATGACACGAAGGCTCGCGCCGTGATGGCCGCGACCACGGCGACAATGATCCAGCCCACGGGCGTGAGCGGCTTCAAGACGCCGATGAAGTGGTCCTGCTCGGTTCCGAAGAGCAGCGACGCGTAATTGTCGAAGCCGAGGAAGCGGACGTCGATCCCGTTTGCCTGGAACTCGAGTCGCGAGACCGACAGGTAGAGCGAGACGATCAGCGGGAAGATCGACAGCGCCAGCACGACCAACAACGCCGGCCACAGGAAGACGTTTTTCGCCGACACGGCGGCGCGGAACGTGTGGCCGGCGACGCGTTCCCGCTCGCCGGTGGCAACCTCGAGGCCCGACCCCTCGACGGGGGTCGGGCCTCGGGCATCTAGGGTCTCGGAGTTATCGCTGGACGCCAAGACTCGCCTTGTACGCCGAGAGCTGCTTGTCGCGCCCCTCGGCGTTGGTGATCGCCTCCCAGCCGTCATAGATCTGTTTCATCGCGGTGTCGCGATCGATCTCGCCGGCGAGGAATTGAGCCACCGCCTTGTCCAGGACGACCTGCTGGTACTGCTGGGTCTTCGGGATCCGCAGGTCGAGGATCATGTTGGGACTCTGCAGGCTGGCCTGAATCGCCCCGAGGTAGTCCTTCGCAGCCTGTTCACTCATCCCGGCCTTGACCCATAGCTTCGTGTCCGAGAACTGCGAGGTGCGATACGGGTTGAAACCGGTCTTGCCGATCGTGACGTCCACGTTCGACTGCTCGGGTGCGCTCATGTACGACAGGAACTTGAAGGCCGCATCCTTCACCGCGGTGCTGACCTTGCCGTTGATCGCGCCGGACCAGCCACCGAACGACGCGAACGGGGCGTGGTTGATGCCATTCACGGCGTTCTTGCAGGTCGTGGCGTCGCACGGGACGAGCTTGCCGGTGCTCCGGTCGAGGACCATCTTCGAGCCGGGCAGGATGACCGCGCCGACCTTGTCCTTGACCTTCGAGGTCGTGGGGTCGATCGCAAGCGTCCCGATGTCGCCCCAGTCCATGGACAGGGCGCAGCGGCCCGACGTGAACAGGCCGCGCGTGTCGCCGACGTCGAGGTTGATCTCGTTAGGCGGTCCGAACTGGCCCGTCTTCTTGTAGATGTCGAGGGCGGCGGCGAAGGCCTCGTTCTGCACGAGCGGCTTCATGTCCGCGGTGTTGAAGAACGCGCCCTGGTTCGTGCCGTCGGTCTGGATGAACCCACCCGCGATCGACGTGATGAACCAGTAGGCCTGGGCGTTGCGCTTCTTGGAAATGCAGGAGCCGTAATCGCCCTGGCCGTCGCCGTTCAGATCCTGTCCCTGTTCCTTCTGGGCGATGGCGAGGTAGTCGTCCCAGGTCTCGGGTGGCTTCAAGCCATCCTTGGCCAGGATGTCGGTCCGGTAATAGACCATGTGGAAGTCGCCATCCAGGGGGATCGTGTAGACCTTGCCCTGGTAGGTCGCGCTGAAGTCCCGGAAGAACGCGCCGATGTCGTCCCACTTGAGGCTGGCATCCGCTTTCACTCGAGTGCTGAGGTCTTCGAGATAGCCGGGGCCAACGAAGTCGCCCATCCACTGCGGGTCAAAGACGAACGCCTGGTAGCTGTTCGTCCCGGTCGAGACGTCCGTCAGGATCTTCTGGTACAGGTCGCTGAACGGGACGGTCGTGACCGAGATGGAGATATTGGGGTTGGCCGTCCTGAAGTCGGGCGCGCGGCGCTGAAGCGGCTCAGCGATCTGGGGACCCGTGAAGGTCAGGATGTTGACGGAGATCGCGCCCGAACCCGGTGACCCGCTCGAGCTCAAGCCCGTGCACGCCGTCGCCACCGTGACGACGGCAGCGAGCCAGGTCAGGCCTCCCAATCGTGTGCCGTTTCGCATGCTTCCTCCTTCACCCTAGGACAACCGCGGAGCTGCCTCATTCCCAGCCGCATTGACGGTCGGGCTGGCTCCTCCGGCTCCGTCCACAGAATTGGACCGCCACTCGGCCCCGTCCGGGAACCGATAGCGGGCAAGCGACTCGGGGCGCATCTCGGCGCTGTAGCCGGGTCGCGTTGGGACCTGGTACCGCCCATCTCGGATGACGACGGGATCCAGGAAGTGCTCGTGCAGGTGGTCGACATACTCGATCATTCGTCCGTCCAGATCCCCGCTTACCCCGATGTAGTCGAAGATCGACAGGTGCTGGACGAGCTCGCACAGGCCGACACCCCCGGCGTGGGGACAGACGGGGACGCCGAAACGGCTGGCCAGCAGGAGCACGGCCAGGGCTTCGTTCACGCCGCCCAGGCGGCAGGCGTCGACCTGGCAGATGTCCATCGCGCCGGCGGCGAGGAATTGCTTGAACATGACGCGGTTCTGGACGTGTTCGCCGGTCGCGACGCGGATCGGGTGCACCGCGCGGGCGATCGCGGCATGGCCGAGGATGTCGTCCGGGCTCGTGGGCTCCTCGATCCAGTAGGGTTCGAATTCAGCCAGCGGCTCCATCCAGCTGATCGCCGTGGCGACATCCCAGGTCTGGTTGGCATCCATCATCAGCAGGTTGTCCGGCCCGATCGCCTCACGAACGATGCGCGCGCGGCGCAGGTCGTCGCCGATGTCGCGGCCCACCTTCATCTTGAAGCGCGTCCACCCGTCAGCGAGGGCCTCGCCGGACAGGCGCCGGATCTTCTCGTCCGAATAGCCGAGCCAGCCGACCGATGTGGTGTAGGCGGGGTACCCGTCACGGGCGATCTCCTCCTCGCGCGCGGCGCGAGTGGCCTCCAGCCGGCCGAGCATCTCGAGCGCGTCGTTCGGAGTCAGGGCGTCGGTCAGGTAGCGGAAGTCGATCGCGCGGACGATCTCCTCCGATGGCATGTCGACCAGCAGTTTCCACAGTGGCTTGCCTTCGCGTTTGGCCCACAGATCCCAGGTCGCGTTCACGATCGCCGCGGTTGCGAGGTGCACGGCGCCCTTCTCGGGGCCGATCCAGCGAAGTTGGCTGTCGCCGACCAGGTCGCGCCAGAAGGCGCCGATGTCACCGAAGACCTCATCGGTCTGGCGGCCCACCACGATGGGGGCGAGCGCGTGGATCGCGGCGACCACGACCTCGGTGCCGCGCCCGATCGTGAAGGTCAGCCCGTGCCCCTCCAGCCGGGACCCATCGTCGGTGCGCAGGACGACGTACGCCGCGGAATAGTCGGGGTCCAGGTTCATCGCGTCCGACCCGTCGAGCGAGCGCGAGGTCGGGAAGCGCACGTCGAGAACGTCGAGCGAAGAGATCCGCGCCGCCATGAGACGTTCGTGGCCCTCTGGTCTGGACAGATCGTACAGAATGCTGGACGATACCCGGTAGGCTGAACAGTATGCGAATCGCGTCAAGCACTGTCAACGAATCGTCCGAGGCCGACTCGGACCTCCGCGCCGGCGCCTCCCTGGCTCCCGCGGTGACTCGGGCTGCCGCGATCCTCGACGTCCTCGCCGAGCACCCGTCGGCGGCCACTCCCCTGAGCGATCTCGCCCGCCGCCTCGGCCTCCCCAAGTCCTCGGTTGCCAACATCTGCGGGGCGCTCGTCGAGGCTGGTCTGGTGCGCCGGGTCGACGCCGGTTTCGGTCTTGGCCGCCGGCTGGCCGAGCTGGGTGGGGCATATCTGAGCGGGGTCGACCAGGTCCACGAATTCCACGATCTGGCAGCGCAGCTGCCGGTGGCGTCCGAAGAGACGATCCAGATGGCGCTCCTCGACGGGCTGGAAGTCACCTACGTCGCACGCCACGACGGCCGCCAGCCAATTCGCCTCGCCTCCGAGATCGGTCGGCGACTACCGGCATCGTGCACGGCCCTTGGGAAGGCTACCCTCGCGTCACTCGATCCGGACGATCTCGCAGAGCGCCTGCGCGGAGTGGAAGCGCTGCCGACGCTGACGCCAAATTCCCACCGCCGTGTCGCTGACCTCCTGGACGACCTCGACGAGGTGCGCCGGCGCGGCTATGCCGTGGACGAGGAGGAGACGGCGGAAGGGATCGTCTGTCTGGGTGTGTCCATCCGGCGCCGCAGCTCCGCGGATCCGCCCTATGGCGTCAGCGTGACGCTTCTCAAAGCCCGCGCAGACGGCGCGCGTCGTGAAGCGCTCGCCGCCGACCTCAAGCGGCTGGCCCGTCTGCTCGCGCACCCGCTGCTCGTCCATCGCGGGGACGGCGACGGCCGCAGGCCCTGAGCGAACGTTGAGCGCCGGACTGTTCCGCCTGGCGCTCCCGGACGGGTCGATCCGTCTTGCCCGAGGGATGGTCGGCAGCGGTCCCGCGGAGCTTCTGGCCGCCAACCTGACGGTGGCGGCAATCCTGCAGGGGGGCGCGGGCCGCCTGGCCGAGGTGGTCCTCGACGGCCCGGGTGAAGGTCCAATCCCCGCGGCCGCCCGGCTGCTCGCCCCCATCGACGATCAGGAGGTATGGGCCGCCGGCGTCACCTACGAACGCTCGCGCGATGCGCGGATGGAGGAGTCGACCGAGGCGTCCGTGTACGACCATGTCTACGATGCCGTCCGGCCCGAGCTCTTCTTCAAGGCGCCCGGCTGGCGCGTTCGCGGGCCGGCGGAACGGGTCGGCATCCGAAGGGACTCGGATTGGAACGTGCCCGAGCCCGAGCTCGCGCTGGTGGTCGCCGCGGATCTCACGATCGCCGGCTACACGCTCGGCAACGATGTCTCGAGCCGGACGATCGAAGGCGAGAATCCGCTCTACCTGCCGCAGGCCAAGGTGTACGACGGCTCCTGCGCGCTGGGCCCGGCGCTCGTTCCGGCCGCGAGCACCGCGCCGCCGTTCGCCCTCCGCCTCGCCGTCCTCCGGGAAGGCGTGGTGATCGTCGACGAGTCGACCACGACGGCACGAATCAGGCGGCCCCTCGAGGAGCTCGTCGCCTTTCTCGGGCGCGCGCTCGAGCTGCCCAGCGGAGCGATCCTCCTGACCGGGACAGGGATCGTGCCGGACGCGTCGTTCACCCTGCTGGATGGAGACCTCGTCCGAATCGAGGGCGGGGACCTCGGCGTCCTGGAAAACGCGGTCACGCTCGTCGGCGGCCCCTGGCCCGTCTCGCCAGCCGCCTCGCCCGGCACGACGGGCGCGGCTCAGTCGAGCGCCAGCCGGTAGACCTCGGTCGCGGTTCCACCGAAGATCGATCCGTGCTCATCCACGGAGAGGTCCTCGATCAGGGCGTGCGTCACGTCCACGACATCCTGATAACCGGCCGCCAGCAAGCAGACCGGCCAATCCGACCCGAACAGCAGCCGGCTCGGGCCGAACGTCTCGAGGACGAGGTCGGCATACGGGCGCAGATCGTCCACGCTCCAATCGGTCCACACCGCCTCGGTCACCATCCCGGACAGCTTGCAGAACGTGTTTGGCAGCCGGGCCAGCGTCGCGAGCCGGCCGGCCCACGGCTCGAGCACGCCGCCCGCGATCTCGGGCTTGGCAATGTGGTCCACGACGAACCGAAGGTCGGGCAGCGCCCGCACAGCTTCGAGGGCTGCCGGCAGCTCGCGGGTCCGCACGAGGAGGTCATAGGCGAGCCCGGCGTTTGCAACGGCAGCCAGGCCGCGTCGGACGTCCGGGCGTCCCAGCCACGCGGGGTCGTCTTCGTCGTGAACCTGGTGGCGGACGCCGACGAGCCTGTCGCCTCCGGAAAGCCCTCGCAGCCGGGCGATGGATTCGGGGACGGCCGGATCGGTCAGGTCGACCCAGCCGACGACCCCTGCCACGAACGGCTCACCGGCGGCGGTCGCCAGGAACTCGGCGGTCTCCTCGATGCTCGATCGCGTCTGGACCACGATGGAGGCGTCGATTCCCGCCGCGGCCAGCAGCGGTCTCAGGTCATCGGGCCCGAAGACGCGCCGGATCGCGACGAGCTCGTCGGTCATCCACGGGTAGTCGGCCCGGCTCGGGTCCCAGAAATGATGATGGCTGTCGACCGTCGTCATCGAGGCGCGGGGCTGCTCGCGCTGGGAACGGGTGCCTCGGGGTCGATCAGCCCGTCTGCCCGCAACTCGGCCCACAGGTCGTCGGGGATGGGCGTTTGCATCGCACGCGGGTAGTCGTCGAAATGCTCGATCGTGCGCACTCCGGTGACGAGTGAGACGACCGCCGGATGGGCGAGCGGGAACTGGATCGCCGCAGCGCGGACCGGGACCCCGTGCCGCTCGCAGATCGTGCGGACGCGCATGGCGCGCTCGACCAGGGCGGCCGGGGCGGGGGCGTAGTTGAAGAGGGCCCCCGGGTGCGGGTCTGCGAGGATCCCGCTGTTCATCACACCGCCGACCACGATCGAAACGCCCTTCTCGAGGCACAGCGGCAGAAGTTCCCGCAAGGCACTCTGGTCAAGGAGCGTGTAGCGCCCCGCAACGAGAAACGCATCGAAGTCGCCCACGCGGGCGAACCGCGCGAGCATCTCAACCTGATTCATGCCGGCACCGATCGCCCCCACGACGCCTTGCTCGCGCAAACGCTGCAGAGCCGGCAACGCGCCCCCGATCGCATCCTGCCAATGGTCGTCCGGATCGTGGATGTAGAGGACGTCCAGCCGATCGAGACCGAGCCGGCGCAGGCTCGCCTCCACCGATCGGAGCACGCCGTCGGAGCTGTAGTCGAAGACGACCCGCACACGCGGGGTGCCAGCGTAGTAGGCGTCATCCTGGCCGTCGCGGGCCTGGCGGTCGACGTCGGCCTTCGAACTCACCTCGTCGATGGGGACGAGCAGGCGGCCGACCTTGGTCGAGAGGACGAAATCGTCGCCGCGGTGGTCCCGCAGGGCCAGGCCCAGGCGCCGCTCGGCATTGCCATAGCCATAGAGTGGGGCGCTGTCGAAATAGCGGACGCCGGCCGCCCAGGCATGCTCCAGGGTAGCGGCTGCATCTGCATCCGAGACGGCTCGGTACAGCCCGCCGATCTCGGCGGTACCGAATCCCAGACGGGTGACCCGAACACCGCTCGATCCCAGGGCTACGCGTTCGGTTGGCTCGACGACCATCGCGTCTCCTCCAATCGTGGCCGCGCCCAGTCGAGGTGGTGCTCCAGCAGCGTCCCGTCCGTCGGCACGCCTCGCACATCCCAGCCCATCAGGCCGTAGTAGGTGCCGATCATCGCGTCGAACGCCGTGCGATCGAGCCGGCTGCCCAGCAGGGGTCCCGCGTCGATCGGCTCGTCGAAGAATCGCGCGGGCAGGCCATCGTCCGCTGCGGTCAATCCCTCGCGCAGGTTGTAGATTCGCATCAACTGAAGGCGGCGTGCACCCCAGCGCATGACCTCATGCGAGCTGGTCTCCCAGCCGGTAGCCGCCCGGACGAGCGCAGCGACGTCATCGAGCGAGAGGATACGCACGGGGGCACTCGCGAACGGGCAGACATCGAGAGCGTCGAGGGCGCTCCAGAACTCGGACAGGACCGCGTAGTTGCGGGCCTTCTCGGGAGTCTGGGCGTTGGCGGGCATCAGGCCGAGGATGCCGAGCGTTCGCGACAGGTCGAGGGCGTGTGGCCAGGAGGGCGCCACATCATCGTAGTCGGCGTCGTGCTCGGCCACGTCGTACCGGGGCCCGAATGGCGCGGTTGCAAAGCCCAGCGCCAGGCCTGCTTGTGCCCGCGGATCGAAGCTCGTCACCTCGAGGCCCTTGACCGTAAGGGCAAGCTCGCCGGCTTCCTGCCCCAGGCGCAGAGCCGCACGCCGGGAGCCATCTGCGAGCCAGTCACCGGCGCCCGATCTCGTGGCAATGCGCTCGATCAGGTCGAGTACCTGCGTTGAGCCGCCGAAACGGAGTTCGATCGCCTCGAAGTCAGCCGCGCTGGCCAGGCCACGCTCCCGGCATTCCATGGCGAAGCTGAGCGTGAACCCGAGCGAGACGGGATCGAGCCCGAGTCGGAGACAGCGGTCGTTGAGGGCGAGTGCGTCGCCAGCGGCCGCCAAGCCCAGGTTCGGCCCAAGGGCGGCCACGGCTTCCTGGTGCAGCCCGCCCTCTCGGCGGTCGCGGACGGTGCCGACGGTTCGGGCATCGCTCGTCGGGGCGAAGCCCTTGATGCAGTCGGTCGGGCAGCCCGGGCAACCGCCCGTGCTCCACGCAAGGTGCGCCATGAACGCCTCCGCCCGATAGCCCCCCAGGTGGGCGAAGGCCGAGGTTCGAAAGTTCTCGACGCCGAAGCTTCCAATTCCCGCGGCGCCGATCCACGCACCAAAACCTGGCGCCTGGTGCTGCCAGCGGGTGACCGGATTTACCTCGACGAGGCTCGCATAGCGGGCGCTCAGCCGGTCCAGGGCGTCGACGTCCGCGGGTGCTGGCAGTTCGCCTCCGGCGATCACGACGGCCTTGAGCCGCTTGCTGCCCATCACCGCACCGAGACCCATGCGCGGCGCCGCGAACGAGCGGTCCGAGACCACGTTGGCATAGCGAACCAGCGACTCGCCTGCGGGGCCGATGGCCGCCACGTGGCACTCGCCCAACTGATTCCTGAGGGCGTCGACGACGGCCGACGTGTCGAGCCCCCAGAGCTCGTCGGCCGGGATCAGGCTCGCGCCTCCGCCGGCGAGGAGGAGCGCGACCGGCGTGTCGGATCGTCCGCGGACCATGAGCGCGTTGAAGCCGGATCCCTTGAGCGCCACCCCGAACGGCCCCTCCGCACGAGCTTCGCCGATGCCGCCGGTCAGGGGCGACTTGGCGACGATCGAGAATCGCGGCAAGGCCGCCGCGCGGTGGCCGGCGACGACGCTGGACGTGAAGATCAGGAGCGCATCGGGATCGAATGCGTCGAGACCCGGCCGGGTTTCGGTCAAGAGCAAGCGACTCCCAAGGAGCGAGCCTCCGGCGTAGAGCCGCCAGGACTCATCGTCAAGCGCCTCGACCTCGATCCGGCCCGTGGACAGGTCGACGCGCAGGACTCGCCCGAGATGGCCGAATCGCCTCACCCAGACCTCCTCACCCGATTGACGCGTGCGCGCAGGGTAGCGTACCGTTCAACACGTCGTTCATCAGCCAGCCGGCTGAACACCTCGGGACCGACTGTCGAGGAGGCGAATGCGACTCTGCTCGTACCGGGACAGCCGCGAAGGCGAGCGGCTGGCTGTGGTTGCCGGCGACCACGCACTCCCCGCGAGCGAGCTCCTGGACGGCGGTCCACGGACGATAGCCGAGTTATTCGCTGGCGGCGAGAGCCTGCTCTCCGCCCTTCTGAGCGCGGCAGATGATGGTCGGATTGCCCGCGACGGCAGGCCTCTTGCGGAGCTGCAGCTCCTGGCGCCGGTGCCCCATCCCGGCAAGGTCGTGGCCATCGGCCGGAACTATCGGGAGCACGCCGCGGAGGAGAACGTCGAGCCGCCCCCGGCGCCGCTGATCTTCGCGAAGTTCCCCTCATCGGTCGCTGGTCCGGGCGAGGACATCCGCTGGGATCCCAAACTCACGGTCAACGTCGACTACGAGGCCGAGCTCGCCGTTGTGATCGGACGGCGGGCGCGACGGCTGTCGCGCGATCAGGCAGCCGGCGCAATCCTTGGCTACACGTGCCTGAACGACGTCAGCGCGAGGGACCTGCAGTTCGGCGACGGGCAGTGGACGCGGGGCAAGTCCCTCGACACCTTCTGCCCGATGGGGCCGTGCATCGTGACCATCGACGAACTGGGCGACGCGCCGGATGTCCGCATTCGGTGCCTGATCAACGGCGAAGAGCGCCAATCGGCGCGGACGTCCGACCTGTACTTCGGTGTCGCCGAGATCGTGAGCCACTGCTCACAGGCGTTCACCCTCGAACCGGGCGACGTCATTGCGACCGGCACGCCGGGCGGTGTCGGTGCATTCCGCGTCCCTCCGGTCTGGCTCGCCGACGGGGACGAGGTCGTCGTTGATATCGAGAGGATCGGGCAGCTCCTCAACCGCTGCCGCGTGGAGGTCGCGCCGTGACCGCCGCACGCGAGCGCTTCCTCGTGACCGGCGCGCTCGGCTGTATCGGAGCGTGGACGGTTCGTACCCTCGTGGCTCAGGGTGTCCCCGTCGTGGCCTACGACCTGGCCGGCGACCTGAAGCGGCTCCGCCTGATTATGTCCGACGATGACCTGGCCAAGGTCGTGTTCGTTAAGGGCGACGTTACAGATCTCGACTCGATCTCGCGTGCGCTCGACGAGCACGAGATCACGAATCTGGTTCACCTGGCCGCCCTGCAGGTGCCATTCGCGCGAGCGAACCCGCCGCTGGGCGCGATGGTCAACGTGGTCGGCACCGTGAACATCTTCGAGGCGGCGAAGACCCGCGCGGAGCGCATCGCCCGGGTCGTTTACACCAGCTCGATGGGCATGTTCGACGTGGCCGACGCGGACGGTCGCGACGGTGTGCTCCACGTTGACGCCACCGCCCATCCGCGCACGCACTATGGCGTCTACAAGCTGGCCAACGAGGGCAATGCCCGGGTGTACTGGCTCGACGATGGCCTGTCGAGCGTCGGCCTTCGGCCGATGACGGTCTACGGGCCCGGTCGCGACCAGGGCATGACGAGCGGACCGACCAAGGCGATCCTGGCCGCGGTAGTCGGCCGTCCGTACCGGATAGCGTTCGGCGGCCGGACGGTGCTGCAGTACGCGGAGGACGTCGCCCGGACACTGATCGCGGCGAGCCGCAGCTCGCTGACCGGCGCCCGGGTCTTCAACCTCGGAGGCTCGCTGGTCGGAATGGACGAGCTCGTCGCGGCGATCGAGGCCGCCGTCCCGGGTGCTCGCGGACTCATTACCTACGATCCGGAACCCCTGCCGTTCCCCGACTCGATCGACGACAGCGGCCTGGAGGTCGTTGGCGACGTGCCGGTCACCCCTCTCGACGAAGCAGTCCGCCGAACGGCAACTGTCTTCCGCGATCGCCTGACGCGAGGCCTTCTCGATCCCGAGTCGCACGGGCTCGAGGCGGTCGTCGCGGGCTCCTGACCCCGACGTTGCCTGTCTACGCTGATCCCGCCGAGGGCGCCACCGTCCGAGTTCCGCTCCTCAGGGCCTGGACGGTGGCTCTCCTCGGGACCCTGGGCACCCCCGGTGACATCGCGAGCGACGTCGCGGAGATCCTGCTCGCGGCGGACCGCCGCGGCATCGCGTCCCACGGCACCGCGCGGCTGCCTAATTACGTCGCGCTCGTCGAGGCCGGCGTCATGGAGCCTGCCGCACGGCCGACTCTCGAGCGGGAGCGCGCAGCCCTGGCGCGCTTCGATGCCCGCAACGGGTGGGGCCATCATGCGTGCCGTGTTGCCGTCGACTGGGCGGTCGATCGTGCGGCGTCGGCAGGCAGCGCGGTCGCCGTCGTGCGCAATTCGAACCATTACGGCATCGCGGGCTGGTATGCCCTGCGAGCCGCGGCCGCGGGCATGATCGGGCTGTCGTTCACGAACAGCTCACCGCTGGTGGCCCCGACCAGGGCGCTGCGGCCGTTGATCGGTACCAATCCGATTGCCCTGGCGGCGCCTGCCGGCCGATGGGGGGCCTTCTGCCTGGACATGGCGACCTCGACTATCCCGCGGGGCCGTATCGAGGTCGCCGGGCGCCGAGGCGAGACATTGCCCGTGGGCTGGGCTATCGGGCCAGATGGGCGGCCGGCCACCACCCCCGACGACGCGCTGGCCGGCGCGCTCCTGCCACTCGGTGGCCTCGAGGAGACGGCTGGCTACAAGGGCTACGGCCTCGGGCTCGGCGTCGACATCCTGACCGGCGTGCTGGCGGGGGCGACGTTCGGGCCCAACATCATCGGCCTCTTCTCCACCGAGGCACCGTCCGACCTGGGCCAGGCATTCATGGTGATCGATCCGGCCGCGCTCGACGAGGCTGGAGCATTCGAGAGCCGCCTGGAGGGTTACCTCGACCAGCTCACGTCCGCCCAGACCGTGCCCGATGCGCCGGGCCGCGTCCTGGTGCCGGGCGAGCCCGAGGCTGCGGCCGAAGCCCGCTCCGACGAGCGGGGAATTGCCATCGACGCGCGCCACCATGGGTCGCTCGTGGAGCTGGGGGAGCGCCGCGGCGTGCCCTTCCCGGACGTCGAGCAAACGGCCTAGGCGCGGACACCGAGCGGGCTGTCGAGCATCACCGGGGCACCAGTTGCAGCAGACCGATAGAGGGCCTCGATCGTCTGTGCCTGGCCGAGCGCGTCGGCTCGCCCGAGTAGCGGCCGCCCGTGACCGCGAATTGCCGCGCTGAAGTTCTCCACTTCGAGTCTGTACGGATCTTCGGGCTCGATCGGGATCTTCAGATCGCCGAGCCACATCGCCGGGGGACGTGCGGTCCACGGCTCTCGCAGGAGCAGCGCTCCATCCCTGCCGATCGCCTCCAGTGAGGCATGATCGGACTGGAAGCCCGAGACGATGGTCGAGGTCAGTCCGTCGCCGAACCCCAACACGCCCGTGAACCGGACATCGACGCCGCCCGTGGGTGTCACCTGCTCGCCGTAGACGCGCTCCGGATCGGAACCCGCGACCATGCGCGAGCCGCTGATGCAGTAGCAGCCAACGTCCATCAGGCTGCCGCCGTCGAGATCGGCCTGCATGCGGACGTCGGCCGGGTCCTCCAGGCGGAAGCTGAAGCTCGCGTGGATCGCCCTGATCGGGCCGATCTCGGGCAGAACCTCCATGAAGCGCCGCGCCTGCGGGGTGTGGCGCCACATGAAGCCCTCCATCAGCAGCAGGCCCGAGGCCTCCGCAGCGTCGAATGCCTCGACGACATCCGATGCTCGCCGTGAATAGGGCTTTTCACAGAGGACGTGTTTGCCCGCTGCGAGCGCCTGCATCGTCCAGTGGTGATGGAGCGAATTCGGGAGGCAGATGTAGACAGCCTCGATCGCCGGATCGGCCAGCATCTCCTCGTACGAGCCGAACGAACGCGGGATGCCGTAGCGAGAAGCGAACTCAGCCGCCCGCTCCGGCGTCCGGCTGCCGACGGCGACGAACTCGGCATCGGGCGCCTCTCGGACGTGGCGCAGGAATCGCTCGTTGATCGAGCCCGTACCGAGGATTCCCCACTGGACGGCTGACGATGCGCCCATCGATTCCTCCGGATGCCATGCGTGTCGGCGACCAGACGATACGCCACGCGCCACGCCGCGCCGGCCCGGCAGCTTGACGGCGGCCGTGTGGCGTGGACGCACCAGCGTTGACGAATTTGCCATGCACGGTCGGTGAAGCGTGAATGGGTTTGCAACTATTGCCTCTTCGGCTTTCGGGCTGCGCGCGGATACAGTCACCCTGTCGAAGGGCCCCAGTCGTGCCCTTCATCCGGAGGCATGCCTCGTGACCTCAGGCCCGTCCGAAGCTCCTGAGGCGCTCGACGAACAAGCCCTCCTGCAGGCGCTCCGCGCCGTGCGTCGAGGGGACTTCAGCGTGCGCCTGCCCACCGGCAAGCCCGGAGTCGCCGGCGAAATTGCGGAGGCGTTCAACGAGATCGTCGACCTCAACGAGAGCACGTCGATCGAGCTTCGCCAGATCAGTCGGGTGGTCGGTCGGGAGGGGCGGTTCGGCCAGCGCGCCTCGGTCCCCACGGCGCGCGGAGCGTGGGCACGGACGATCGATTCGGTCAACGAGCTGATCACCGACCTGACCGAGCCCTCGGTCGAAATGAGCCGCGTCCTCGACGCGGTCGCGCGTGGCGATCTCACCCAGCGGATGGCACTCGAATTCGAAGGCAGGCCGCTCAAAGGCGAGTTCCGCCGCTCGCGGCGCGCCGTCAATACCATGGTCGATCAGCTCAACGCGTTCGCCAGCGAGGTCACCCGCGTGGCTCGCGAGGTGGGCACCGAGGGCAAGCTCGGCGGCCAGGCCGACGTGCGCGGCGTGGCCGGCACGTGGAAGGACCTGACCGATTC
>WNGJ01000381.1_pt1 | contig 49114 bp, 57 predicted proteins | sample 5400611 | NCBI WGS metagenome assembly WNGJ01 (sample SAMN13153375, study PRJNA577476) | soil metagenome | isolation source: 40 cm soil or saprolite under Garry oak tree replicate 1 | place: USA:California | collected 2016-06-15 | reverse complement strand
TATTGGCAGCACCACTTTGGAGAAACTATGGGCCATCAGCAAGTCATCGGCAGTATCTGGTTATGGGCCACTCCCATGCCATCAGCAGTGCTGCATTGGAATGATTCTGGGCCAACAGGAGGCCATCGGCAGCATCTCATTCGAGGAGAGCTTGGCCAATTCCATGTCTTCAGCATTACTTACCTCTTTGGATTGATGGGCCAACTTGAAGCTATTGGCAGCGCTTCTTTGGAGCAACTGTGGGCCATCAGCAAGTCATCGGCAGTATCTGGTTATGGGCCACTCCCATTCTTTCGGCAGTGCTGATTTAGAATAATTCTGGCCACCAGAAGACTATCGGCAGCATTTCATTCGAGGGGAGCTTGGCCAATTCCATGTCATCGGCATTACCTACCTCTTTGGATTGATGGGCCAACTTGAAGCTATTGGCAGCACTGCTTCAGAGCAACTGTGGGCCATCAGCAAGTCATTGGCAGTATCTGGTTATGGGCCACCCCCATGCCATCGGCAGTGAATCATTGGAATGATTCTGGGTCAACAGGAGGCCATTGGCAGCATCTCATTTGAGGAGGGCTTGGCCAATTCCATATCATCAGCATTACTTTCCTCTTTTGATTGATGGGCCATATTGGCAGCACCACTTTGGAGAAACTATGGGCCATCAGCAAGTCATCGGCAGTATCTGGTTATGGGCCACTCCCATGCCATCAGCAGTGCTGCATTGGAATGATTCTGGGCCAACAGGAGGCCATCGGCAGCATCTCACTTGGGGTGAGCTTGGCCAATTCCATGTCATTGGCATTATCTATCTCTTTGGAGAAATGGGCCAACTCAAAGTTATTGGCAGCATTGTTTCAGAGCAACTGTGGGCCATCAGCAAGTCATTGGCAGTATCTAGTTATGGGCCACCCCCATGCCATCGGCAGTGCTGCATTGGAATGATTCTGGGCCAACAGAAGGCCATTGGCAGCGTCTCACTTGGGGTGAGCTTGGCCAATTCTATGTCATCGGCATTACCTACCTCTTTGAAGAGATGGGCCAACTCGACGTTATTGGCAGCACTGTTTTGGAGCAACTGTAGGCCATCAGCAAGTCATCAGCAGTATCTGGTTATAGGCCAATCCTTTGCCACTGGCAGCACTGCTTTAGAATGATTCTGGGCCATCAGGAGGAGGTCAGCGGTATCTTAGGGCCCAACCCAATGACATCAGTAGTATTGTTTCAAGCAATACTGGGCCATTTTGAGGCCATCAGCAGCATCTCTCAATAAAACGGTGGGCCACTTCATGGCATTCCATGCTACAATCTAGTTTTTTATGATATGACATCTAATGTTTTGGAATATTAGTATGATGTTTCCATTGCGATACTAAGCCTGTTAAAACATTTGTGTAGCTATTTTATTAACCTCATATAAATGACAAGCAGATCTTAGTAGTGGGCCCACTCATGAATAACGGCAGCTTTTATTTGGTTGGCCCACTCATGAACAACAGCAGCTCTTATTTGGTTGGCCCATGTGGGCTTTCACGAGAGGATAGGCAAAGTTGTGTGTGGGGTTTTACGTCTACATTGGATATATACAGTATGTTGCTGAATTATGTGGTTATTGATGATGGAGAGTGGATCACTGGTGCCCAAGACATTATTGTGTATAGGAAGAATCATCTTGACAGCCTCTTTAGGATCTCTGACTCTCATCCCCTTTATCCCTCATTATGCTATGTCCTTCTTTTTCCAACTGGACAAATGGGATGGTACACCAGAATTCCCTATATGGAGGTGGAGGATCAAAGAGGCCCTTATAAGAGGATGCATGTGTCTTTGGAAGAATACCTTCACTATCGCTTTCATATTTGCCCCATTCACATTAAGTCCAATTATCTCTTCCTTGCTGGCAAGCTCTTTCAGGCCTATGTCTGTGAGTCTTGGGCAATTGCTGAGCAGCAGTGTCTTGCACAACTTGCTGCCATTCAGGACAATCTAAGGGTTGAGCTGTATCAAGGCTTAGCAGATGCCATTGCCAATGTGGATGTTAACATCAATGACTTGGGTAGAAGAACCATACTTCCCTCATCCTTCTCTAGTGGCACACGTTACATGCAGCAACTTTGTCAGGATGCCTTGGCCATCAACAGGTATTTTGGAGGTGGAGACCTTTTCATCACCATGACTGCCAATCCTGCTTGGCCTGAGATCACAGATGCCCTTCTTCATAATTAGCCAGCTGCTCAGTGTCCTGATCTCATTACAAGGGTCTTTCATGCCAAGCTTCACTCCCTTATCCATGACATTAAAGATGGCATTCTTGGTGACATTTCAGGCTTCCTTTACACTATTGAGTTTCAGAAAAGGGGCCTTCCTCATGCACACATCATTGTTTTCTTGAAGCCTCATTCCAAGTTGCATACCCCAGAGCAGGTTGACAGCCTCATGTCCTCTGAGTTTCCTGTGAACAATCCTAAGTTGCTTGAGCTCATCAAAAAGTTCATGATTCATGGTCCCTGTGGTGATCAAAATAAAAAGTCCCCCTGTATGGAGAATGGTTCATGCACTAAAGGTTTTCCCAAGCCCTTTAATGAGCACACCTTAATCACAGAAGACTCTTATGCAAAAACAAGACATCTTAATACTGGGCAAACCTTTCCTACAGGTCAACAGGACAGATATCAGGTGGACAACAGATGGGTGGTCTGTCATAGCAAGTATCTCATCTGGAAGTACAGGTGTCACATCAATATGGAGTCCATTGCCTCAGTCAAAGCTGTCAAATACATCTACAAGTATGTGTATAAGGGCCATGATCATACCACTATGCAGTTTGGCACTGCTCATGATGAGATCAAGCACTACTTGGATGCATGTTATGTTAGCAGCTGTGAGGCAAACTAACACCTTTATTTCTTTGAGGTCCAGGATCATAAGCCCAGCATTTTGCATCTTGCAGTTCATCTTTCCCAACAACAGCCAGTTGTTCTCAATCCTAGCAGGGATACTCTTCAGAAGGCTCTTGAGCAGCATGAGAACAGGGACACCACTCTTACTGGATGGTTCAAGGCCAATGATCAGCATCAGGATGGTGTCATTAATAATACCCTTTATCAGGACTTTCCTAACAAGATGGTCTGAAACAAGGACAGGCATGTTTGGACTGTCAGACAAAGAGGCTTTCAGATTGGCAGAATGTATTATGCCCATCCCTCTGCTGGAGAGCACTTTTATCTGCATCTCCTTACTGTTGTTAAGGGTGCCACCTCCTATGAAGCCTTGTGTACCTTTCAAGGTGTTCTTTATCCCACTTTTAGAGAAGCCTACATTGCCTATGGCCTTACAGAGGATGACAATGAGTGGCATCAATGTCTTGCAGAAGCAGGGCACATGGCAGTTAAGGATTGCAATCCTGCTGATCCAAGGGCATTATGGGACACCTTTTGGCAAGACATCTGTGATGATCTGAAGCACCATGTTATCTTTCATAACAGGGAGGTAGAGCCATTAGAGGAGGAGATCCAGGATTATGGCCTTTATCTCATTGACCAGATTCTCATTCAGGCTGGAAAGAGCCTGAAGGATTGGGACTCCTTGCCACAAGTTGTAGGGGATTGGGGCACTCTGATTCAAAATCTCAATCCCCTTATTGCAGAGCAGAGAAACTATGATTTACAGGACTAGGCTAATCTTGCTGTACAACACATTCCCACCCTTAATCCTGATTAGCACTTTGCCTTTGATAAGATTTCTTCTGCTGTTGCCAATAGAACAGGGGAGATCTTTTTCCTTCATGGTCCAAGAGGCACTGGCAAAACTTATGTGTATAACACCCTTTGCTATGACTTGCACTCAGATGGGAAGATTGTCCTTTGTGTGGCATCCTCTGGAATTGCTGCACTTCTTCTTAAAGGTGGTTGCATTGTCCATTTGTGCTTTAAAGTCCCTATTCCCATTCATGAGTCCTCATTCTGCAACATCCCCAAAACCTCCCAACTGGCTGATTTGATTTGTCTAGCTGACTTAGTCATATGGGATGAGGCACCCATGCAGCACAGACATATCATGGAGGCAGTGGATCATTCTTTTAGGGATTTGCACGACTCTGACAAGCCCTTTGGTGGTCTCACTGTTGTCTTTGGTGGGGACTTTCAGCAAATACTGCCAGTCATCCTCAAGGGTTCTAGGGCTCAGGTTGTGGGAGGTTGTATGCAAAGGTCCATCCTTTGGAGGCATATCATAGTTCTTCACCTTCATCAGAACATGCGCCTTGACACTAATCTTGAAGAGGAGGCCAATTTTGCAAGGTGGCAGTTACAAGTGGGCCATGGTCAACATACTAATGATTCCTGTAACATTACTCTTCCAAATCACTTTCACTGCCTAGAGAACATTGTGGACTCTCTTCTTGACACTATTTATCCTAACATTCACCTTCCTGGCCATTCTGATCAGTACTTCTCAGAGCACATCATTCTTTCCAGCATGAATAACAAAGTCAATGAGCTTAATGAGACAGTTCTTGCAAAGTTCCCTGGCCCTTCTCAGCTTTTCCCCAGTGTTGACTTTATTCCAAATTCTGAGCAGTTGGGAGAAGATGATCCATTGCTTAACTATCCTATGGAGTACTTGAATGAGATTAACTATGGCACACTTCCCCTTGCAAAATTGGAGCTTAAGATTGGCTGTCCTGTAATGATGCTGAAGAACTTGGATGCACCAAATGGAGTTTGCAATAGTAGCAGAGGGATTTTAACAAGACATAGCAATAGGGTGCTAGAGGTTAGACTTCTTACTGGACAGCATGCAGGGCAAACAGTATTCATACCAAGAGTGGCCAACCAACCTGGAGAAGATGAAAATGCCTTTAGATTTACAAGGCGTCAATTTCCTATCAGAGTTTGCTTCTTTATGACAATTAACAAGTCTCAAGGGCAATCTGTTAATCATGTTGGGTTGGATCTAAGGTCTCCTGCCTTTACACATGGGCAATTCTATGTTGCAGTGTCTAGGGTGACTTCAGTGTCAAACATTAAGGCTATTTGGAATGAAGGGAATGAGAAAGCAAAGACACAAAATGTAGTATATAGAGAAGTACTTCTTGACTAGATATTGTATATATTAGTGCTGTAAATACTATACATGCTATCCCAAAGTATCAGAGACTTTTTATCACCTATAGACTTTATATTATGCATAAACTTTACAGTGGGCTTCAAAACTATTATAATATTTGGCCATTTTTGACTGGGTGCAATGTAGCACTTGACAGAGCAGGAATTTTGCTTAGGGTTGATGGGGTAGAGTAATGTACTTGATCTTAGCTTTCTAATGGTTTTTTAATTATATGTTTTAACCCAACGGTTATGGAGATATGCCCTTTCTAAACTAAGGTTACCATTGTAAGCTCTTAACAAGTCAAAGATTGTACAGTAAGCAGATGAGAAAGCATCTGTAAGCTGCAGAAATGAGCTGACAGATTTGCAGTATTATAATGAGTTAGTAGAAAAAGAGATCTAAGCAATAGCTGCAGAATTGACTTATACATATAGAAAATACTAAAGGTAACTTACAGTAGGGAAGTTTGGGTTCACTTAAGTAAACGTGGGAAAGGTAACCAAAATAGGAAGGTAAGCAAAGAAAGATGCATTAAAATTATAACTGTTAAGTATTAAGATAGTGGCAGTTTGATATAAGTGGTAAAATGGGTCAGTAGTACATATATAGGATAGAATGTAAGAAATATAAATATACAACATAAAGATAAGCCTAGGGGCCTAACACTTTACATGTTGTATAAATAAGGTGACTGGGCTTTAAAAAGAGTTTATATATATAAGCAATAGTTTAATAACTATGATAATGTATATATAGCTATAGGAGAAGTTTGCAGTTTATATGTAAAAACAATTGTAGTTTGTAATTGAGAATTAAATGACACATAGTAGGTATGTTAGAATATAAAAGACTATAAAGAGGCTGGGATTTATAAAGAGTTTATATATATAAGAAGTAATGTAGTAGCTATGAAAATGAATGTATAGCTGTAAGAGATATTTATGATTTATATAAAAAAAAAGATTGTAATTTGTAGTTAAAAATTGAATGATATGTAATAAAAATAAAAATATTATAGGCAAGTTGGGGCATAAAAGTTAATATAAGAATGAGAAGTTTGAACATTATATATTATAAAAAGTAAAGGATGATAGAGTTATTAAGAAAAAAGGGGGTTTAGGGGCAATGCCCCCAACAAGCTTAGGCCTATGCTGAAGGTAAGAGGAGTGAGCTTGTGAGTGACCCATGCCATAGGCATGGCCAAAAGCTTGTCCTAAATATAAAGCAGGCCAATCCAAAAATGGAAGTGGGCGCTTGCCTTATTACTAAGAAAGTTACTAAGCGTTTCCCACTGCCAGCATGCAATGGGCTTCACACTTACTTAGCAGATGAAAGCAGACACTCTGCACCTCATGCTTACTCAGCACAGGTGGCTTTCCTTGATGCTCTGCCCTTTGCCCTTGGCTGCCTCTCACTTAGTCAGCAAATTTTCCGAGACACTTCACTGCCTGCCTGCCTGCTTGTGGCTGACTCTGCCTCTGCCTCTGCCTCTTGCTTCCACTGCCACTACCACTGCTACTACAACTATCAAAACTTAACATAACCTTTTTCTTTTTGTTATTTTGCTGTCCTAAACAGTGAGCAACTTATGTACTTCTTTTTTTATCACAGCTTTAATTTAATTTAATTTTTTTTTCAGTCTTTTCCACCACACTTTACAATTGTTCTTAGTACTTCTTGATACTTTGTGCATCACTTTTACTAATGTGAGTGCTCTTTTTTAATTTATTTTTCTTAATATTAACTCTATGTGGCCTTTAAGCCTTTTTTGAGGTGTCTCTACAAGGCTCTTCATTTAGAACCTTTAGAAATTAGGAAAGCCTTTTGGTTCTGTGCTCAAGGTGAAGCCCTGTAAAGTCTTATGTCCCTAGGTTCCCTGTGAAAGCAGGGTGTTTCCTGGTTGCCACCCTCTTAAGTTTCTTTGACTCTCAAGAGTGAGACCTCTTACTTGGTGTAGTGTACTGCAGGGAGATTGGGTGGTGGGGCAGTTTATTCTGCAATTAAGTTACCATCCCTTCCTTTATTGGAAGTTGCTTCACTTTTAACTGCCACTGCTAGCACCGCATCACTTATTTCTGTAAGGTTTTAACTGTTGTGCTTTTGTGCTTAGCTTTTGGCAACACTCTTGGTCTTAGTCTTAATCTTAGTCCCCCTCTACCCATTTCTCTTTCCCTCATATAGCTGCTGCTATTACCACTCTTACCATGCCTGCCACTTTACCACCACCACCATTACCACCACCACATCCTGCAACTTCTCCTCCTACATCACCTCAGCGTCATCAACAAGCTAGGCGACATCAGGAGTGTCTTCAGCATGATGTGGTATCTCCTACACTGCATAGAGTCCCATCTACACCTCTTCTATCACTTCCATCACTTTTACCACCACCACAGGTTTTAGCACCTGTTACATTTAATGGGCAATCCTTCAATCACTTGCCACCTCATCTTGCAGCAGCTATAGGAAATCTACAGCCATTTCCTATCTCATCTAGAAGAGCATGTCCTGCACATTCATTTCCTGTAAGTTATTTATAATCTCTTTCTAATAGTTTAAATTTATAATGCTAAATGTCACTTTATATAAATCCCTCCCCCTCCTCCTTTTGGTTCTACTAGTGTTGCTTCTGGCTCTAGTTCTATGCTTGCTCCCCCTCTCCCTCCCCCTCCCCCTCCCCCTTCTTCTGCACAAGTTATGACTTATGCTCAATTAGCAGCTGCACATGCTGCTCTCCCTCCAATTCCTCAATTAAATTTGAGAATGAGAAGGCAATCTGTTGTAAGCTTTTCTTTTTAACTATTATATATTTATAACTTATTACCTTTTCCTTTATCTTTTCATCTTAGGTTAATCTCCCTCCTGCTTCTCCTGCTCCTATAGCAGCTTCCTCTACCTCTACCTCTTCATTACATGTTGGTCTCCCTCTACCTCTTAGTTCTGGCTCTGGCCTTATTTTTGCTCCTGCTCCTATTCAAGCTTTTGTTCCTGCTCCTGCTCCTGCTCCTGCTCCTGCTCCTTTTCTTGCCCCTTCTTCTGCTCTTTCCTATGCCTCTCCTTCTCCAGAACCTCATATTCCATCTTCTGTAAGCTTTTTTTTTTTTTTTTACCTTTTTCTTAATTTTCTTTTATACTAATTATTATGCTTAGCCCCCTCTATTTAATCATGTCCCTGACTTGCCACAACCACCACAGCCACAGCCACCTTTATGTATTCCTATTGCATGCCTACCCTTTAATCCTGCTTGGGAGGTTCATAGCCTTAGGGAAATGAACATCCAATGCTCTTTTTATCATGCCCTTCATTGGAAAGCTGAAGCCCTTACCTCCTCTACCATTAACAACCAAAAGTTTGGCATGTGCTGCTATCAAGGCAAAATCTCCCTTCCTGAGCTTCACCATATTCCACAGCCTCTTTACAACCTTTTTACTGCCAATGACCCTGTCAGTAGAGCCTTTCATAAGCATATCCTCTTCTACAACAATTCCCTAGCCATGACTTCTACTGGCAAGAGAACTGATTCTACTGTCAATCAGAATGGTCATGGTCCTTTCTCATACTGTATATCAGATTATTGTTTCCACCTTCTAGTGGTTTGTCAGGCCACAGCTGATGGCGAGGTCCTCATACTTGCTGAGGAAGTTCTCAATGGGATCCTTAACTAGGCCAGAGAAATATAGTGCATGATTTGAACAGGGTGGCGACATAGTGGCAGGGCCAATGCTGTATCATTAAGGCATAGGCTGGGCCATAGTTGGAGCTACACATGGGAGATTGCAATTGTTGGTGATTGAAAATGCAGGCAAGAGCAGGGGTTAGGGGGGTACAGTTGCTGGGGCAAAGGTGGGATTGGGCTGAAAAGCAGGGGGTTGCTCGTTGGATGTAAAGCTAGCAAAACTAGTAGAAGGATGGAAGTCTGCAGATAATGGGGTCTGAGCTGGTGCTGCCACAAGAGAGTCCTGAGAGCCTTAGTCATCAAAGTTTGGCACAAGAAGTGGTGATTCCCTGATGTCCCAGATGGATGCTGTAGGGTGGGCAGGAGTGGTTGGAGGTGAAGGAGAGTTAGGTGAGGGAGTTTGAGGTTCTAGCAAGTTGGGCTCCAGCATGTTCAAGGCAAAGAGGGTATGTGATATAAGGGCTGAGAAGGGGCTGAAGGAAGCATTCAGTATGTCTGGTAGAGGCAGGGGTGCTGCTGTGGAATCGTGATGAACAGTGTGGTCAGCAGATGGTTGGGAAGGGGGAGTGCTGGCAATGGGCCTTCAGATGAACCTCTCTGATGAGTCTTTAGGTGGAAGGTTGTTGCCAGAGCCAAACATGGAGTGGTTACCCATGTTGAAATCAAGCTCATGCGGATCATTCCTCCTTAGATTAGTACCATTTTTAATGTCATACTAATTTCCCTTCCATTCCCTCTACTACCATCATACATTCCTTGCTTTAGTATAAAGTATTTGTATTTACTTTTGGACACCCTTGTGCGTTTGCCCACACCCACTTGAATCCCACTCATTTCCTGTATGCACCCAAGGTTTTTCCTACAGCCCAAGACAATCACAGAGCAGAGGTGTCAAGATGAGAGATGAGGGGAATCTTTGATTCCACCTCACTGGGGCAGCCAATTGTAGCATGGGGTGTATGCGTGAGTGTAAGTTTGGGAAAGGTCAGAGATCAAGAGAACTAAAGAAAGAAGGAAGGTTAGCACAGAAGTGATGAAAGAGTGCATACAATGGCTCAGCAGCTCAGTCATAGGCCTTTGTCAGATAGGCTTGAGGGAAAGAGTGAGAAGAGAAGAGAGAAAAGGCATCCTGGGACAGCTACACACATAAAGAGAAAGAGGGAAAACCAGAACTGATCATTTTAGATGAATGAACAAAGGCTTAAATACATTAGGGCTTAACTGCTACACTTTATTGCTAGTGGACACGATCAAAAAAAGAAAAAGAGGAAATCAGAGAGCTTGAAGACAGATAACGAAGGCAACATGTAGCCCATGGCTACCAGGCACATGACACCGAAATGGACACTATGCTACTCAAGTCACATGCACATGGCAATTGAAGGCATAGTGTGCTGCAATGAGTTATGGGTAAGGGCAGATTGTATCAAGAGGTGCAATGTCTGGGGAATTATCAAGATCATTTGGGAACAAGAAGGAGAGTTGTGAGAAGGGAATGGATCATCTTTGAACATGAGGATGAGAATAATTGAGGACCATAAGATGAAGTGCAGTAACAGGGAAAAGAAAGGTATATTGAGAGAAATTGCCCTGGCTGACTGTTCTGAGTCCTGCAATCCAAGGCAAGAGAGGTTCAATGTGTCACAAAGGGAGTTGAGGTTCATGATGTCCCAGATGGCTCAGATTGAGTAGCAAGGGGTGCTGGTGCGATCTGTACAAACACAGCCAAGTCGCCCACCTTACACACAAGTAGAGCTTTGTAAAGTGAACTAAAGGACAAAGGAATAGAGCAAAGCTCTAAGAAAGTTTATGGTCCTGGGATTACAAAGGAGACCAAGTCTGAAGCAACTTAGGTCTTTACAGCATGCTTAAATACAAGTACAAGAATACCAAGTCATAGTACAGTAAGGAAACGCATCAGTGTCTTAGAAATGGGCTGACTGATGCGCAGTATCATACTTAGTAAGTAGCAAAAGAGAATGTGTAAGTAGCTTAGAAACTGACTTACACATACAGATAACAATAGAGATGAGTCGTTGTGAAGAATCCACAAGTGGCTGTAAGTAACATGGGAAACATAGACAGAATAGGAAGGTAAGCATAATGTAAGCAAGTGTTGACACATTGGGTCAATAGCTGCTAAGTATTAAGATAAGCAGTAACTGCCAAAGTATAGAATGAAAAGGCGGTCTGGTGGTACACATAGATGTGGAATATAAGTACAAGTGAGCATGCAACACCAAGATAAGGCAAAAGGCATAACACCTTTGGCCTCAACATGGTCACTGGCAATGTCCTACTTAAGGATGCAGAGAAAGACTGGACACAGGGAGATTTTGAGCAGGTGTACATAAAGGGCAACTTATAAGATCTCAATGACAATTTCACCCAGGTCCAGGATGGGATCCACCTGGCATTAACAGGACAGATTATGCATGAGGTGATGATGCAGGCTGTATTATGGACAAAATGTAAGGCACCAAGCTGTAAATCTGCAGCTCCACTTATGAGCACCCCCTTTCCATTTTATAGTGAAAGAATGACAATCCAAAGGGTCAGTAACATTTTTGTCAATCTCAGAGATAAGGAACAGAACAAGGAGGTTAGTCTATACAGGCATACCATCATAGCTCTATCAGCACTCTAATTACCATCTACCAACCTAGCTTCAGGACAAACTTGAGAAGATCCCAGATTACTTGGTTGTGCAGATGTCATGGAACAAGCATGTGGATTACACAGCCAGGTTCTCACTCACTGCTAAGGATGTCCCATCCCTGCTTCAGAATCACACCACCATGGTCAGCCTGAACAATATGTGAGTGTTGCTCAGGACAATAGATCTTGGGCTTGCTATCATTCTCTGGCTCTGAGGAGCCACATTGCAGTCCACCTCATGGAGAGGGAGAGAATGTCATATTTAGAGTAAAGTAGCAGTCATCTGGGGCTTTCTATGTATATACCTCACATGGCATGTTTATTCTGGCAGATCTGTGCCAAAACTGGGCCATCTAAAGGTCTCATATTAGTATTCTAGCATGAGGGTGTGCCAAGGGGGGTGATAGAGTTTCTGAAATAAAGGTAAACCTTATTGCCAGATTCAGACCACAGTATGTGCCCCCACATATATGCCCATTTATTGCAGTCTGAGCCCCACACATACACCCTAGGTGGATGGACAATGTACATGTGTGCATCTGTGAAGTTTGGGTATCTGCTTTCTCTGCATCAGCAAAACCAGACTCTGCTATACAGCACTATACAGCACTATACAGCACTATACAGCCTGTACAGTGCTGTACAGTGCTGTATAGCAGATCTGGTTTTGCTGATGTGCTAACCACCACAGGCCAAGTTTCTGTGTACTGCCAGGTTCTACACATATCACCTCCTCCCAACTGTGATCTGACTGTACCAGTCAGTTCAGGCCATCACTTAGAGATCACTAGCACATATGTGGGGCATAGATAAGAAAGAGGGGACAGAGGGGTGCACCTGCCTGCCTCCATCACCCTCTACTCATCCTTCCCTAGTCTCCTTTCCCACTTCCATCTGATGCCATTGCTGGGATTGGGGTCTGCACTGCCACTTGTTTTCCTGATAAGCCATCCAAGCAGCACTGCTGGTATGGGTCCCACCTTCTCTTCTACTGGTTGCTGGACTCCAGCTTGCCCACCTTCGGCAATCTGATGGACACCTTTCCGTTGCAATAGCAGGTGTTTGGTGCTCATATATTCCTTGTAGCCCTGTGTGGGGGCTTGCTCCAAGGGTTTGTCCTACCAGGACCATCACATTCTGCATCTTTGCAGCCTTGTTTCATCTCTCTGCAGTGCTCCAAGGGTACTTCTGTTGCTTGCTGCTTTCCTTCCATAGAACTTGGCTTAGCACTTGTCACCTGGCTCTAGGACTCCGCTTAGATCAGTTCCGATCCTACCCCACTCTTGGATTTGTGCAACTACCTTGGGACTTCACACTGTGGCTCAAGTGTCTGATTGTGGCATCGTCCTGGTCAGACTGCTTTTTTGTTCCTTGGCCTTGGCAACCTGCTCTGTTCTGTATGCCTAAGCGATCGGTTACCTGTCTTCTAGTGGACCATGTGGCATGCAGCTGCAGGCCTATTATGTCATCAGAGGCCTGTGTGGTTTCGACTTGGTTCTCCTGGATATATAAACCCACTGGTTGCGTGACTTGTGGCTTCAACTCAAACTCTCCCTCTTCCTACCATCATTGCCAACCATCGACATGTCTTCCTCCCTCCTTCCTTTTCACTCCTCCACGACTCCCACTCCCTCCAGCTCCGCCACACCCCTGCCTGCAATGAGGGCGTGGCCTGCTCATCGACAGTTCATGGGCATCGTGGTTCCACAGCATCACTCCAGGGTAAAGACCGCTTGTGACCACTGCCGGTGCCATAAACAATGTTGCATGCTTCCTGATGGGGCTTCTGCCTCAACGACTTGTAATGCATGCCTGGAGGCCGGTTTAGAATGCGTGCGGGAGCCTAGGCCTGCTGGTGTGTGTCTTGTCTTTTTCTTTTTCCCTGTCGCTAATGCCTCGCCTTTTCTTTCTAGCTTGTACATGTGTGTGTGGCCATGAGTGGGTTATATCTCCCTCTCCTTACCCGGGGCCTGTTCCCTTTCCCTTGCCTCCAACCAACCTCGTTCTGCAGGTCCTCCCTGACCTCCCTCTTCTTGGTACCCAGTCTGCCCCCCTTAGTGCATTCTTGTCCTGGCGCGCTGAGCTGCACGCTGCCAACCTCGAGTGCAGCAATGCCTCTGCAGATTTTGACACCGCCATGTTCACAGCAAGTGCTACCAAGGCTGGCCTCACCGCTGCCATTGCTGCAGACAATGCGGCCAACACCCAGGAGTTCAATGCCAAAGCGCATTTCTCCACTGCCTTAAAATGGCAACAAGATGCCTGAGAGCATTATTTGACACTCCTGGCTGCAACTCGTTCTGACACAGGCTCACCAATGCCCTTAGTCGCTTCCATCTCACCCATGCCTGGGGCATCTGGTTCTGTGTATTCGTCCCTGTCTGACACGGAGGAAGAGCCTGCCGACATCGACGATGGCATATTCAAGGGGATTCCGGATGGCTTGGGGGATGCTGTGGGGTTTGGAGGTTTTGAAGCAGAAGAGATGGATTTGGCTTAAGGTTGCCTTAGCTAGATTGTCTGTCTTTGTCTTGACTTTCTGCAATGTAGAGCAGTTTGATTCTCTTTGTCTGACTTGAGGGATATCGGAGCATGAGTTTATCGGACTTGGGCAGCACCTCCACCATCCTCCCTGCTGAAACATATTGGCTGTCCTCAGGCTAAATTACCAGTTGCGCGCTTGGGGATCCTGAGTCCAGAATGGGAACACAGGGCGAAGATCTCATATGGTATGCTCGATCTTGAGACTTGTTATAAAATGTGGTTATCTTGAAGCCTTTTCCGGGGGTCCTCCTCTCTACTGATAGGTCTGAGGTCCTAAGTCTCTCCACTGTTGGCGTCCATGTGCCTCCACGATTTCCGAGCTTGTCTGGTGGGATATCTTCTGCAATCTTCTCCACTTCCAAGCTTGCAAGTATCAGAGGTACTGGGTTTGCAGCCTGTGCTACTTTGTCAGGCTCTCGTGGCAGGACTAAAGGACTGGGGTGACTCCTTGTCACCGTTCACCGTAGAATGGCTCTCCGCAAGTTTGTCAGGATCTGGTGGCTTTAGCCTGGGGACTATGTGGTTTGCCTGGGACTTTCAGCTTCTGTTGCCCTCTGCGGGACCTTCTGTGGCTGGGTCCAGAGTGGTATCACTGGTACTGGGCACCTCTTCCGGTTTGCGCTCTGGGGCCGCTGATGGCGGCCATACAGGCCGTTCGGTCGTAATAGGAATAGGTGCGCTGCGCTGACTGTTCTGCTTGTGTGCAGGGGATGCCGAGGGTCAGGGTGTTCTGGTGCGGTGTAGGAATGAAATGGTAAAGGGTGTTGGATGCTGTCCCATGGTCTCTGACCAGCTTGGGGGTTTCTAATTCTGTGCTGGGTACTTCTGGCTTCGCAGCTATCTAGCAGCCTGTGTCCGAGACTGCCTCTGCCCTGTCCCAGCTCTCCGCTTCCAGGACAGTCCCTTCGGGGACTGGGACGGGGATGGGGACACTAATAGTGGGTCATACTGTCAGATATATTGATAACTAGTGGTGGCCTGTGCTGCCTGCGGGGACAGCTTCGAGCCAAGCAGAGCAGAGGCGAAGCAAGTCAGGCCGGGCAGGAGCCCAGCCCAGCCCAGCCCTGCCCAGCAGAGCTGAGCCAACCTGCCAGGCCGAACCTAGCACAGTTGTCATAGCGGTTGCCCGTGCTTCACACCGGCACGCATGATGCAGGAGTTAAAGGGCGCCCGCTTCGCAGGGGTGCAGGTGATTTGTATGGCTTGCATAGTTAATATGGGTACAGTGTTTTATTGTAAATAGAAAACATATTAAGGCCAAGTTGGATAAAGAAAGATTGTGTCCCAGTCCCAGTCCAAGATTAGTGCATACTGTTGTCATTCTTATACTTGGATTGACAATCGAACGTACAATTGGGGAGCAAAAACAGGGGTCGTTCTGTAGATTTATGTGCATAGATTTATGTGCTAGGGAAAAATGTGGTTTATGTGTGTGCCATTTTGCAATGAGAATAGTAGATTTACTGACATTACTGACATACCTAAGCGAGCGATCTCAAAGAGCAATTAATACAAGAGAAAGAGACATCGTGATCTCCACCCGGCCTGCACCTGCCTTCACCTGTTCTCAATCTCGACCAATCAAAATGCTCTTTGTCTTGACCCACAATGTTTATAAAAGATGGTTATCGGCTGAGAACAGCCTGTATAGAGCACGTTGGCAGGACGGCATTTCGAGACAGTACAACTACTACGTAACCATGGTTCAGAGCACCATCCATCGCTAGTAATCCGAACATACCTGCATATACATCCACCTATCACTGGGTCGTGAAATCCGATATACTGCGGGATGCTCGTGGGCAGCGGTCCAGTCCCGTCACTGCGGAAAGAGAAACTGAAATAGAAACAAGGGCAGAACCTTAGGTAACTGTCCTCAGACACTGGGCCCTAGAAGCTCCGCCATCATGGGCTTCCACTCTCAGGTCTATGCATGCTTGTAAATACGCAGCCTTCCGGTCCTCATTTCGTATAGGCGATCTCATCCTGTGTCCTCATATAGATGGGCGGTCCACTTTTCCGGTCTCCCACCGCCGGCCATATCCAACGCTCAGTCGTGGCCCCGTGGTAGGGAAGGTGTTGCTCCTACAAGTCCTGCCGTCTTGTGACAATTCGTGTAATATGTAGGTGTACATAAACCCAATGGATGCTCCTTTACATACCGAAACATTACTGGATCTGAGGGGCACCTATTCCACCTATAGAAAATCAACATCACTAAAGTGATAGTAGCCTTGTGGGACCTCTTTGGAGTTCGCTTATTGTGGCTCCTCTGACTTGCCACGGCTATCCTCCCATTCCATCCGTCCTATGCGCAGATTTGTGGCCTTTGGCGATCCGCTCCGTTCCGTGTAGCAGCCGATCGGCTATCGGGCTTCTGGCATGGTTGTGGGCCTATTTTGTCGTGGCGGCCCGTGTGGTTTCAACTTTCAGAGTCCTGGCCTATATAAACGTGCCTAGTTGCGCGACTCCTCCTTCCATCCCAACCAACATCGACATGGCCTCCCTTTCTTCCTCTTCCTCTACCCATAGTCCCACCACCTCCAATGCACCACTGCCAGCAACAGGGGCACAGCCTTCTCGTCGGCAATTCGCGGGAGTTGTGGTCCCGCATCGTCGCCCAGCGGTAAAGACCGCTTGTAACCATTGCCGGCGCCGCAAACAGCGCTGTGCCCTGCCCGCGGAGGATCCTGGATCCTCCTCTTGTGCTGCGTGTTTGGAAGGCGGTTTGGAGTGTGTGAGGGAGATGAGGCCCGCAGGTACGTCGTTATCATTCTTCTGCTCTGTCTTGTTGCTAATCGTTATGATGTTTTCTAGCTCACGCACGTGGCCGTCCCCGCAAACAGGCTTTGTCACCTGCTAGTGACCTGGGGCCCACAGGTACATCGTCATTGTTCTTCTACTCTGCTTTGTCGCTAATCGCTTTGACATTTCTTAGTTCCCCCCCGCACTCGTCCCCGCAGGCAGGTTTCACCACCTGCCTCAGACCTGGGGCTCATCCCCTTTGCTTTGCCCTTAAATGACACCATCCCTGAAAGTGTTCCCTCGGTCCCCTTGCGTGGTACCAAGTCTGCTCCACTCAGCGCGCTCCTGGCTTGGCGTGCCGAGATTGACATCGCAACTCTCGAGTGCAGCAACGCTGCCGCGGATGTCGATGCTGCCACCTTTGCCACCGCCACCACCAAGCAGGCCCTCACCGCTGCTGTTGCCATGAACAATGCGGCCACCACTCAGGAGTCGAATGCGAAGGCGCGTTCCTCCATCGCTCTCAAGCGCCGCCGCTTTGCCTGGAAGTGCTATCTGGAGCTCCTGGCCGCAGTTAGTTCAAACTCCTGCTCTCCAACACCTTCTATTGCTTCTGCACCGCCTCCGCCTGATGAGAATGGCGATGCGCGCGAGCCCTCTTCTGATGCCGAGGACGGGGCCGGCGACTTCAATAATGAAGTTTTTGAGGGGTTATTGGTCAATCTGCAGGGTGCTGGGGAGTTTGGGGGACTTGAAGTGGATGCCATGGACTTGGCTTAATGATTATAGTATTTATCCTGAGATGTGCTTGGAATCCAGAGTCTTTTTGCACCTCGTGTCTGATCCTGTGACTCCTGTGTGAATTGTGCAACTTGGTGGTACCTCCGCCCTCCCTACTAATAAATAAAATCAGCTGCCCTCAGCCTAAATTTAGTCCGACTCCCTGCACATATGCAACTTGGAATCCAGAAAACCTGTATGGTACACTTGGTCTTGAACTTGACATGGGACAGGCCTGGGGTGTTTTCGTCGCTTTCTGAGTGTCCACCTCCCTATGGAGAGATCCGAACCTCTCCGTCGCCAGCTTCCATGTGCTTCCGAAGTCATCAAGCTTGTCCGGCAGAATATCCTCATCGATCTCCATCACCTACGGATTTGTTGTTGTCGCTGGTGCTGGCTTTGTGGCCAGTACTGACTTGTTGGGCTCTTGTGGGACTGGAATACCGAGGTGATGCCTTACTGTATGTTGTGGGGGACCTTTCACGAGTCTGCTGTAGTCTCTGGCCGGAGGACCGTGCACACCCCTTGTCGTTTTCTGCTCTTGCCGCTTCCTGGGGGTATTTCTGTGCTCAGGTCTGAACTTTGAAGTGGTCTCATTGGTATCGGACTCTTCCAATTTGGACTCAGAGGCAGTTGTTATGTGCCATTTGGTCTGCAAAGGCCGCTGCTGTTACAGCTTCTGAGTTCAGATTTGAACGGGTTTTGCTGAAACCTTTTCCTGCAGAGGATGGTAAATGGTGTCCTCGCACCGAGGAAACCAAGCATTGAGGTGCTCTGACATGGCCCAGAAAATGAAATAAGAAAGGTGCTGCTGATATGCTGTCGCGGTCTTTCTGACAGGCTCGGGGCCATCTGCATCTATACTGGGGAACTGGGTGACATTGCTGCTTGCTGGGTGTGGAGTAGCTCGGGGGGGTATATATACAGGAATGGGCACGGAGCCCATGGGTATGGTATCTAACGAAGCGGATGTGCTAGAGGTTAAGTGACATGCACAGGGGTGCTGTCACTGTGCTACATGCTGAATGGTGCTAACGATGATGTATACAACGCGGGCAGGGTATGTGCGGGCGCTCCGACGGGCTCTCCGTTCCTCCGTTCCGAGCTCACTCCGACAACTCTCTCACCCTGGATCGCAGGACTCGGAGCAGTCGTCCGAGGCAATTTCTCTCGATGTACCTTTCTTTTCCCTGTTACTACACTTCGTTTTATGGTCCTCGATTATTCTCATCGTCATGTTCAAGGATGACCCATTCCCTTCTCACAACTCTCCTTGTTCCCGAATAATCTTGCTAATTCCCCAGATATTACGCCTCTCGATACAATCCGCCCTCGTCCATAAGGTCCACGCGTTACCTTCGTCGTCTGTCTTCAAGCTCTCTGATTTCCTTTTGATCGCGTCTACTAGCAATATAGCCTTAAAAGCACTGAAGTAGTCAAGCCCTGATGTATTTAAGCATTTGTTCATTCATTTCAAATCATCAGTTCGAGTTTCCCTCTTTTCTTTGTGTGTGCGAGTCGTCCCAGGACGCTCTCTATTCTCTTTTTGCTACTCCTCTTAGCTTGACCGACAACGACCCACGACGACCCAAGCCGCCGAGCCACCGTACATGTTTCCTTGCCGCTTCTGTGCTGACCCTCCTTCTTTTCCTTTAGTTCTTTCATCTCCCTCCTTCTCGAACTCACAAGGCGCGGCTTCCAGTCGCCCTACAGTGGTATCGTACATTTTCCAGCCAGCTGCCATCACCCTCAACGCCGCTGCTATCGTCCTAAACGCTCTCAAAGTGAGCAGCTACATACCAAGTGCGCTCAGCCAACGCTCCAAGCAAAAAAAAGACTTGCGGCCCTTTCCAGCCTACACGCCACAAAACGAAGGAGGACGGATTCCCCCCCAAGTAGTACGAGTCTTGTCGCCGTGTACTGGATGAGGGGGATGTCGGCACGGTCGATGGCGCTAGAGAACATCAGCAACATCAAAATGGATAGAAATGGAGACGCACTTGGCGGCCCACTCAACTGCAAACTCGTGCGCTCGCTCCAAGATTTCCGTGCCCGCTACAACGACGATGAGGCATGCCCAGGTGTATGTGGGCATCGCAACAACTCGAGCCATCACGTCTCGGCCGGAACGAATAATCCGGGGGTAACCTTGATGGAAGAGGAAGTGAAGGAAGGTCGGCATGATGTGAAGTTGTTCGAGTTGCAAGCGCGCGAGCGCTCGATGTGTGTGACGATGGCGCACGGTGATGCCAAACAATGCACGACGCATCGTGCCAGTGCACCACCGCAGCCAAACACCGTGCGACTCAGAGCGAATGGGTTTGCGTAGGCAAAGCTCACTCGCTCGGTCATGTCGCCGCCAACTAATCCGCTTCAGCAAATACCGCATGTGCCAGCGGGCCACTGCGGTCAACCAACCCCCATTTCCCCGGTCTTCAACGCGACCGACAACGCATTGGAAGGATTTGATGTCAGCAGGGTCCAAGGCCCCACTTTGTGAGTAGAATGGAATCGGCGCCACCCCTTGAGTGTTGGCATGAACTTGCTGAATAACCGCAAGACAAACATTTTGAGGCTCCTTCTTCAAGCCTTTTCGTTTGTGAAGAGAGGTACTCGGGAGGCTTTCCGAGCTGCTCATCGGTAAGGTTGTATAATTTTGACTTGCAGGAGCTGCGACAGATTTATAAGGTGTCGGTCCATGCTCGCGAATGGGTTTCATCGACTCTGAATGCTGCGTTGAAAGGGGAAAGCCCATGTTGTCCAACATGGTCCCATCCATTTGATTTGATCCGGAATGTGGAGGAGGCATGTATTGTGAGCGGGCACGCTTGAAGTCGTTCAGGCTGTGCTGGTAGTAGAGAGGCTGGATGTATGGATTAAGTCAGCCTTCAGTTTTTCGGAAACGAAAGGAGCGAACGCACCGCTCATAATCTACCACCCATTTACGGATTCCCGATTCAATTTCGTCGATGTCCTCCTCAGTGATCTCGAATTGCAGACAGAGATTGAGGATTCTAACAAGGGAGCAGAAATGTTTGTAATAGCGATCTTCGGGAAAGCGACCTTAAAGGACGGTGGGGGCGATAAACAGAGACCACACGGACCACGTCGAAGACGTGAAAGACGAACAAGCTTTTGCTGGGTTGGGAATGGATGTCCCAAACGATGAAGGTATCGTTCTTGTAGCTGTTGCGGATGTGGTACCAACAACCTCCCAAACATGTGGTATCTGTGCGAGACTGCTTCTGCTTGCCGGGTGTGATGATGGAAGACTCATGGCCCGCCCGAAAATGAGCGATGCGACGCCGCTTGGGGGGATTCAAGCTGCATGGGGAAGGAAAGAAGGTTTTTCATGTGACACTTCCCCGTCGATCGGGAGACTAGACGATTACATCCACAACCGCATATACGGCGGGAGTCCTTTCCTGACTCTGGCACAGACATGACGATCTGAGAAGGTAATTCAGCGAGAGAACGACTCAAAGTGTGTTGAGACAGAACTTAGACTGCGTTGATGTCCAGTTCGTGCAGAATGCACAAAACTTGCATAGAAAAGAACCACAGCAGGGTTGCGAAGGGCTTGAAATTGTCGGGGGAGATTTAGTGAAAGTGAGAGGGCGGTGGCGAGAATCAATATTAATCCTACCGTACCGCCATCTCTTTGAGCCGTCTGATGATCCGAAGACATCAAATGGCAACCAGGAACCGTGTCGAGAGTGAATGAAAGAGAATAATTCCTGCCTGTGCTAGAAATGGTTATGGGGGACGCAGATAATGTCATGGAGAATGGCCTTGGAGAGTCGACTCCTGTTACAGAACTGAATATGTGAGAAATACTCACGTGCCTTTAGCGTGTTCTCTGGTTCAACTTATTCCCTCCGCCACGCTGTTCACCAATTCCTTGGCCATGGCTGCTTGATTCGATCTTTTTAACGACTTGGAGACGAGACTCGGGACTCAGAGCTGATTTCTCATGGGTAGATGGTGGATGCATATAAAGTTGGGCTGGCTTCACTCATTACTACTCTTTCTCTGTTCTTGATCTAACGACGTTACTAAGATGTTTACCAAGTTAGCACGATCGGTGATGAAGGGTCGGTGGATGACGTCGAGGCATTGAAAGAAATCAAGTGTACGTTTAATCCGTTATACTTAATCGAGTGTGACCGAGACGGTGGATAGGCTACAAGATGCTAGGAAGCTGAGGAAAGCCACCGTCGGAGGGAGCGAAATCGACGGACTATTGTATAAGCCAAGGGGACGACGCGCAAGTCATATACGACGATCGGAGGGGTCAGGACCTAAATGTGTCTACGATCGCTCCGTGCATACAGATATTCCACCCTAGTATTGATGAGTTTACCTGTACGGTCAACGATCCGGACGTCCAGCCGACGGTGAAGGATCTCGAAAGAGTCTACGATCTCATGCACACGGTATCCGAGGTCGGGCCGTTAGAGGACACGTATGGCGAAAGAGCCCGCGAGAGGTTGGGCGACATTCTGGAGGCCTCAAACATCGAAATCCTGGCAATACGAGGCCTGATGGGGTTATCATGGTGGACGATACCAAAATACCGTGCGTGTTTATGGAAGTGAAGCGAGAGATCGGGGAAGGCGGCTGCGACCCGAGTTCACAAGCGAGTCTGAGCATGAGACGGTCTTGGATTGACGATACGGTGCGTTATTTATAACTGGAACCGTGTGGACCGCAGGTGTGACTTCTGAATAGAGATATACGATGAGGGAGAAGTGCTGCTGCCCAACATTCTTGATCGCGGCTGGTGGCCCGTGGTTGACCGTTATGGGCGGGATATTCGACGGAGGAGGACGGGCGAGTCTACGACGATGCTAGGATCCTTGTCGCTCTTCGGAAAAGTCTGAAAAGGCTTCAGATCTATTATGAAGGGGTGGTCAAGTCGGAGTGTCTGCCTTTGGTTCCGAACGAACAGCATCCCCGCTACTTCCCATATCGCACTTCATTCGTCGCCGGAGATGGGAGGTTGTCTCATTTTCGGTACCAGAGGTCGTTTGAAGACGACGCGAGATGCGTCGCATACCTTGCAGAGATCACCGATGCAAAGGGAGAGAGGAGCGCTCCTCCTGAAGAGGTGGTGGTCAAATTCGTTAGGAGGTACGGAATAGACGTTCACAAATTTCTTGCGGAGGAAGGGTCGGCTCCTCGGCTCCGACACTACGGCCGATTATGGGAGACGGTAGCCTCCGATGAAATTCGTGGACCCTGTCAAAGGGCCGCTTCTGTCCTTTACTTGGAGCCGAATGTGGCGCACATGGTCGTTATGGATTACATCGACAAGCAACCCGAAAAACGACCGCCAGATGCTGGTGCACAGCTCGAGGTGGTTTTGACCCGACTACACACTAATGGATACGCCTTTGGTGACTTGCGAGAGCCGAACATTCTTTTCGGCGGAGATCTCAAGGTGAAGTTGATCGACTTTAACTGGAGTGGACGATACGAAATGAAAACCGTCGAGGAAAAACAGCCCGAGGTTGTAGAGAAGATGAAGAACACGGACGGCATGGAGGACGGAGAGGGGGGTACGCACATTATCCGTTGGCGATGTCGACGAGATCGGAAATGTGGGAGGAAGGGATGGGACGTCTGAGAGCAATTCGACCCAAACACGACCGGTATATGCTTAAAAGGTTCCAGTGGTAGTGAAATTATATTTTGTTGGATGTAGGAATATAATCGAACGAAGAGCGGTACAGACATGAAGGAGTAAGTGGTGATGATGTGGATGATAAATATTATATGTAGATCTGGTTGCATACAGCCACCACATATATTATATTGGGCGTATACGCGGTGATACTTATTGCACTGTGAGCCCCGCGTATACGCCCATGGTGTATACGCGGGGGTATTTACTGATGTAGGAGACCCTCGTATGCGCCTCAGGTGTATACGCGGGGGTATTTAATGCTGTCGGAGCCCCTCGTATACGCCCCTGGTGTATACGCGGGGGTATTTAATGCTGTCGGATCCCCGCGTATACGCCCCTGGTGTATACGCGGGGGTATTTACTGCTGTCGGAGACCATCGTATGCGCCTTAGGTGTATACGCGTGGATATGTAATGAGGTCGGAGCCCCGCGTATACGCCCCTGGTGTATACGCGGGGGTATTTAATGCTGTCGGAGCCCCGCGTATACACCAGGGGTGTATACGCGGGGATATGTAATGAGGTCGGAGCCCCACGTATGAGCCTCAGGTGTATACTCTGGGGGATTTACTGCTGCCGGAGACCCTCGTATGGGCCTCATGTGTATACGCGGGGGGCATGTATGCGCCATAGGTGTATACACGGGGCATATTCATTGTATTCATCCTCCAGCGTGTACGCCCGAGGTACATACGCGGTGACGTTTATTATTGTGATTGCGCACGGGCTACTTGTGCATATGCCCCGCCCAGCCCAAGGACTGGGTGATATGACTGTTTAGAGATGACGCGATGACGCGAAGTCCCTGGCCTGGGCAGGTCCACAAGTAGCCCGTGCGTAATCACAATAACAAGACTATGCACGATTCTCATCATATCGAGCCGAGAACATTTTTAATTACATGTAATAATAAGCACCTGACACGGCACACGAGAAAGGTCGCCCTAGACCATCACCGGGCTCACTAGTCCCCACTCAAATACTACCCAAGTCTTATTCACGTCCTCCATTTTCACCCTCGCTCTCCCTATCACCCATCTCCATGCCTCCCACTAAAAAAAAAACTCAGAAAGCCAAACGACTCGTGCCTCCCGAAGTAAGTGACGGCATTTGTCCGACAGACACACACGATCCGCTCACCAGCCGTTAACAGAGGGCTGGTTCTAAAACACTTAAAGCGACTAAAAAGGAGAAAAAAGGCGTGGCCATAGATAATGGCTTCAACAATGGCTATTACTTCACATTCCTGGTAGACCAGTTACGAAAGAAGAAGCAAGAGGCCTACCTCGGCTTTCTCAGCATGCACATCATCGATCCTCCGGAGGGCGCCGTTTGGGGTATTTTCAACAACAGAGTAGTGGACCATCCTTGGATTAAATCCATGTCCGAGACCTTCGTCAACAACCTGGACTGCTGTACCGACTCGCACTCTATGGACGCCGCACTAGACCCTGCTTGGCTCGTGGACCCCACCACCGTTTTGTCGACCGTAGAGGGGCTCAAGGTCGAGGAGGTGCCCGTCATGACATTCACCCCGGAGGCTAAGCTGCATCTTAAAAAAAATAAATGCTTGTGGATGCTCGGAGGTAATCATCGACGTCTTGCGCTGATTAAATACATCGAAAAGCTCCAAGCCGAGGCCGCACAAACGAAGGTTGGGATCGAGAAGGTGATAGGCGGTAAGTCCGACGTCGATATCAGCAACATGGACCCGGACCAAATCTCCATGATCAGAGATGCACAGCGGACGGTGAAGCGTCTAGAGGAGAAGATCGCCACCACCGGCTTGTGGCCCATCAAGGTTTACGACAGAGGTGCGTGTTCCGACGCTCCGTACGGAGACCGCATCGCCGACCCGACGAGCATCTAGCCAAAATCATCGAAGAAAACTCCCCGGAGTTTGCCAAGGCCATCTTCCGACTCATTTCTCGAAACGAAACTTCCGGAACTCATCGTGCCACCGACGAAGAAATGCTACAGGAGGTCGTCGACGAGCTCAAGGACGCGTTCGAGTCAGACTTGGAAAACACCACCGAATTGTCCCGTGAAGAAGAAGACTTCGAACTCAAGTATCCACGATTCATGAAGAAAGTCTTTCTCAAGGCGGGTCAATTCAAACAAAACTCGCATGGGTATCGTCAAATCTGTTGTCTACCTTCCTTCGCCCTCGGTCTAGTCATGGCCTCTCGAATTCCCAGCCACTACACCCACGCTCCGTGGTTTAAGCTCGGCTCACTGAACGAGATGATCGATGTGCACGGGACGGTAAGCGAACCGCTCGAAATAGTCGCGCCTCAGCTAATCTGAATTGATACAGTTCATCGCAGAGTTCATCGTCCAAAGCGTGGAATATCTTGAACGCATCGCGAACGCAGACGAGCCACCGCTCCCTTTTTCCGCGATCGAATCTATAAAGAGCGAGTTCGACGCACCGGATAGTGACCAAGCCGCCCTTCGAAGTAAACTCCAGGGAATGGAGGTTTCGTTCCGCAGTCGGGGGGACCTGTCCTCTTGGACTCCCGAACTTCTCGATGAGATCGACGCCTGCTTCGTCAAGAACTACATCGGGGAGGACGGCGAAGCCGTCCCCTGTCTCTTTTTCCCTGACAGCCCCGACAACCTTAACCTATATATCTCCTACTGCAGCGGGGTCGACCACGCCTTACGGACGCACTTCGAATCCGCGCCCAGATACGCCCGAGCGTATTTCTCTTATTATAGCGTTTGGCAAATGCGAGGGTTTAAATTCCCCGTCCCACTCGGCACCAAGTCCGTCGTCGACGCCTTGAACAAGATGGCGAAGAAACTGACGAAAGGGTTCTCGGAGGTGAGTCGACCGTGTTATGATTCCTGTCCGACTCGGAGCCAAATCGTCTCACGTCGGACCGCAACGTGCGCGCCGCATACCATATACCCCGGCATCTCTTCTTCTCCTTCTCTGCGATTTCACGTACACGAATCCGCGCTCACCGCCCGGTTCAAGGTCATATCCTGGATAGCTACCTTGGTGTCCTGGGCTCCTCGCTTGAATTCTAAGGTGTTCATTTCACGCGATCAATTCAACTCCATGATCTCCACCGTGGCGACCGATCCCTTCATCAACAAAGTCTCTCCAGGCGTTCGAAGAAAGGTTCGTCCTATTTCACACTCGATTCCCTTCCTCACCCTTCCACCAACCCCTGCCCGCCCCTCAGATGTTCTCATTTTTCTTTTCACATTTGACCACGTCCATCGCCGAAGTCGAGATTTATCTCGGTGCCAACCCGACCGCACGCGATCGTCTCCCAAAGGACCTTTCGGAATTCAAGAAGATGTATGAAGACGTGGACGCATCCATCGTCACCAAGAAGAAGAAGTCTGATGCTAAAGAGGAAGACTACGACAAGGCCTACACCGAGGCGTTGTCTGGACAGATCGTTCCCATTCCCGAATCCGAAATGAACCAGGCGGAGAAGGTGATCTGGTCGCTGAACTGGAATCCGATCAACTTTGCCCACGAGTGGAGGATGAACCGGCGCCTCATGTCGCTCGAGACATTCTCGCGCTCTAATCGCGTCTACCACCGCCGAGGCGAGAGGGTTCTTGTTATGTCTGGGCAGTCTTGGAACGCGGACACTCATTCCGCCGCTCGCGATTGGAGCAACGTCCTCGCCGCCATCACCCTAGAAACAGCTCTCCTGGAATCTTATCGCTTCGATCTCTTGAAGGCTTGTCCGGGCGCATGTGCGCTCCGAAAGGAAATGAAAGAGTTTTTCCTCTCTATTGCCACTCCCTTCCACAAGAAACATCCGACCACCGGCGTCACCGAACGGACCATAGAATGGGACTTTCCAGATGGCATCCCATTCACCATAGGTACTTGTGGCGGCAGGTTGTACGATCCGGACGACCTTAGGAAGCAACTGAGGGGTATGAACCCCACCGCTGTCCGCTCCAAAGCCAAACGCAATAACGTGCGCACGACCATCGAGTACCTTGAGAAGAACAAGTTTCTGTGGGCGTCAGACCCCGATGCTCCCTACGGTTCGGTCGAGACCCTCGCCCACCAATGTATCTCTACCCTCGCCGATGTGTGCCAACCCTTCATCGCACCGTATGTCCTACGCGACGGCTTATGCCTCGACGTTTATAGATAATGCATTTCAACGCCGCGCGGATCGCGCATAAGGACGACGATGAAACGGAAGAACCGTTCGACCCGAAGAACGTCACGACCCCTTATTTCGAACACAAGCGACACGCAAAGTCGGTCGCCTTTGCCAAACAAGTGAGCACCAGAGCCCGTTTCTATTTCTTTAGTTCTCTACCGATCTGCCGATCAGCTTGGATACGACCGGTGGATATTAAAGTCCGACGAGATGGAGGTGGACGAGCCGGGACCGCCTTCCGTACGTCACCATTACAGCACTTGATGATTTATATTTTGATCTTCCCGATCATTTTCAGCAGCAAATAGTTCAGGTCCGGTCCCAGACGTCCGAGAAACGTACGAGCGCATTCGGCCACCACGTCCTAGGGTCCGCTGACCAGTGTTTCTTAAAGGTACTTCGAGTCGTACCATCCATACGGTCCGATCTTCGTCCTCTGAAGCTGAAGGCTCCCTCTCGACAAACACCTTCCAGCCCATATCCGCCCTCTCCTCCGATGAGGACGCGGAAGGGGATGAAGACCCGGAGACTGGGCCCAGCGATCATCAAGGCCAGCCATCCGCGTCCGAGCCACCTTCGGATGTGGACGACGACGACGGCGACGACGCGTGCATCCAGCCAACCCAGCCCCGTGCGGAGCAGTCAGAGGGTGCGTCAATCTCCTATATATACTCTCTATTCTCAATTATCTCATCCTTTGCTATCTTTATGTGCACCCTTTCTCGACAACCAGCCTCCTCCGATTCCGAGATATTTCGTATGTCCCCCGCCCCAGGCTTCTTATCCTCTTATCCTCTTATCCGATCGATCAGCTCTTTCTCCCGAAACTTTGGCTGCCATACAGCAAATGAACTCAGACGAGGAGGATCCTGTTCAGGTCCAACATGCTGCAGGCAGGGGCGCCGCTCCGTCTCTCCCTCCCCTCCGTCGTTCACCAAGACCTCCCGAAGCCGGAAGCAAGCGACCACCTCCGACGTCCCCCCCTGGTACGTATCCTTATTTTCGTTTAGAACCCCCTCGATCTCATCCCCTTACCTCTCTCCCCCTCAGAGAACAAGCGACCGAACAAGAGGGTCACCCACACGACGCGCACCCAAACTCCGGCCCTCCCTGTTGCCAGCTCATCCCAGAGGACGACTCGTCAGAGAAGGGCAGTTACCGGCGGACAGAATTTGAAGTTCCTGTCAGCTGAAGAGCTAGATGATGTTATGTAATTACATAGTGTGTAGGAAATCTAGGTGCGTGGTGGTGCGTGGCTACATAAGCAACACAGTGAGATTCGAGTGATCAATATACGTGATTCACATATGTCCTATACCGATGTCCCCGCTAATACTTATCTCCCCTTTACCGGCTCCGAGTCATTCACAGCAGTTCTAACGTCAGTATTGTATCCTGTACGATCGTGCATATATCTTACATCGAGTCGCCGATCCTTCCAAGTCCTACCCATCGCTGCTGCGCTGACCCACCACAATATGTGTAGAAACGGCGGGATGGGCGGTGTCTGGGTATCGGGGGAACTCCTGTCGGTGCTGGGGCTGCCGGACCGGTGCTGTCCAGCGTTCCGCCCAGCGCTCTCGGGGCTGCCTTGTCCTTCCTGCACTGTTGATCGGTCTGCTTGCTCCGCTGGCCGCCGTGCCAGTGGGCCGCTTTTCCGTGTCACGAAATACCATCCGTACTACCTCATCCCAACTGAGTTCCTGACTGCCCCAGTTAGCCCTGGCCCTCGGTCTGCGCAAAGCTATCGTCCCTGCATCGACTGTCTGTCGTCCCCGGAATTCTTGCGCTATCTCGGCGATCTCCGTGGCTTATGCATACGTGGTGCATAGATAAGAAGGAGGGGGGCGCAAGTATGTCTGCCCATTTCCTCCTCTTCTCATCCTCCCCGAGTCTCTCCTCGCACTTCCGTCCGATGGCATCGCTCGGATTGGAGTCGGCACCACCACCTGTTCTCGCCGATAACACGTCCTAGGTTCTGCATGGTGCTGCCGGTACGGGTCCCACCTACTCTTCTACAGGTCGCTGGACTTCGGCTTGCCCACCTTCAGCAGCCTGATGGACACTGTTTCGCTGGGATATCCGGTGTTGGTGCCAATCGATTCCCCCGTCCATCTTCCGGGTTCTAGCTGCTTCGCCTGGTATGTCTGCGGTGCTCCCTGGGTACTTCCGTGGCTCGCATGCCTTCTGCCTTTCGTGGGACTTGGCCAGATACCTATCGTGTGGCTCTGGGACTCTGCTCTGACCTGCCCACCTCTTCTTCATCTCATCCTCCCTGAGTCTTTCCTTGCACTTCCATCTGATGGCATCGCTGGGATTGAAGTCTGCACCGCCACCTATTCTTCCCGGTAAGGTCTCCTAGGGTTCTGCATGGTGCTGCCAGTACGTGTCCCACCTTCTCTTCTACAGGTCGCTGGACTTCGACTTGCCCACCTTCAGCAGCCTGATGGACACCTTTTCACTGTGATATCCGGTGTTGGTGCCCATTGGTTCCGCCATCCATCTTCCGGGTTCTAGCTGCTTCGCTTGGTATGTCTGCGGTGCTCCGTGGGTACTTCCGTGGCTCGCTTACCTTCTGGGACTCCGCTCTGACCTGCTCGGGTAACTGTTCCACTCCTGGACTTGTGGGATTGCTTTGGGACTTTGCTCTGTGGCTCCAGTGTCTTGTTGTGGCTGGCGATCCGTTCGGACAGTCCTTTGTGCAGATTTGTGGCCTGTGGCGATCCACTCCGTTCCGTGTGGCTAGTCGATCGGCTAGTGGGCTTCTAGTGACTTTTGTGGCGCCCGGCGTCGTTGGCGGCCCGCGTAAGTCTGTGTCGGAGTCTTAGCTATATAAACCTGGCTTGTTGTGCGACTTGGACTTCAATTCGACTTGCTTCCTCCTAACATCACAACATGTCGACCCCTCTCTTCCTCCCCTCTCGCTCGTCCACTCCTACTGCCTCCACCTCTGTCGTACCCCCGCCTACTCAGACCCGGCCTTCCCGTCAATGGTTCGCGGGAGTCGAGGTCCCCAGGCGCCGCCCTGTGGTCAAGAGGGCCTGTTCCTTGTGCCGGTGCCGCAAACAACGGTGCGCGCCTCCTGCTGAGGATCCCAACTCTTCCTCCTGCAGTAAGTGTCTGGAGGCCAGAGTAGCATGTGTGCGCGAGTCTAGGCCACCTGGTGTGTCGTTCGTTCTTTTTCTTCTGCCTTGTTATTGATGCCTTGCCTTTTTCTAGCTCGTACTCGCGCTCGTGCCCGGGCTGTTTCGCCCTCCCCTCATCCGGGGGCTGTCCCCTTCCCATTGCCTCGCACTCGTGCCCGGGCTGTTTCGCCCTCCCCTTATCCGGGGGCTGTCCCCTTCCCATTGCCCCAAACCAACCTCATTCCTCAGAATATCCCCGATGTCCCTCTTCTTGGGACTGAGTCCGCCCCCCTCAGCGCATTTTTGGCTTGGCACGCTGAGATTGACGCTGCCACGCTTGAGTGCAGTGATGCTGCCGCTGGTCTCGACGCTGCGACTTTCGCAAAGGGTGCCACCATGGAGCGTCTTCATGCTGCCATTGCCGCGCACAATGCGGCCGACACTCGGGAGTCGAACGCCAAAGCACGTTCCTCCATCGCCCTGAAACGGCGTCAGATCACCTGGGGCTGCTACGTGGAGCTCTTGGCTGCAGCCCGTTCTGACACAGGCTCGTCTTCACCCTCGGTCGTTTCTGCCTCCCCTCCTGTGGTGCCTAGTCTTACAGGTGCGTCCTTCTCTGACGTGGAGGACGAGGACGGTGAATTCGGCAACGATGTTTTCGAGGGGATCCCGGACGATTTGGGGGGTGTCGGGGAGTTCGACGCGGGGGACATGGCCTTGTCCCGAGGGTATTTTAAATAGAGTAGAGTAATGTGCCCTAGCTTCTTGGCTATAAAATGTGGAGGGGACTTTCTTTCCTGCTTGCTTGTGTGACCTGATGTGAAATTAGCGTACTTGGCGGGCCGGCGCCTTCCTCTCTACTGAAAACAATGGTTGCCATCAGCCTAGATCATGCGTGCAGGAATGTCTCGAGTCCGGACTGGGAACGTGAACCAAAAATCTTGTATGGTACACTTGAGATTGTGACTTTGAATATAAACATGGGTATCTTGGAGGCTTTCCGAGGGTCTTCCTCCCTACTGAGAGACCCTAAGCCTAAGTCTCTCCGTGGTCACTGCTGATGGCTTCCATGTGTCTCCGCGGTCACCTAACCTGTCCGGAGGGATGTCTTTTGCGATCGTCTCCGCTTCCGCGCTTGTGGGTATCGGAGGTACTGGATTCGTGTTCTGGCCTAACTTATCGGTGATGTGCTGACCCGCCGCTCTATGAGTAGAAACGACAGGAAAGGATGGTGTATGTGCTCGGGAGGTCTGGGTACCTAACCGGGCTCTCCACACGATCCTGTGGAACTCCTACCAGCCCTAGGGCCTATCGTGCGGTGGTCCGACACCCCTGCACTGTCCGTTACTCCTGCTCCGGGCCTACTGCGGTCCAGGCATAGCCTGGATGGGCTACACTGAGTCCGATGTCCTGCAGGCCTCGCGTCAGCTGTCTTGTCCTATCGCGGGGGAACGAGAACTGAGACGGAAACTAGAGGGGGGAACACTAGGGAACACTGTCCCACTGAGATTATGCCACTTCCGAGCTGGGAAACTAGGAGACTGAGCTACTGGGCTCCTATCCTACCTAGATAGTATCCTTCTTACCGTGCCGCCGCTTCCGCTCCGCTGTGTCCGCGGGCTTGTCCATTACCTCACCGCGCTTGTCTCTATGCCTAGAGTGTTTCTGACGTCGGCCGGCCGTCCTCTGGAATGCCTTCGGCCTATCTGGTAGCCATGTATATATGGCCGTGCTAGTCCTCATCGGAGGGTGTAGTTTGTTGTATGCTTTTGGATAGGAGCGGGTTAGTGCTGCCGCTGGTCCGGGCTCGTGGGCCCATCGGACCGGTGTCTTCCCATGCTCCGCTCAGCACCCTTGGCTTGGTGAGCCTTAGTATTGTCCTCCCTGCGCTCTAGGTCGGTCCGCTTGCACTGCTGGCCATTTTCCCGTGCACTGCCGGGTACCATGCGTATCATCTCCTCCCAACTGAGATACTGACTGTCCCAGTCAGTCTAGGCCGTCGCTCCTTATTCGGGATGCTGCATTGCCCTCGGTGATCTCCGGTGCCAATCCACACGAGGCCTAAATCAAGACGAGGGGATAGAGGAGGGGTGTGAGTATACCTGTCCGCCTCTATCACACTCTCTACTCCTCCTCCCTGAGCTTCGCCTTGCACTTCCATCCAATAGCGCCGTTGGAAAGGGAATCTTCCCCGCTGCTCATGTTCTGCTTCAGGGCTCCTAGGTTCTATATGGCGTCACTGGTACGGGTCCCGCCCTTCGCGGCTATCGCAGAGCTGCATTGTGGTCACAGGAAGTGCGCTGTTGCCAGTCCACCAGCTTCGGGAAGGTGACCTTTGACGCGCCTCGATTGTATGAACGTCGGTGGTCCTCACCACTTTCGCGGCTGCGCTCCTTGTCATACTGCATCTGGATTTGCTATTACGGGCTCCGCCCTTCGCTTTGATCGCAAAACCGTATTTGGGGTCACCAGAGGTGTGCCGCTATTGGTCCGCAAGCTTCGGGTGGGCCGGTGGGCTCTGGTTGTTCACCTCTCTGGTGACTTTTGACCCGGCTTTTGGTTGTGCCAAGGTTGACAACCCTTCTCGCTTCCATGTCTGGGTTCCTTATCGCACTGCACGGGAGCTTGCTCTGGGGGTCACACTATCGGGATCGCCAAGTTCCGGGCTTTTGCAGTTCCACGTTGTCTCCAGTGGGATTTCGGTGGCTCGCCTGCCACTGAACTCCCAGGGGAATTGGCTGGATCCTTGTTGTGCGGCTCCTGTGACATCGCTCGGACCTGTTCGGATGCTACTCCGCCTCTGGACTTGCGGGACTGCCTTGGGACTATACATTTTGGTCAAAGAACTACCAGCACGAAGGCCTCACACGACAGGGACCAAACGACCCAGCAAAGTCCGGCACGAGTTCAGCCCATTCAGATGTGATGCAGGGGAGGAGACCAGACCGCAAAGCATCAAAAGTGGCCTGCACCTCCTGATTGGATACTAGGTCGGCGGCGGCAGCAGCGGAGCGGTCAAGAAAGTTCATTCTGCAAATAATCAAAAGGCTGTAAAAACGGCAGAGACACTACAGGCTTACCCAAGCGCCACGGAAGCACTGAGTCCACAGGAGAGCAGAGGCTTTTGAAACGACCCCAGCGAGCGAATAATTCAGAATTTGCTGAAGCGTAAACCCATACTCAATGCGTGCAAGAGTCCGGGATGGATCCGAAACTGTGGGGGAAAGCGACGTAGTACGACGGTGGGAGGGGAAAGCGAAAACGAGCAGCCCCAACCCTTTTGACCCCCAAAACCATGAGGCAGCAGCATATACATTCCCAGGCATCAAATCGGCATGATGGGATTGTCCCCGATCTAGACTACTCCTACCTGACCATTAGCAATCAGAGATGATTCAAACCGTATGAAGAACGTGGATATCATCGGATGGAGCGGAAGCGGGCCGACAGTTGACAGTACACAAAATGACTTCATATTAGGACAAGAGATAGCAAACGCGATTATCGACACACAAGGACAATACTCTAAGAAGTGGCACTCTCATACAGCTCCAAGAGATCCTCGGCATCACGACGGCCGACCAAATCCGCACAATGGAACACCCTGCCGCGTAATAAAGAGACAAGTCGATCATGGGCAGCAAAGCGACGCTGATGAGAGAGAACGGCAGCATCCATGGCCTCGCACAAGCAGGTATGAGCAGCCAAGGAAGCTCGGATAAATGTCTGGACGGTACCCGGCACGTTAACATCTGCAATGTCAAGGCTGAGGGCATCTTCGCGCTCGGACCTAAAATTGTCCGCAGCGATCCGAAGAGCCTCGCGACACTCATCCGCTGCATCAACAGCGCTCACAAGTTCTGCGCGGAGGGATAGCACTTCTGCGAGCATCAAAGGCATGGTAGGCCCAGCGATTGAAACGGGGGGGGGGGGCACGCAAAGCAGTAGCAAGACCAAAGCGCTCAGCCAAAGAGCGACCTTGAGGGAGGCCATGCACGACCGGAAGTAGGTCGCCCAGGACCTCCGGCGCCAGACGGACCCACTCCGACGTGATAGTGTCGAGCAGGATGCGACACATATTGGCCAGGGCGCACTGGACGACTCCGTCGGCCTCTACACCGACACCGATTGCGACCACCTCTGACATAAACGCGTCCTACAGAAGCGTCACAGAGCACGACAGAAAGATAGTGGAACGACACATACCCAACGAATCCTAAAATCCTGAGCCCATCGGCGAGCGGCGGCCTTAGAGTTAACACCTTCCGGTATGTTGTGGATGACGCGCAAACGCGAGCGATTGTACGGAGAGAGAGTATCGAGTGGAGGAGGAGGCAATGACATACGAGGACTGTTGGGGGAGAAGACAAAGTACAGCGACACACAGGCTATTTGACCCCCAATGCCTTGAGGCGCTGCCAAGCGGGCAAGCGACGTAAAGCGGAGCCGGATCAATTATGTGGACATCCCCAGATCTGGGCCGATCTTATACGGTCATCAAGCCATGCGGACAGATCAAGGCCGATTATGCCTGGTCGACAGTGATCAGTGGGCCGCTCCGGCCCCAGGCTAGAGGCAGTTGATTTGCGGAGTTCCAGGACGGATCAGCAGCCCGGGTTGACTGGGACAGTCAGTAGCTCAGTTGGGAGGACGTGATACGCGCCCTTCGCATATGTGTGCGTGATAGTGGGCCGGTCGATAGCCAAGGAGACGTCGACACTCTTGCTCTCGTCAGGGCGTGCGCCGATCACACGACACCATCCGTTTCAAATCGTATCTCCGATGGTGTCCATTGTTTCTGTCTAGTTAGCGCTTTGCTGCTTTAATATTTGAGTCATCATCTCCGCGATCCCCTCGTAAGCTCTGCGAACCCGCTCCGTCTTTCCTTGTTTCTTCCGCCCTGTCCAGTCTCGTTTCCTATTCATTTACTTTTCCCCTTTTATTTCTTGTCACCTTTCCCCGAAACATCCACCCTCTTCCGCCTCTCTCCACGGTATCACTCAAAGTCTCAAATTTATTCTCACCCCCTCATCATCCAAAATGTCTCGATCATTCACGGACCATCTCTCCGAGCCCTCTTCAGACACTGAGGATTTTTTTGACATGTCTCTTTCCGCTTCGTCTTACCCATTTCTCCATGTCCTTACTTTTACCTGGTATTTTAGCAGTCATCCGGACTTGAATCCTCTCCGACATACCAAGGGTCCTACGGACATATCTATTGTCCCGGACACTTTGGCCGCTTATCTTAACGACGCCGTTGACCAGTCTATGATCCTCGGCGAGATCATCGGGACCTCCCTGCAGGATGAAAGTTTGGAAGAACGATTCAACAAAACGCCTCCGAAGAGGCTGAAGCTCTCGAGGCTCAAGTCGCTCTATGAGAAGGAGGACGAAACTGCTCCGAACCTTCTGTCGACGCGGCATACAATACACATCGACGACGAGTTTCGGCTCCCCCTCGGGAGCGGTCGGGTCATCGTCAACACGGACGAGTCGATGATCGACTACCACCTCACGGTGGCGAATTGCATGGGGTTCTCTCCACTGCTTCCGAACGCTCCATCGTCTCATCGGTTCAGCTTCGATATGGATCTGAAGAGGCCGTATTTTTCGTTTAAAGGGAAACACGCCATGCTTGGGTTCGACCCGGCGGGATCAATGCTATCCGTAGGTCATTGTCAGAACGAGGACGTTTTCCTGGCGATGGCCCCGAACGAATTTCTTCGGGGTCGCACGGAACCGACCGCACCGGGACACTCGACCGCTTCGCCGCTGATGTCGAAGCGTCACTATCGTCAGATGGTGATGATGATGGTTCACTTCCTCGCGCTTCTTCCGGAGCGGGCATTTTTAAACATATGCAGCGTGTACGAGCAGGATCTGGACTCTTCTAAACCTGACTTTCATCTCATCACGGACGCGTTGTACGTGTTTCGCTTTATGCCGACTGTTCCATCGTTTCCTTCATCCTTTTATTCGAGCCCATTCTCGATGTCTACGTATGCACGCCATACACGTGCCTATCGCATCCCGTCGCCCCTATACGCCCTCTTTTCATACGGGGGCCATTTCCATCCCGATTTCTCCTAAGTTTTTACCTCTATACTCTTTCATATTAATGGCCATCTGATCGACAACCTTCGATAGGTCGGATCGATTGATTAAGCTAAACTTTGAGGACCTCAAACTTCTCGACGCGCTCATAGTGGAAGGATATCATGACTGGGTAGATAACGCTCCGGAACGTTGGAAGGTCGACGGCTTCCTTCAAAACAAATCTCCCATAGTCGTCACGTCTCGCTTCGGTCAAAACGCTCGGATCGCGGCTCCCGGAAACGAATCTCAGGAGGCCGAGGCCTGGCAGTTGGAACGCGATTACTCCAAGCTCGCCTTTGTTACGTTCGCCCTTGCGACATTGATCAAGTAAGCTCTCCTCCTTCACCCTTCCCTCTCGCGTTTCATCGGACGCTTCGTTAAGGTGCACCGAAGTTCATGATTTGACCCCCATCTCCCCCCGCACCATAAAAGAAGACAACCCGGGTGGAATATTCGACGGACAGGACCCGCTCTTACGTCGTCGGGTGAAATTGAATCGCTTTCCACTTCTCGATGACGACGGTCAAGAGATCCCCATTTATAACTCTGCGGGCGATCGCATTCGGCGCAGAGCGGTCATCATAAACGATCAGATGGCGCCCTGCGGTGTTCTGGTCGACTTGACCAACATCCATGCCCTCTTCGATCCGTACGGATCGTTCGACCACGGGAATTCTTCGACCACCTCGTCCGATCTAGCAGAACGTCACGTCCCCCATGTCGACGCTTACCCACTGGCATTTTTGAGAACCGTCGGAAACATCCAGGCGGACGGGATACCTGCTTGCTTTTATCCCTTGCTCACGACGATCAACCGATCGGTCCGAAAGGGTAATCGCATCGATCGACCCACCTCTGACGACGATCACGGCTCTGGCGAGGAGGAGGAGGAGGATATGTCGGTAGACTCCGACGAGGCCGATGGGAACGATTACGGCCGGGTCTCCTCTCTTCAAGTGGTAAAACCTGTGTCGGCTCAGTTTTACAACTACATTACGCATCGAGTGGCGACTCGGGCAAGCAGGCACGACGCTCAGCAGGGCACGGTCACGGCGGCCATTTCGGGGGGCTTTGCGAGTTCTCAAAAGCACAAGATGACCGCATCGAACAAGCAATCGCATTGCGATCTGGGCCTTCCGTCGGATCGGTTCCACACGAGGATTTCTCTAGATGACAGCCCGACCTCTTGTCGTGTGGAGTTCGTGTACTCTGTCGACGTCAGAGCTCTTAAAAATCCTTCCGGAACGCACGTCACCTTTCCTTCCTTTCCAGAGTTAATTGCTTTCCTTAACTTCTATCGTACAGGTCTATATTCAACGACATCGTCCTTCCTCTCGCCAGATCATGGAAGTCAAAAGACGTTCGTAGCGCGATCAAGGACCATTTAGTGGTTCTCAAACCAGATGTAGGTTCCGAGTCCATGCTATATTTTCATCTCCTATTAATAATCCATCCAGGTATTTCCCGCTTTGTACGACTGGGTATCTTACCCGGTCACGCTTCTCATTCGGTCACTGTATAAAAACGAAATGGAGTTTATACAGAACAACGTCCTCCCTTGCCCCTTTCGTCTAGAACTGATCGCATCTTTAGAGAGGATACTTTGCTTCTGTCACACGGGCAACGCGACGGTACTCGCGACCAGTCTCATGAATCCCCTCTTTCTTAGCAGAGCGGTCATCAAGGACGGGTTTCCTATGCTTCGCAAAGTGTTCGTCGAGCCCAGCATCTCTTCCGCGATGAAGCGCGGTTTCGAGATCGATCCGAGAGAATGGCCTCTGAAGGATGGCCATCCTGCGATCGCGTCGAGGAGGGCGCAGATCCTCACGTATTCCCTTGAGCATTTTATGGTGAGTTTGTCGCTTACACTGACTTTTTCATATACGATTCTATTTTGTATTTTCAATTCTTTCGGATGTAGTTCTCCTTCATAACTAAGAACCCTATCCTTTCTCGTGCCACCATGTATGCATTCCTTCTTATATGAGGGCCATTTCCATCCCGATTCCCCCCGGCGTGTACGCCGTCATTTTATACGGGGGCCGTTTCCATTCCACTTCTCTCCCGCGTATACGCCATCATTTTATACGGGGACCGTTTCCATCCAGATTCCTCACCGTGTATACGCCCTCATTTTATGCGCGGGCCATTTCCATCCCTATCCCCCGCGTATACGCCGTCATTTTATACGGGGGCCGTTTCCATCCCGCTTCTCTCCCGCGTATATGCCATCATTTTATACGGGGACCATTTCCATCTCGATTCCTCACCGCGTATACGCCGTCATTTTATACGGGGGTCGTTTCCATCCCGCTTCTCTCCCGCGTATACGCCATCATTTTATACGGGGACCGTTTCCATCCAGATTCCCCCCGCGTATACGCCGTCATTTTATACGGGGGCCATTTCTCATCCAGTTTCTCCACCGCATATATGTTCTATTTTTATTAGCGGGACATTTTCATCCCGTTTCCTTGCCCAGCCCTTTCCCCATTATTATTATTTGGCACTTCCCTTATCTTCTTATCTAGGCGTATCAAGCTTCCTTTCGTATCAAGTTCGCCCTCAAGATACACTCTAACAAGTCTATCCCCGAAACCTCTTCTCCAATCATGAAAAAGGCGATCCACATTTGCGAGATCGCATTCGACGCTTTCTTCGAAGACACCAAGCATCTCGTCGCAGCCGGCGTCCGTGCAGATATCGCCCATCGGAAGTCGACCGCTTCTTCTCGTGAAGAATTGTCTGAAGTTTTATCTCGCTCCGCATTGAGGGAGTCCTCTCTTGCATCTTGGCTTAAAGTTTCTTTTCCTCTCGCTTACGGCCGACAAGGTGGAGACGAAATATACCGACTCCTGTTACAGGCCATCTCCTCGGAAGATGATGCCGTCCAACATGGTCTCCCCAACTCGGATGAGTTCCGTACCACCCGTTACGATTTTGTGACATCTCTTTTGAATATGTCCACCCACGTCCGTCCGTCCCCTCCTAAAGCACCCATCCTTAGAAATGGTTCCTTCCTTCCCGTGCTAAAAGTCGCCCATAAATCTCTTCTTGAGCTCACAAACGATCTCGAGAAAGAAAGACAAATGGATTTTATCGTCGAAGCACTTACTACATCGCTTAAACGATTTAAAATCCAGTTCTTCCCGGCTCAAAAACCTAAGACTCGCACCGCCGGCGCACCTAACACGAAGCCGATGTTTAACTCCTGGGGTAAAATAAGTGTTAAAGATAAACACACCCATCGACCCTCAAAGAAGGCATCTATTCCGACCGTCGATCCAGCGACCGTCGCCTTCAACAACGCCATCGCAACTGATTGCAACGCAGACTGGTTAGCCAACAACGTCAATCTTATGAACCTCAAATCCGTCCTTTGTAAAATGACGCTTCCGACGGATTTCACCATCCCTACTCTCACCAATGACCCATACGTCAACGACACTTATCGCTGGGTTGAAGAAAACTACAACGGCACGAAGCCACTTCATCATCTGGCCCTACTCGTCGCAATCATCGTCGCTTCGTCCATCCTTCCGAACCTTTTCATGCCTCCCAATTTAAAAAATCTCTTTATGGATGCTGACTCGAAAGATGACGTTCGTAGGATCTTTGCCGACATCGACTGGATCTCGAAGAGCAAAAAGGGCATGGCCGACAGGGCCATTTTTATATCTATGTTCACCACCTTCATCATCGCCATTTATGAAGAGGACAGCCCCCTCAGGAAGCACATGGACTCTGCCCAAAGGCGTGGCCTAGGCGACGTTTGGACCTCGAAACATTGTTAGTATTTCCGTATCCATTTTTTTACGTTCCCTTCTCATTCTTCTTCCAGCCGTAAAGGGCGTCACGTACAACAACCTTATCCGTCTCGGCGTGCTATGGGGTAAAGGCCCTGGAGCCTACGATAGGGGCTTGTTTTGTCAAAGCTGGGGTTGTCATTCACCAGACCACATCAACGTCTTATATAACGCCATTTGTAAAAAACTCAAGGAGCAGCCTTTCGGTCCGTTCGACACACTCTGTCTTTTGATAGGCGATAAAAACGCTCGCGTGTTCTGTAGTAAAGATCGTCTAAACTACTCTTCCAGACCTCCGACCCTTCCTCATTCTACATCTTAATTCTCAAATCAATCGTTTAGAATGTACGCATATATCTATCCGATGTTTTATCTTGTCTAGGCTATGGAAACTGTAAAGCGTGTTCATGCCGCGGCCGAGTCCGGCGGAAAGGGTATGCGAGGTTTGCGTAACGGTTGGAGCACATATTACGATACCTAATCGTAATCGTAACCTACAGCGGTTCCGGGAGCCCGCCGAGTCGAACCGTGTACCATATTCCTCTGAGTGCCGCCCGTCGGCACTTGTCATAAATGTTTGCTCTGAGAGATGGAAATGAAAGAGAGAACGACATGGAATCGCTTACAAGTCAACCCATTGTCCTAATCAACAAACACCACGTCGCGCCCCTCATTCTGTCTGCTCCATCCATGTTGACTCAGCTTTGACACCCATCTGCCGCTCCGGCCTTCCTCACCTTTGGATTGACGGTGCTCGGTGGTCCGCCCGGCGCTCGTGGCTCGTGGACTTTGGCTCCTCCTCACCCAACGTCCGATCCTCCAGCTCCGCTGGCCGCTCGACCCCGTGTCGCTATCCATCTCACTGCCGTACTCGCCGCGTATCACCTCCTCCATACTCAGCTTCTCACCGTCACAGTCACCAAGGGCCGTCGCACCGTCTGCGGACTCCGCTATCGCCTCACCATATCGTCCTCGGAACTCCCTATTTCCTCGGAGATCTCCACTGCCAGCGTTTGCGTCGTACATAGGTAAGGGGTGGACCATCGAGCATTCTTGCCTCTATCACCACTCTCGGTTCTGTGGTGCTTGCGACCCTGCCATTTATCTGATGGCATTCTGGTTCCGCTTCCTACACCCAGAGACGGCTGCGCCGTACATTTCCGCTGCATGCATGACTCGGTTCTGGCTCGCCTCCGCTTCCCCCGCTTCCCCCGCTTCTTTCGTTGGTAGGGGGAAGGTGGCGCTAAGACCGTCATTCATGCCAAGTCGCTTTGGCTTCTGCATGATGACCCATCTCTCGAACGCTCCTCTCTTCTCTAGATGCTTTGCCTCGCACCAGTCCTAATGGCATAGTGGCCACCCTGACGCTAGCAACTGGTTTACTCTCCTACACAAATGCCTGCGTCCCACCGTAACTGGGAGATTATGGTACGCGATCCAGGCTACTCCGATTGACATAGAATGGCGTTCAAGTTGGTCCGGCCAGGTCCGGGTTTGGTGGCCCGGGGCTTGGACTCAGACCTGGACGAACAGATTCGGTTTAACGCTTTCATACTGTTATATCCACACATTATACACCCATACCCACAGTAGATGTACAGTATAATACATAAGATCTCAGAAAGCAGCCGTACCCATGTAACAGAACAGTGTTAGCCTTCACCAGCTGAGCAGCCCACACGGCCCACGTCGGCCCCGATCATGCCGTTACCACAGAACGTGCCAACAGAGAGAGAGCCAAATAAGTGTGAGCAGGCCACAACCTAGTACCACCGATTCTGACAAGTCCGGAAGATGGGGAGATCACGGATGTCTCATAATAGGTTTGAAAAACATGTTTAACAAACAGTTTTCCCATCAGCGCTTTCTTTTCGGACTCTAGCCTCCGTGCGTGAAACAAACAACTTCGGATCCCTAGCATAAAGATAAGTACTATTCTACGAAGGCTCAGGCAAACTCCATCGCTTCCTCTCCGATCCCTCCGGTACCCAAAACATCGACCGATGACCCCTCAAACCCCTCGTCGTACTCGTTGGCCGTGTCTTCCGTGTCAGAAGGCGACGCGCACGCCTTTCCATTCCCGCCGGGCGCAGGCGAAGCAGAATCGATCGACTCGGAGGGCGTTAGTGAGCCCGAGTCGGAATGAGCCTCGGCTAGGAGCATTAGGAATTGATCCCAGGCTTGACGCCGCCGCTTGAGAGCGATGGAGGAATGTGCCTTCGCGTTAGACTCCTGAGTTGTGGCCGCGTTGTGCACGGCAACTGCAGCCTGAAGGCCTTCCCCGGTGGCACTCCTGGCGGAAGTGGCGGCATCGAGGGAGGCGGCGGCATTACTGCACTCAAGGATAGCAGCATCAAGCTCGGCACGCCAAGCCAGGAGTGCGCTGACAGGCGCGGAGGCGGTCCCACGAAGAGGGACGTCTGGTAGGAACTCTGGGACGTTGTCTTCCAGTGGCAACGCGAAGGGGACGGGCCCCAACTCGGGTGCAGGTGATGAGACTCGTTGACGGTGGCGCGCACGCGCACGCACACCCACACGGCCTTAAGACATCAACGGTTAGGCAGAGGGAGAAAGAATAAGGACGCACCGGAGGAAGGACAGTTGAAGCACCAAGTCGTGCAACCAAGCGGGTTTATATAGCCCAGGAACCTGAAGTTGAAACCACACGGACCACCGGCGACACAATACTGTAGGCCCACAACCGCGCAACATAAGACCCACTAGAGGCCCGCTAGCAGATCCGCTAGCCACACGGAACGGAGCGGTTCGCCACAGGCCATAAATCTGCATAAAGGACGGATCAGACGGGAGGTTAACCATGGCAAGTCAGAGGAACCACAATAGGCAATCTTCAAAGAAGTCCCACAAGGCTAAGTTACCACCACCGTTTCGTTTCGGCTTCGAAAGGAGCATGTATTTGCTTTCATGTACATGTACTTATTACACGAAATTTGTCACGAAAAGACGGGGGTAACGAAGCAAGCGTTGTACCGACAGGCCTGTCCTCGCTCCACGTTATTCCACCTCGACATTCACCCTCCTCTCACTGGTCGTGACTTACCTCCTGATCGGCCCGCCTTTTGTGCAGACTTGTGGGCTTGGCGATCCGCTCGGTTCCGCGTTCCTACCCGATCGGCTAGCGGGCTTCTAGCTGGGTTGTGGGTCTATTATGTCGCCGGCGGGCCGTGTGGTTTCTTCTCGGTCCTGTGTTATATAAGCCTGCTTGGTCCCACGACTTGGGCTTAGCTTTCTCTCCTCCTCTTCCATCACAATCACAACCACTGTTCGACATGTCTGCCCCTCGCGTTTCCTCTCGCTCTTCCAGTCCTCGCCCCTCGACATCGCCCCCACCCCTGCCCACAACTGGGGCACGGCGCTCTCGACGACAATCTGCGGGGGTCTTGGTCCAGGGGCGTCGCCCTGCGGCTAGGATTGCCTGTACTCTCTGTCGCCGCCGCAAGCAACGTTGCGCGCCGCCTGCGGACGATCCTCAATCCTCCGTTTGCAGCAAGTGTCTGGAGAGTGGTGTAGAGTGTGTGCGGGAGCCCGGGCCCACAGGTGCGTTATCATTTTCTCTTCTTCTGCCTTATTGCTGATGGATTCCCACTTTTCCAGCTCATGCACATGCACGTACACGTCCTCGTCGCCCACAGGCTCCCTTGCCCATTTCCAAGTCGGGGCCAGTAAAATTCTCATTACCTCCGAATGGCGCCATGCCAGAGAACCTACCTGACGTCCCTCTTCGTGGGACCGCCTCCGCCCCCCTCGACGCGCTCCTGGCTTGGCGCGCCGAGATCCATGCAGCTACGCTCGCATTTAGTGCCACCGCCACCGACCTTACCGTCGCCGAATTCGCTCAGTCCTCTGCCAAGGCGAACCGCGATGCCGCCATTGCCGCGTACAACACCGCTGTCACTCGCACGTTGAACGCGAAGGCGCGTTCCTCTATCGCCTCGAAACGGCGCCGCACAGCCTGGGAGAGCTACATCCGACTCTCGGCCCCTGCTCACTCCGACACGCCATCTCCCTCTCCCTCGCCTTCAACCGTTTCCGGGTCGCCTGCATATGGCGGGAAGGACATGCCACACGCGTCCTCTGATGCACGAAGCATGCCCAGTGAGTACGGCGATATTTTCGACGGGCTATCGGTTGAGGATGCAAGGGAATTCGACGCGGATGGTATGGACTTGGCTTGAGTGTGCAGGGTAGAATACATTTGCTTTATCCCTATCCTTTGTTGGTTCCACCAGTGTCAGCATCTGATCATCGTCCACCCATTACAGACATCCGATTTGCATTACTCTCCATGTATTATTAATGATCATGTATACACTAGGGACCCTGGCATGTGGGAACCCACTGCGGTATCGATGATTCCGGCGTCCCTGGCAATGAAGACGAACATGAACAAGCTCTTGAAGATGCCGACCCTTGGATGGCCGTTTGGCCACTGCTCATATTGAGTCCATCGACGATACTGAACAGGCCAATCTGGCCAGCTCGGAGATATTCAGCGGGCGACGATGCCCACAACCTCGGTTCTGTGGCCTCGAAATGGGGTCTCTATGGGTTGTAAGGTGGTCTGTATGGCTGCGCTCGCATATCCATCCCGGGTCCCCTGGTCACATGTTCTGAGTCGTCCGGGGCAATCCAAGCTAAGATCTTCCCTTCCGACACGCCGACTATCCCCCTTCCTGGTACGCTGACTTCGGAGTAGTCGGCTGACGAGATGAGTCTTCTTTTCTTAATGTACTACCTCGCATCTTGCCGCCTGTGGCTTAATGCCTTCAAAGATAGTCTCGCGCGTTCCATTTTTCATAATCAATTTACCTCCTTTTCTTAGGCATTACGATACAGACCTCCGCAAAAGCCATCTATCGGAGTACACTTAGCTTCGATGGCCGCGTAGGCGGCGCCGCCCGCCCCCGCCCACGCACCCAGTACGGCACCCGCTGCCCAGCATCAAAGACTTTTTTTTTGGAAAAGTACAATGGTCTACAACACGTAGGAGTAATAGTAAAAGTATTTTGTGCTTAGTTTCGAGCTAAGCAACAAGCGTGAAAATGTAAGGAAAGATCCTTCAGCGACGTGTATCAGAAAGTCCTTGATACCGACACTCTAGTTCCTGTGAACTCCCTCAACACCTGTTGTGCCCCAGCCAGTCTTGAGAACGTACCCGGTTTTCTTTTTGGGTTTAAAATCTTGCTTCTCGGGTGAGTCGTTTTTGGGTGGCCATTTTGAACGATTGCTGAGAGCGGTATCAAAGAGCGCGATTGTAGCTGCATAGTCCCTTAGTCTGGACACCCCATCATCATACTGTTTGCAAACATTATTCTTCATGTATGCATCCTGATAACTGGAGCCTTTCAATGCTGACAGTATCCCGCGGTATTGTTCCCTATCCTCTTTGGTGGGCTTTTTCGCATAATGGAACTGAAACAATCCAGCCAGATCATGGATGAGCACCTTTAGCGCAGGGCATCCCGGAAAATCGACATCCTGCAAAAATGACTGCCCCTTCAAAAAATCCTTCTTTCCTCCACTGCCCTTCTTATTATAAGGCTTGGGATCAATAACGGTGATCAGAAATGGCGGCACCAGATCTCTGTCAGAAACTTCCGAATACATCACGATTGTTCACAACAACACCCAAAGCGACGACTCAAGATCATCCATGAACTCGTGCAGAACACCTGGCTGGCTCATCAGTTTAGCAGACATGAATTGCCAAGTACCCTGAGGACCATATTTGGAGTTAGCTTGATCATAACTAAAAGAAAGTCATTGCTCACAATTCATGTTGCACATCTGGGGGTTGACAGCATAGACGATAACTTGGGTTTCAACAAATCCCAGTCAATGAGCCACCCTTTTCCACTGGAATCAATGATGATATTTCCAGGACTGATGTCATGATGAAGAATCTCTGCATCTTCATATGCATGCTTGTGGGCTAAGCAGTGATGTATTATTGTATTAGTGTTTAGTGTGGTCTAGCTGAGCCTGCATTGCGAAAACTCACCAATAAGAGCATCTTGCATAGTGGATACCATTTCATATGAACTGTTGTATTCCACTAGGACATGCCCGACCAGATCCAGGCAGAGATGGTAATGTCAATGGGGAATAAAATTCTTAGCCAAACAACAGGCCCATGATTTCTTGGTATAAATATGGGTCCTTGTAGTATGGTAATCTGTGGACCCAATATCTCCTGATGCAACATAACGAGGAACATTGCAGACATCAGCATCTCTCAGCATCTTGTATATCTGCCCCTCTGCCTGGATATCTGACAGATCTATCCTCCACAAATCCTTCAGAAAAACCACTGTCCCATGCTGAACATCATAGGCCTTAAAGCCATGGGTGGCGCACCCTGGGGGTGTATATAGCGTTGCCTCAGGGGCAGATGTAACAAAGTAACAAATGCCACCATAGTATTCATCAGGGATTGAAAGTTTGACAAGTGGGACTGTCTTGCCCAGGTGCAAGGCTTCTCTGGCTGCAGCTTTCTCTGTGAGCAATGGGTCCAATACGGATCCGTCCTTGCCATGCATCGTATCTGATGCCTTTTGAGTAACGAAAGAAGAATTCAGCAAGAATGTCGCATTCATTGTATTTGAAGGCCTCTATTACGATCGTGCCTGACCTGTCCCACTGGAGGAGCCTCGCAGTGTTCAGTAAGATGAAAATGGAAAAAATGTGCATTCAAAACTGTGCACCAAGTTGCGCCACAGCATATGAAGTAATTTGGCCAAGGGTATTGTGGGCGTGATTTGAATCACAAAGGAAAGTTTGATCCTTGGATTTTGTTTCATAAACATTACTGAATGGGTTGTTATTAGAATCCCACTTGAATTTGATAAACATCTCAGCCAATGCAGAATTTGTCTTCACATTGTCGCTAGTGGTGGGTGGATAGACAGAGATGTCGGGTTTGATCTTGAATAGAAAACGCAATTGATTACAATCAGGAAATAAAGACAAATTGACAAATTTGAAATTATTTGAGAAACGCCTTGATGTTGCATTCTTCAAAAGTAACGATAGTTGTGAAAAAAGTATAAAGCAGAATTCTTTATAGACTCACAAAGGGCTTGTATGCCTGCGTTTCCACCCTAGCTGTCACTATGTCATCATAACAATTAGGATAGAACTCCTCTGTGACACCATGACTATAATGATTAATGCTATTCATAGGGAAAAAATCATCCAGAAATTGTTGCGGAGGCATCGGCCTGACAATGTATTCCTTCATCTCTTCTGCCATTATGGTGCATGTTTCAATGCGATATTTCCGAGTAGTGATAAAAGGGAATGTGGTAGAACTATCGGCTTTGATTGGAGTTGACTGCGGAAGGGGATTTGTAGATCCTGGGGGTGTAGTGGAGTCCATCATGACTGTATTATTGATGGCATTAGCAACTCAGTCGTGATATGGGAGCCAACTTTTTCAGGGTTATCAGCTGGTCAGAACACATGACTGGCTTCAACTGGTTGCAGCAACACCACGTATAAACTGAAGTTTAATGCTTTTTACATGAGACACTGCATGCAATTTAGACTCTGCAGCTGGAAAAGAGTTGAAAATAAGCCTGATAAGTGTTAAAATATTCTTCAGGGTCTACTGTGTGAAAAAAATTGAAAAAAAAAGTTTGAATAATTCTTAGTGGAATTCCACCAAAAAATATTGTGTAAATATAGTTTAACTCTACTTAGACTCTTTCCTAGTCCATTATTTCTCTAGAAAAGTAATTAAACTCTTTTTTCGCACTTTTTGTGTCAGAAAAGAGTCTGATTGATTCCATGATCCCGTGGACTGACTGAGTGTAGACCAACCGTGTGGCAAATTGGTTATACCCAGGGTTTTCCTGCTGAAGGTGGTTAGAAAAAATACCCAGGGTTATCTCAGGCGGATTTCCAATATGTACTCAGGGTTTTCCAAATGTGTCTATGTTTTCTCAGGACCTTGAGCATCAGGCACTGGACCTTGAGTTCTCCCATTGGCAGACATCCTAACATATCACTATGCTTCACGGATGGTGTATGTTACCCCTGGTAAGACCTACAATGTACATCTCACTTGTTTGCCTCTGAGCGAACATTTTAGATGGGCAGGGCACCTTTTTGACTTGGAAGTTCACCTCCCAGAATACACTCGTTAAGGAAGGTATTGCACAGATACTTGTGGCATGGTACATAGTTTTTCAACCTTCATTTACTAAGTTTACGTGCCCATAATCCAAAATCCAGGACCTAATGAATGACAGTCCCAGCATGACAACCTCACCTGTTCCTTAAAACATTCCCCAAAATATTTTAAAGAGGAAACTTGAACATGACAACAATGGCGATAATGACAATGATGATCCTTAGGCTGTAGCTCTGAAGAGGACATGTACTGTCAGTGTGAATGATCTGGTGTGATAAGAGGAGTGATAATCATTAAGCGAGTTGGGCATGCAAATATGATAGTACATACCTAGCGTGATAAGAGGAGCAATGGGCATCACAAAAAAGGCCCAATAATCTAAATGTCTAAAAAGGCCTTATATTTCTGACAAGCCATTTAAATTGTTGAAATACATTGTTAAGATTGCTTGTACTTATGATGCACCTCATTTTGATTTAAAGGCCTTTAAAGGGTGAAAAAAATGCTTCTAAAGGGTGAAAATGCTTTCAAAGGATTAAAAGGCTTCTTAGGCATTGTGACCATTTTAATGCTTTTAATTCTA
>WNGJ01000219.1_pt1 | contig 49138 bp, 50 predicted proteins | sample 5400611 | NCBI WGS metagenome assembly WNGJ01 (sample SAMN13153375, study PRJNA577476) | soil metagenome | isolation source: 40 cm soil or saprolite under Garry oak tree replicate 1 | place: USA:California | collected 2016-06-15 | reverse complement strand
AGGCGCCGTCCGGCCCGGTCGATGGTGATGCCCGCCTCGCGCACCACGCGCCGGTCCGACAGGTCCTTGAGCTTAGGGCCGAGGACCGCCACGGACCGGCCGCGGCTGGCCGCGGCGAGCAGCTGCTCAAGGGCATCGGCGGCCGGCTCGCAGTCGTCGTGCAGCAGCCAGACCCACTCTGTCGTCCCCGGAGCCTGGCCGCCCGGGGATCCGGTTGCGGGCCTGCGGGCCACGGGATGCTGCAGGGCGCGGGCGACGGCGGCGCCGTAACCCGAGTCCGGCTCCATGCCGAAGACCGCGTCCTGGCCGAGCAGCTCGGTCAGCGCCGCCCCGCTGCGGTCCCGGCTGCCGGTGTCCACCCCGACCACGCGCTGCACCGGATGCGTCTGCTCGCGCACCGCGTGGATGAGTCCCGGCAGCAGCCGGGCGGCGTCGTGTGCCACGACCACGGCGGTGACGACGTGACGGAGGTGCGTTGCGTTCTGTGACAAGGGTCCTGTCTGGTGGCCTGGGCGACGGCGCCCCGCACGGCTACCCGCCCGGCAAGAGCGCGTGGACTACGTGGGCGGCTGCCCCCAGCGCTCACGCAGGACTAAACATACACAGCGCGGCCTCACACGGTGAGGTGAACGCACGATGTCCGGCCGCCGGGCCGAGGTCCAGCCTCAGACGGCCTGGCGCTTCAGGCGGCGCCGCTCGCGTTCCGACATGCCGCCCCAGATGCCGAACCGCTCGTCGTGCTCGAGCGCGTACTCCAGGCACTCGGCCCGGACCTCGCAGCTGCGGCACACTCGCTTGGCCTCCCGGGTCGATCCTCCCTTTTCCGGGAAGAACGCCTCCGGATCTGTCTGCGCGCACAGCGCCTGATCCTGCCAGCCCAGCTCGTCCTCGTCATCTGGACTGACGAAGACCTGCGCCAGCGGGACGATGACCTCAGTCACAGCGCGTCCTCCTCCCCACTCGGAGCCCCCGATCTCGCCTACTCCCCCGCAAGGCGAGAATCACACCAATGAAATTACACGCGCGTGTCTTGCTTCTAGTCAAGCGGAAAAGGTGATAATGGTCCCCCCGTTGTCCGAGATGCGAGATAAATAACTCAAAGAATCTCAATGACTACGTAGCGTCACTTCCGCTTGTGACGCACCGGCACCATTGGTCACTCTCGGCATAGACGGCCCCGACCCCGGCCCCGGGCTGGGGACAGGGCGCTCGCTCCTGCGGGCTGGTCCGCGGACCGGGACCCGTGGCGCCCCGGGGAACCTGCCACACTTTACTGTTATGCGCATCACCGTGCTCGCGGGCGGCGTGGGCGCCGCCCGCTTTCTCCGCGGATTGCGGCGGGCCGCGCCCGAAGCCGAGATCACCGTCATCGGGAACACCGGCGACGACATCACGCTGTTCGGCCTGCGGGTCTGCCCGGACCTGGACACCGTGATGTACACGCTGGGCGGCGGCATCAACGAGGACCAGGGCTGGGGGCGGGACGGGGAGACGTTCAGCATCCGGGCCGAGCTCGCCGCCTACGGCGCCAGCCCGGACTGGTTCACGCTCGGCGACCGGGACTTCGCCACCCACATCCTGCGCAGCCAGCTGCTTGCGGACGGCCAGCCGCTGTCCGCCGTCACCGAGGTGCTCTGCCGGCGGTGGCAGCCCGGCGTGCGGCTGCTGCCGATGTCCGATGACCCGGTCGAGACCCACGTCGTGCTCCAGGCCCCCGAGGGGGAGCGGCGCGTGGTCCACTTCCAGGAGTGGTGGGTGCGCATGCACGCCGGGACGCCCGCGGCGGAGATCACCGCGTCCGGCGCCGCGCAGGCCCGGCCGGCCCCCGGTGTGCTCGACGCCATCGGCGCGGCCGACGTGGTCCTGTTCCCGCCGTCCAACCCGGTGGTCAGCATCGGCACCATCCTGGCCGTGCCCGGCATCAGGGCCGCGGTCGCGGCCAAGACCGTGGTCGGCGTGTCGCCCATCATCGGCGGCGCGCCGGTGCGCGGGATGGCCGACGCCTGCCTGACCGCGATCGGAGTGGACACCTCGGCCGCCGCGGTCGCCGCGCACTACGGCCCCGGGCTGATCGGCGGCTGGCTCGTCGACGACCAGGACAAGGCGGCCCTGTCTATTCTCGGCGACGACCCGGCGCTGGCCGGGATCGAGGTCCGCGCGCTCCCGCTCTACATGCACGACCTGCCCGCCACCGCGGCGATCGCCCGCGCCGCGCTGGACCTGGCCCAGGAGCTGAGGTGACGGCGCCGATGATGGGCAGCGCGCCGGTCACCGTCATCCCGGTGACCGGGCTGCCCGAGATCACCGCGGGCAGCGACCTGGCGGCGCTCATCGCCGACGCCGCCGACCTGCGCGACGGCGACATCCTCGTGGTCACCTCCAAGATCGTGAGCAAGGCCGAGGGCCGGGTGGTCACCGTCCCCCGCGAGCAGGCCATCGAGGCGGAGACGGTGCGGGTGGTCGCCCGGCGCGGTCCGACCATCATCGCGCAGACCCGGCACGGCCTGGTCCTGGCCGCGGCCGGCGTGGACGAGTCCAACACCGCCCCGGGGACCGTCGTGCTGCTGCCCGAGGACCCGGACGAGTCCGCCCGCCGGATCCGCAAGGCGCTGCACCACCGCACCGGCCTGAGCCTGGGCGTGCTCGTCACCGACACGATGGGCCGGCCGTGGCGGGCCGGGCAGACCGACAACGCCGTCGGCGCCGCCGGGGTGATCCCGCTGCGGGACCACCGCGGCGAGGCCGACACGTTCGGCAACCTGCTTGAGGTCACCGTCGCCGCCGTCGCCGACGAGATCGCCTCCGCCGCGGACCTGGTCAAGGGCAAGTCGCGGCACGTCCCTGTGGCGGTGGTGCGCGGCCTGGCCGGGCTCCTCACCGAGCCGGACGGCCCGGGCGCGCGCGCCATCATCAGGCCGGCCGACGAGGACATGTTCCGGTTCGGCTCGGCGGACGTGCCGCTGGCCCGCCGGACCATTCGCGCGTTCACCGCCGAACCCGTCGACGCCGGTGCGGTCCGCCGGGCCGTCGCCACCGCGCTGACCGCGCCCGCGCCGCACCACAGCGAGCCCTGGCGGTTCGTGATCCTCGGCACCGCCGGGGCCCGCACCGCCCTGCTCGACGCCATGCTCGAGGCCTGGATCGCCGACCTGCGCCGCGACGGGTTCACCGAGGAGCAGATCGCCCGCCGGATCCGGCGCGGCGACCCGCTCAGGCAGGCGCCGCTGATCGTGGTGCCCTGCCTGGTGGCCGACGCGGCGCACGACTACCCCGATGAGCGGCGGTCCCGAGCCGAGCAGGCCATGTTCGTCGTCGCGATGGGCGCGGCGGTACAGAACCTGCTCATCGCGCTGGCCGTCGAAGGGCTCGGCTCGGCCTGGATCTCGAGCACCCTGTTCTGCCAGGACGTAGCCGCCGAAGTGATGGAGTTGCCCGGGGAATGGCGCCCTATGGGCGCGATCGCCATCGGGCACCCCGCCGAGCAGGCCAGGCCCCGCCCGCCGCGCGACCCCGGCGACTTCATCCTTACGCGCTGAGGATGGGCAGTTTGCTCCGGACCGACGTGCAGACGCCGTCCGAGGCGGCCGCGGCGGCTTGCCGTTCCTCCGGGGCCTCGCCGTAGGTGGTGGTGCGCTGGCGCAGCGGGCGGCCCAGCGGCTCGGCGATCGCGCGGAGCCCGCTGATCGTCTTGTAGGAGCCGTGGTCCGCGCCGGCCATCCGGCTGATGGTCTCCTCCATCAGCGTGCCGCCCAGGTCGTTGACGCCGCCCTGGAGCACGTCGCGGCATCCCTCGTCGCCGAGCTTGACCCAGGAGCACTGGATCGAGTCGATCGCCCCGTGCAGCAGCAGCCGGGACACCGCGTGCACGGCCCGGTTCTCCCGCCGGGTCGGCCCGGGCCGCGCCAGGCCGGCCAGGTAGATGGGGGCGTTCTCGTGGATGAACGGGAGCAGCACGAACTCGGTGAAGCCGCCGGTGCGCTCCTGGATGGACCGGATCACCCGCAGGTGCCCGACCCAGTGCGCGGGCGTGTCGACGTGCCCGTACATCATCGTGGCCGAGGTCGGCAGGCCGAGCTCGTGCGCGGTGGTGATCACCTCGATCCACACCGAGGCAGGCAGCTTGCCCTTGGTCAGCACCCAGCGCACGTCGTCGTCGAGGATCTCGGCCGCCGTCCCCGGCAGGGAGCTGACGCCCGCCTCCTTGGCCCGGAACAGCCACTCCCTGATCGGCAGGCCGGTCCTGGAGGCCCCGTTCACCACCTCCATGGGGGAGAACGCATGTACGTGAAGGTCCGGGCGTCGCCGCTTGACTTCGGAAGCGATTTCGAAATAGGCTGTCCCCGGCAGGTCGGGATGGATGCCGCCCTGCATGCACACCTCGGTGGCGCCGGCGTCCCAGGCTTCGGCGGCGCGGTCGCCAATCTGCTGCAGCGAAAGCGTGTACGCGTCGGCGTCGGTGCGGCGCTGCGCGAACGCGCAGAACCGGCAGCCGGTGTAGCAGACGTTGGTGAAGTTGATGTTGCGGGTGACAACGTACGTGACGTCGTCACCCTTCACCTCGCGGCGCAGCGCGTCAGCCAGGCCGGCCAGCGCCTCGAGTTCGGGTCCGTCCGCGCACAGCAGGGCGACGGCCTGATCGTCGGTGAGGGCGGCCGGGTCACGTTCGGCCTGCCGGAGCGCGGCGGCGACCTCGCCGGCGGCCAGCACGGCCGGGGCGCCTGGTGCGGCCGGGGCGCCTGGCACCGCCGGGGCGCCCGATGCAGCCGGGCGCGGGGACTGGGCCAGGGCGGGCAACCCGGTCCGTTCGGCTATCTCATCCCAGTCCCCGTAGACCTCGTCGAAGTCCTCCCGGCGGTCATGGGTGCGGCCGGTGGTGTCGATGGTGACGTGCAGGTCGGTCCGGCCGGATCCGTCACCGCCCCAGCCGCCGTCGGGTTCCTGCCACGGCAGGCCGCGGGGCATGGCTCCGTCGGCGGCCAGGCCCGTCGCCGGGTCGGCCAGCGCGGCCACGTGCCGGGCCAGCCGCGGGTCCAGCCACGGCTCGCGGAGGTAGGGCGGGTAGATCGTCAGCCGCTCGCGCAGCGTGAACCCCGCCTGGGCGGTGCGGTCCGCGAGCTCGTCGATGTCCGGCCACGGGCGCTCAGGGTTGACGTGGTCCGGGGTCAGCGGGGAGACGCCGCCCCAGTCGTCGATGCCGGCCCGCAGGATCAGGTCGTACTGCGCGCCGACCAGGTTGGGCGGCGCCTGGATGCGGGCCTTGGCGCCGAGGATGAGCCTGGTCACGGCGATCGTGGCGGCCAGGTCGTCGAGTTCGGCGTCCGGGGTATCGCGCATCTTGGTGTCCGGCTTGGCCCGGAAGTTCTGCACGATGACTTCCTGGATGCCCTGGTACTCACGGGCGACCTTCCGGATGGCGAAGACGGATTCGGCGCGTTCGGCCAGGGTCTCGCCGATGCCGATGAGGATGCCCGTGGTGAACGGGATGTTGCTGCGGCCGGCGTCTTCCAGGACCCGGAGCCTGATCGCGGGGTCCTTGTCCGGGCTGCCGAAGTGCGGGCCGCCTTTTTCTGTGTAGAGGCGGCTTGCCGTCGTTTCCAGCATCATGCCCATGGACGGGGCGACCGGCTTGAGGCGCTGGAAGTCCTGCCAGCTGAGCACGCCCGGGTTCAGGTGCGGCAGCAGGCCGGTTTCCTCGAGCACCCGGATCGCCATCGCCCGCACGTAGGACAGGGTGTCGTCGTAGCCGTGCGCGTCCAGCCAGTCTTTCGCCTGGTGCCATCGCTGCTCGGGTTTGTCGCCCAGCGTGAACAGGGCCTCCTTACAGCCGAGTTCGGCGCCCTGGCGGGCGATGGCGAGCACCTCGTCCGGTTCCAGGTACATGCTCTGCAGCCGGTGCGGGACCGTGGCGAACGTGCAGTAGCCGCAGCGGTCCCGGCACAGCCTGGTCAGCGGGATGAAGACCTTGCGCGAGTAGGTGATGACGCCGGGCCTGTTGGCGGCCTGCAAGCCCGCATCTCTGGTGCGGCTGGCGTAGGCCAGCAGGGTCTGCAGGTCCTCGCCGCGGGCGTGCAGCAGGACCGTCGCCTCGTCCACGTCGAGCGGCTTGCCGTCCCTGGCCCGGGCCAGCGCCCGGCGCATGGCCGAGGCCGTGACGCCGTTAGCTTCGCTGTCCTTCCCCGGCTCCGTGACCTCGCCCGTACCAGAGTCGCCGCGGGAAACACTCATGCTCGCACTTTACGCGGCGAGCTTCTCCGGTCCGCGCGGCCCCTGGTGTTTCCGTGAACCTGGTGAGCAGGGACCCGGCCCGCTGGCATCGGTTCCCGTAACCGGCTCCGGTCAGACGCGACCGAGGTTCTTGAGCACCCGAGCCACGGCCTCTCCTTGCCCGAAGCCGAAATTCACCTCGGATAGCTGGTCGATGTCGAACCAGCCGAACTCGGAAGCCTCACCCAGAGCCTGGGGCTCGCCCGTGCACTCGCACGCGGCCGCGTAGGTGACAGCAACCGCGTGCTTGCGCGGATCATAGAAGTCACCGGCCCCACGCTCGGTGAAATACTCGATCACCGCCCCGAACTCCAGCGTCGAGGGGTCGACGTGCACCGTGGCGCCCAGGGTGGCCGCGACATGGCGCTCCACCGCCGCGGCAAGGGGCTCGTTCCGCAGCACTCGCCCGCCGATCAGGCACCACGCGTCACCATCGGGCGCCGCCCGGCGGATGAGCGCCACCTGCCGGGGATCGTCGTTCGGCGAGAGAAGGACGTCGACGCACAGGATGGGCACTCGAGCCTGGATGAATTCGTAGTCTGCATCGGGCATCCACTGCGCCCCGGCGCCTACGATGTCTTGCTCCATGCCACCGGCCTTCGGTCATTGCGGTTGGTGTTTCCCATCTGGCGCAGCAGCAGGCGGCGAGCTCCACTTCGCGCCGACTTGGTGCAGGCCCACGAGCTCGGAAGCTACCGCTCTTCGGGTGCGGGCAATACTAGCGCTCCGGCCTTGACGGCGGTTTCCTGCAGGCTGGCCAGCATCGCCTGGCGCCTTCCGTAACCGATGGTGGTGACGAGGCGGGCCGCTTGGTTCAGGGCATCAGTGATCTTGTCACTGAGGGGCAAACGCTCCGCCGTGGTCATGACCCGCCAGACGTCCAGGTAACAGGCGACCTGCTGCAGGAGGACGTCCGCGTACAGCAGATCCATCTGACCGCGCCTGGCCTCCGCCGCCGCCCGGGTCAGGTCGGCGAGGGCCCCGTCGTAGTAGCGCGTCTGGCCCAGAGCGCGGTAGAAATGGGCCCGCTCCAGCAGCCCACGCACCGTGTAGTCCGCATAACCTGCCGTCTGGAAGGCACTTATCGCATCGTCGAGAATCGCCTCCCCCTTCCTCAGGAAGATATGATCCTGGCGGCCGGCTTCGATCAGCGCGCGGTGCGCCGCGCCCAGGATGAGCAGGCGGATCGCTTCCGAGAGGAGCGAGGAGTCTTCGCCATTCTTCCCCCAGGACGGATCCTGGGACTCGCCGGTGAGGATCATCTCGGCGCGGTCGGTCTCGATGAGGTAGTACCCGTAGCGGAACAGGCCCTGTGAGTACAGGAAGGGGGGCCGCGGGCGGCGTTCCCGTTCAATGGCCATGGCCTGCTCGAACAGCGCGTCCGCCTGCTCCAGGTCGCCCAGCATGAAATAGACCTCGGCCAGCGAGGAGCGTGAATGCATGCGGAAGTATGCGTCGTCGCCCCGGTTGGAGTACTCCACTGCCCGCTGGCCGCTGGCCAGCGCACCACCGGACTCGCCGGCGCCGCCCGTCAGCTTCCCGGCGATCACCAGCAGTTCGCAGTACGCCGCCGAAGCATACGAAGCATCCTCGAGTTCCTCGGCCTGCGCCGCCTCCGGGTCGATCTCGCGGACCACGGCGCCGAAGCAGTCCCGGGCGTCGACCAGCCGCCCGAGCTGGCGGAGCCGTACACCGGCGTTGGTCAGCACGAGGACCCGGGCCCGGGCGGACAGCGATGGTGTCCGCAGCTCCGTCCACTGCCGGGGGTAGAAGTAATTGGACAGCGCCACCAAGTCGGAGCCGGTCATCCCCAGCCGCCGGGTGGAGAAGTTGGTCCGCCGGTCCCGCCATACCTCCGTCAGCAGGACCTCGTCGAACACCTGCTGGTGCCGCCCAGCCGCACAGCCGTGCGTCACCGCGGCATACAGCATGTTCATGTCCTTGGAGTTTTCTGGCTTTGGCGGCGCCTGTGTCTGATAGAAGCCGAACAGGGTGCGGTTACCCTGCAGCCACCAGTCCTGGTAATTTCCCCGCAGCTGATCGCGGAAGTGCTCGCGAACCAGCGGGTGCGCGTCCAGGGTGCCGGGCTGGTCGGGGAATTCCCGGTTAAGCAGTCCCATCTCGCGCAGGGCATCGACCGCGTTGTTCCAGGCATCGCCGCCCTGCTCCAGCTGCCCGCTGAAGGGCCTCATCTGGGGATCGGCCAGCAGCGCGACCATGGCATCCGGGTCCGCCGGCCGGTCGAACAGGCCGATCAGCCGGAGAATCGTCAGCTCGGCGAACCGCTCGTTGCGCGCCAGCCATGTCGCGTAGGTGGCCATGATCCGGCGGGCATGCCCGCCCTCGCGCTCGTCCACCGTGAGCTTGTCCAGGTAACGCCGCCCGGTCAGGTCACCACCGTGCACATCCCGGAGGTAGTTCCCCAGCAACGTGATGGCCAGCGCGTGGCAGTCAACCTCGAGTACCGCCGCCTTGAGATCCCGGTAGTCGGCCTCGGTGCCGATCAGGTCCTCGAGCAAGTCGGCGGCGTCGTCCACGCTGAGGTTCTCCAGGTCCAGCCGGTCGACGGTGCCCTGGCCCGCCGATTCGTCCCGGTCAACCTGGAAGCGGCCCAAATCGGTCAGCGGCACCCGGGTGGTGATCAGGCACAGTCCCTCCCAGTCCGGTTCCGCCAGCTCCTGGAGGAGGGCCCGGATGGAGTCATCTGTGAGGTTGCCGCCTACCAGGGAGGCCGTCATCGGATATTGCAGCGGTTCCAGCCCGTCGAGCACGAGCAGGAACCTGTCCCGCTTGATCAACTTGGCCAGCTGACGACCCCGGGCCCACAAGTTGAGGCTGGGGGGCGACTCGTCTCCCAGCCAGGTGAGCGCGGTGCTGACGAACAGGTCGGCCGAGACCAGGTTCTCCTTGGTTCCCTGGCTGTAGAACGACCAGGCCAGCACCTTGCGGGCACCGCCGTATTCCCTCTGCTGCATCTCGTGCAGCCAGGCGTTGACCAGCGCGGACTTACCGGTCCCGCCATAGGCGACCACCGAGAGCACCCGGATCTGCTCAGATTCCCAGTCCCGCCGGAAGGTCTGCATTTCCCGCCGCCGCCCGAACAGGTTCCGCGCGGTAATCGGGAGTCCCCGGTTGTACACGTGCTTGCCGGTAGGGATCTGTTTGTCCAGAACGTAGTCACGCTGCTGGAGAATCCCGCCGCGGTCGACCGCCGTGATGTCCACGAGCCCGCGGAGCAGTTTGGCCGCCGCTGCCTCTTGCCCAATCGTGCCGGCCACGATCATCCGCGGATACGGATCATCCCCGCGCAGATCAGGGCCAGGCCGCCCGACATAGTACTTGCCCGCATTGGTCACGGCGGTTTCCACGGTGCTCCATGGACTCGCCGGCTGGTCTTCCTTCAGGTCGACGCTGATCAGCGGGGGCAGCACGAAGCCGGCGGCCAGGATGGACCGGCTCACGGTGTTTGCCGCCAGGCTCAGGTCCCGGCTCGCGTCGTAGACTGCACGGTCCTGTTGCCTGGCGCGGGACAGGCTGGCCAGCAGTGCCTTGCTCCGCTGCGGCCCCGCCTCCCCCACCAGCCACAGCACCCGGAGCCGCTCCCTGCCCCTCTTCCGTGAGGGACCCGAGGCCAGCCACTTGTCGAACTCCTGTCCCAGACGTCGGAACTCCCGCTGCAGGTTGGGGAGCTGGCCGAGCATCAGCGCAGTGACATCGACCGGTTGCCCCGGTTCGATTGGCTCGACATCACCTAGATCCTCTCTGACCTCCAGCCCGGCCTGAGAATTTGCGGCGGTCCACACGTACAGCCCGTCCTCGCGCACAGGCGCGTGCGGTTCTCCAGGAGCCGCGGGGGTGGTCCCGGAATGCCGCTCCCGGAGCTGCCGCACTACTTCCACGAGCCGGGCGATTTCTTCGCTCGCTCGGTGGCCGAAGAGATCGACCTGCTGGATCGAGCTAAGGGTTCGGCCGCCGCCAATCTCAAGGTCGGGGATTGCACAGTCATCGAACCGGACTGGAATAAACCACTGATCACCCGGACGGCGCTGCCGTAGCTGCCCGAACGCCAACGTTAGTTCCTCATACTGGTATGTCACCTCGCGTTCAACGCTCTGGCGCGAAAAGCAAGCGATGAAAGCGAGCGAGCCCTGCTCGATCGCCCTTCGGATCGTTGCCCGCCAATCCACGCCAGGCTGCAGGCGATCCTGGTCTCGCCATACAGGTATCCCTGCGTCCTGGAGCGCACGCTGCAACATCTCGACCTTGCCTGAGTCCTCGTGGACGTACGAGATAAAGGCGTGCCACTGCGCAGGTCTGTCTCCCCCACTCACAGCACTCGAGCCTACGCGCATCGCGCCCCAACGGCCACGAGCAAACGAGGCACAAGAAGCGGGCGCACCTGTTGCGCATAGCAGCACACGGCCGTTTCAAGATCATGAGGTGAGGCCGGGATGGCGAATGGCCGATCCATTGACCGGCCGGCCCATCGGGTGTGGCTTCGGTGATGCGAGACCGGACGCATTCAAGTACGCCGGCTATTCCGACTACACGGCCCGCGGCCTGCTGGAACGAGCTCACTTCTACCGGATCCGCGGCGGCCGCCGCATATGCTGGCTCCTGCCCTTTCTTGTCGATTTCAAGGCGGCTGGCCCCGATGCACCCTGGTCACGGATCGCCCGTCCGGGACGAACCGGCCGAACTCGCCATCTTCGATATCGACGGCCCCGTCACCGCCCCGGTAAGCCGGATGATCGAGCAAGCCGAGATTCTCGACCTGACGATCGACTTCATCACCGCAAGGGGCTACGTCGCGTACAACACCGGGCGGGCCAGCGCCGTTGCTCATCGGCGGGTCATTTCGCCGTTGCTGGCACGGGCTCAGGCCCGCGGTATCGACCCCGGGATCGTCAGCCGCCGGGTTTCGGTCTTCGCCGAGAAGGGGGCAGTGACCAGTTTCTGGGATGACGGGCTGGGTGCGTGGAACCACCGGATCGATCCGGCGACCGTGGTCCCTGTCGACCTGCGCGATGAGGTGGCCGGCCTGCTCCTCAGCGACGCCGAATTCCGGACCTACATCTTCGTCGACAGCGACAAGGAGACGATGGTCTCGGTGGAGATGAGGCACGAAACCTCGGAACGCCCCCCGGTGCCCGTCACGCCGAGTGTCTTCAAGCCAGCGCCTCTCACGATCGATGGTGACTTTCAGGTGAAGGGCTTCCCCGACATGTACGGACGAGGAACTGTGGCCTATCTCCGGGCCTGTGGCCTCGATGGTGAACCCGGCGCGGACCCATGCAAGCTCATCGCCGACCACAGCTCGTTAGGCCCGCTACCATGGCCTGATGGATAATTTCGGCGCGCCCGTCCTCTCCTTCGAGGACTTCGATGCCCGTCGGCCCGACGGCCGGATTGTCGTGACTAGCGGCGGGTTCGACCCTATTCACCCGGGCCACATCAGCTTGCTGGAGTCATCGGCCGAGTACGGCACGGTGGTCGCGGTCGTCAACGGGGACGCTTTCCTGCGGGCCAAGAAGGGGCGGCCCTTTCAGGATCTGCGGACGCGCTGCCTCATCGTGTCGGCGATCCGATTCGTCACATATGTCGTGCCCTTCGAGATCGAGGGAGACCTCACCGTGAACGAGGCGCTGCGGCGGCTGCGCCCGGCGGTCTTCACCAAGGGCGGCGACCGGGTAGACGCCGAGACGATCCCCGAATGGGAGATCTGCAAGGAACTCGGGATCGAGATAGTCACCGGCGTGGGCGCCGGGAAGCAGTGGTCATCCAGCTGGTTCCTGGAAGCATGGTCGCAAGCTGCACGGTAGCTGCCGCATTTTCAGGAAGGGGTTGGCAGGGCTAGAAGGCGCGGTAGTCGCGGACCGGCATGCGGGGTCCGCGTCGGGGCGGATGACTGCCGCCCAGCTCGATGAGCCTGGTCACCCGATAGCGGTGCCCGGCGTAGGGCGCGAGGAGCTCGAGCATGCCGGCGTCGTCGGTTTTCCGGCGGGCCAGCGTCCAGCCCACCGCGTTCGGGAGATGATAGTCGCCCACCGAGACCGCGTCGGGGTCGCCCATGGCCCGCTGCCTGATTTCGGCCGAGGTCCAGGCCCCGATGCCGGGCAGGGACCGAAGGCGGCGGTCCGCCTCGGCCGGGTCCTCCTCAAGCGCCTGCTCGAGCCGGGCCGCGACCGCCGCGGCGCCGATGATCGTCCGGGCGCGTACGCCCTCGACGCCGGCCCGGTGCCAATCCCAGGAGGGTATGCGCGCCCAGGTCCGGGGCGACGGGACCACGCGCATCCCGGCCGGGGCCGGGCCCGGTGCCGCCTCGCCGTATTTACCCAGCAGGAACCGCCAGGCGCGGTGGGCTTCGCGGCCGACCACCTTCTGCTCGAGGACCGCGGGCACGAGCGCCTCGAAGACGCGCCCGCCGCACCCGACCCGCAGCCCTTCGTACCGCAGTGCCAGCTCGCCGACCACCGGATGGCAGGCGGTGAACCCCGTTCGGTCGTCGTGGAAGCCGAGCTGGGCGGGCAGCCGGTCCAGCAGCCAGTCCGCGCCGGGTCCCCAGGCCTGCGCGGTCACGACCGCGCCGCGTGACCTGACGCGCAGTGTGCCGGGGCCGTCCGGGGTCAGCGACGTGCGCCAGACGGCACCGGCCGCGTCGGTGGCGTAGGCGGGATCGCCGCCGCCATGCCGGTGCACCGACAAGGTGAGGGGGACGTCGACCGGGAACGGCACGAGCCACTCGCGGGTCGGCCCCGCGTCTGAGTCAGCGGTCGGCTGGCCAGCAGCCACTAGCGGCATGAGAGATGAGGTTACACGGCGCTTATGTCAGCAGCGGTCTGTTCCGCGGCGCGCCGGTAAGTCGCCAGATGCGCCTCGGCTGAGGCCGCCCAGGTGAACTCCTGGGACCGGATGTAGCCGGCCGAGCCGAGCGACTCCCGCCGGGCATGGTCGTCGAGCAGGGCGCGGAGCGAGTCGCGGATGCTGTCGGAGTCGGGTTCGGTATAGGCGACGGCCTCGCCGCCCACCTCCGGCAGCGAGGTGCAGTGCGTGGTCAGCACCGGGGCCCCGCACGCCATCGCCTCGAGCACCGGCAGCCCGAACCCCTCCCCGCGGCTCGGGAACGCCACCACCGTCGCCCCGCCGAGGAAGCCGGGCAGATCGGAGAAACGCAGGTAGCCGGGGCGGATCAGGCGCAGGTGCGGCGGCACCGAGGCCACGGCGGCGTCCACTTCATCGCTCCAGCCCCCGCCGCCGCCGAGCACCAGCGCGGGCGGGTTCTCCAGGTCGGCCACCGCCCCGGCCCAGCCGGTGATCAGCGAGGCGACGTTCTTGCGCGGCTCGAGCAGGCCCAGGAACGCGATGTACGGCTTGTTGTGCAGGCCCAGCCGGTTGGACACCTGCAAGACCTGCTGCGGGTCAGGCCGGTGGAAGAGCCGGTGATCCACGCCGTGGTAGGCGACGTCGATCTTGGTCGGATCGGCGCCGAGGACGCGCTCCAGCTCGTCCTTGGTCGCCTTGGACGGCACGATGAGCCGCGCCGCGCGGCGCGCCGCCGTCCGGATCGCGGACTTGAAGAACATCGCGCCGACCGAGCTGTAAAGCTCGGGCTCGGTGAAGAACGTGACGTCGTGAACGGTCACCACGGTGGGCCGGCCGGGCCGCAGCGGCATCGAGTAGTAGGGCACGTGAATGACGTCGGCGTTGACCTGCTGGGCCACCACCGGCAGCCCGCTCTGCTCCCAGGCCAGCCGGGCGGACCGGTGTGAGAGTGCCGTCGGGCCGGCGACCACGCGCGCCCCCGGGGCGAGCCGCTCGTACCGTTCCTCGTCGGCACGCTGGCAGACGATGGCCAGATCCGCGCCTGCGGCGTCGAGCGCGCCGATCAGCCCGTCGACGTACCGGCCGAGCGCCCCCCGGTCGGCTGGCACGTCGGTCGCATCAACTAGTACGCGAGGTGCCACGACCGCACTTGCTCCTTCCCTGGGCCACCCGGGCAGGCAGACAACGCAGAGCTCGCGTCGACCGCACGGCCCCGGCACGCCTTCGTGGATGTCCCGTCAACTACGAAGCCTACGCCCTGCGCCACGTCACCGGTTAACAGTTGCCTCCCTGGCCGGCCGCAGGCGGCCTGCGAACTTTCTGCGATCTGGCCGATGGCGGTCCCGCGCGGCGGGCCCGGACGAGCACGATGGCCCCCCCGTCGCCGTGCGCGGCGCGGTCCGAGGCGGCGATTAGCGGCGTGGCCGGCGCCGCCGCGTTGAACCCGAACTTACCTCCGTGCGCCGACAGGCCGAGATACATCCGCTGCGCCCACCGGCTCCTGAACTGGTACTGATGCGCGATCACGTCGAGCCCGCGCGCGGAGAGCAGCGCGGCCAGTTCGGCGTGGGAGTAGGTCCGCTTCACGTGATAGCGCTCGCAGTGCGCCCGGTACAGTCGCGGCCACTGCTCGGCCAGCGTCAGCGCGTCCGCGGACATGACCAGCTCGCCGCCGGGGGCGAGCACCCGGGCCATCTCGTCGAGCGCCCGCCCGCCGTCGTCGAAGTGCTCAATCGCGCAGATAGACATCACCCGGTCGAAGCTGGCGTCGCCGAACGGCAGCTCGAGCGCGTCGCCTTTGATGAGCACCGGCGGCGCGCTGAGCTGGCGGCCGTATCGCAGCTTGGCGGCCGCGAGGTCGAGTGCGACCGCCCGCGCCCCGCGCGCGCGGGCCCGGCCCGCCCAGTACCCGTCGCCGCCCGCCACGTCAAGCACCCGCAGGCCCCGCAGGTCCTCGCCGAGCCACCGCAACAGCGTGCGGGCCTCTCGGTAGCGGCACACGTGCACCTCGTGCCCGGCCACCGCCACCGCATCAGCAACCTTCATGAGAGAAAATCTATTAGCCGAACGGACCGGGTGCGTGCCCCTCCACCGCTTCCCGCGGGCGCGCCACGCTCAGCACGACGGGACGGACTTGCCCGCCTTGATGGCTTCCAGGTCGTCAACCGCCTGGGTCAGCGTGCTCACCTTGACCAGGCGCAGGCCCGCGGGCACGGCGCCCTTGGTGTCCGCGCAGTTCGACGCGGGGGTCAGGAAGATGGTCGCGCCCGCGTTGTGCGCGCCGATCATCTTCTGCTGGATCCCGCCGATGGCCTGCACCTGCCCGCCGGCGGTGATCTCCCCGGTGCCGGCGATGAACTTGCCGCCGGTCAGGTCGCGGTTGGTCAGCTTGTCGACGATGGCCAGCGCGAACATCATGCCCGCGCTCGGGCCGCCGATGTCACCCACGCTGATCCTTACCATGAACGGGAACTTGTACTGCCCCGAGATCTCCACGCCCATCACCGGATGCCCCCCGGATGCCCTGGTCCTGACCTGGACCTGCTGACGCTGACCCTTCCTGGTGATGCTCAGGGTCAGCGCGCTGCCCGCCGGTTGCGCAAAGATCAGGCTGGTCAGGGCGGTCTGGCTGGTCACCGGCTTGCCATCCACAGCGGTGATCACGTCCCCGGCCTTGAGCACGCCGTAGGCGGGGAAGCCCTTCTCCGCCTGTACCACGACCACCTGGGTGGAGTAGGGAATGTGCAGCTCGGTCAGCGCCGCGGCGGTCGCGGTCTGCTGCGAGCTGGTCATCTGCTGCGTGTCCTGCTGCTGGGTCTGCTTCTGGGTCTGCCCGGCGGGGCAGATCTCGGTCTCCGGGACGACCGCCTCGTGCGGGTTCAGCCACGCCACCAGGGCGGTGAAGATATTGAATCGGTCGCCCTGGCACCCCTGATAGCTCACCGTCACCATGTTCAAGTGCCCGCTGGTGGGATAGGACGCGCGGCCCGAGATCGTGATCAGCGGGTGCCCGGACGAGTCCTTGCCCAGCGTGTTCAGCGTGGGGCCGGGCCCGAGGATGACGTAGGGCACCGGCACGAGCACGCTCACCGCGATCGCCACGGCCGTACCGACGGAGGCAATGAGCAGCGTCAGGGAGCGTCGGGACATGTTGCGAAGACTACGCGTGAAACCTTAGGTTCACGCGCTGCCTACCCACTCGCTCGTGCCGTCGGCGAACCGCTGGTGCTTCCAGATCGGCACGGTGGCCTTCAGCTCGTCGATCAGCGCCCGGCACGCGTCGAACGCCTCGGCCCGGTGCGGGCAGGCCACGGCCACCACTACCGCCAGGTCGCCGATGGCCAGGTCGCCCACGCGGTGCACGGCCGCGATCCCGAGGACGGGGAACTTCTCCGCGACCGCCTCGGCGACCCGCCGGAGTTCGTCCGCCGCCGACGGGTGCGCACTGTAGGACAACCCGGTAACCCCCTGGTCGTGATCGGAGTCCCGGACTGCCCCGGCGAACAGCGCGAGGCCGCCGGCCGCGGGATCCGCGACGGCGGCCCGGACCTCGTCGACGGACAGCTCGGACTCCCGCACGGCGATCAGGCGCAAAACGCTCACCAGTCAAGGCTACCCGGTGGCTCCTTAGCCGGGCCGGCCTAGCCGGGGCGGTGGCGGCGGCGCGCCCGCCGGACGATGGCGGCGGTACCGACCACGGCGACCGTCGCCCCGGCCGCGGTGATCGTGGCCTCCTTGCGCGCGATCCGGCGGCCGGCCAGCGCGTGCCTGCCCTTCCGCTGGTCGAGCAGGACGCGCAGCACCTCCTCGTTGCCGAACCCGGGGCGCCAGCCGGCCGCGCGGAGCGCGGCGGCGTCCACCACCCACGGGTACACCACGTACCGCAGGTCCATGGCCGGCGCCGGGGTCACCCCGACCCGGTGCAGCCGCTGCGCGGTGCCGAACGTCAACCGGGCCGGCAGCTCGATGCTCTTCAGCCCGCTGATCCGCTCGACCTCGTCCTGCTCGAGCCAGCCATCGCAGCCCACCGCGAACTCACCGTCGATCCCGCCGCGCACGGTGAACTCCAGCGCGGAGACCAGGTCGTCGACGTGGCAGAACTGCCAGCGGGGCGCGCAGCCCTTCACGGTAAGCAGTCGCGGCGCCTCGAAATGCCTGGTCACCAGCGTGTCCACGGCATACGGGTCCGCCCCGACCAGGGCCGCGGGCCGCACCACCGTCACCGCCATGCCGGGGTTGGCCCGCGGCGAGCGGCGGGCCAACTGCTCGATCTCCAGCAGGTCCCCGGCCACGCTGCTGTCCGTGTCCGCGGCGAGCGGGGCGTCCTCGGCCAGCGGGACCGGGTTGTCCGGACGGGCGCCGTAGACCATCGCGCTGGTCACCAGCACCACGCGCCCGACCCGCCCGGCCGCGGCCGAGGTGAGCACCGTCTGCGCCCCGCGCACGTTGAAGGCGCGGCGCGGCCGGGCGTCGGAGTCGGGAGTCAGGTCGTAGTCGGCGTGCACCACGATGTCGACGCCGCTCAGCCGCCCGGCCAGCGCCGGGTCCCGCACGTCGGCCACGCGCCAGGTCACCCCCGCGATGTCGCCCCGGTGGCCGTCGATCGCGATGACCTTCTTGACATCCGGTGACGCGGCCAGCCGGACGGTCAGGGCCCGCCCGATGCCGCGAGCCGCCCCGGTAACCGCCACGACGGGCATAGGCTTACCCTGTGTGTCGCTGCGCTGGTGGTCGCTGCGCTCGTGGCGAACCGGCCGCCGGGCGTTTGTCACTGTGTGCTTCTCCCGAGATAACGTGACGGTCATGACCCTTCTATCCTGCCGCAGAGCCAACGATGGCTGATCGCCCGTTTGGTTTCGGACTGCCCGATAAGCCGGAAGACCAGGGCGGCCAGGGGTCCGGCTCAGGCTCCGGCTCAGGCTCCGGCTCCGGCTCCGGTGGGCCCGTGGGCCCGGGAGGCGGACCCGGCCAGCCCGGCGCGGGCGGGCCCACGGGGCCGTTCGGGGCGATGGGCGACCCGCAGCAGTTCGCCGACGCGCTGCGCCAGTTCGCCGACATGCTGTCCTGGCGCGGCGGCCCGGTCAACTGGGACCTGGCCAAGAACGTGGCCAGGCACGCGATCGTGGCGGCGGGCGACCCGAGCATCCTCGACGCACAGCGCCGGGAGATCACCGAGGCGGTCCGGCTGGCCGACCTGTGGCTGGACGAGGCCACGTCGTTCCCCTCGGGCATCCGCAAGATCGAGGCCTGGAGCCGGTCGGAGTGGCTGGAGGCGACCTTCCCGATCTGGGCGAAGCTCTGCGACCCGATCGCGGCCAAGGGCGTCGAGGCGATGAGCAGCATGTTCAGCGCCGATCCCGCGCAGCTCGGCGAGGAAGTCCCCGAGGAGGTGCGCCAGGCGCTGGGCGCCCTCGGCGGCGGCGCGGGCGGCCTGGGCGGGCTGGCGGCGATGATGCGCCAGCTGGGCGGGGCGATGATCGGCGGCCAGACCGGGACGGCGGTCGGCGAGCTCGCTCGCGAGGTGGTAGGTTCCGCCGACATCGGGCTGCCGCTCGGCCCGGAGGGCACGGCCGCGCTGCTGCCCGCGGGCGTGGCGGAGTTCGGCCAGGGGCTATCCGTCGACGCCGGCGAGGTCCGGCTCTTCCTCGCCCTGCGCGAGGCCGCGCACCAGCGGCTGTTCGCACACGTGCCGTGGCTGCGCGCGCACCTGCTCGGCGCGGTCGAGCAGTACGCCAGCGGCATCACCGTCGACATGGCCCGGCTGCAGGAGGCCATCCCCGAGGTGGACATCACCAACCCCGAGGCGCTGCGCGACGCGCTGGCCGGCGAGGGCCTGTTCCGGCCGGAGGACACACCCGCTCAGAAGGCCGCGCTATCCCGGCTCGAGACCGCGCTGGCGCTGGTGGAGGGGTGGGTCGCGACGGTGGTCAGCGCGGCCGCAGGGGAGCGCCTCACGCATGCCGACGCCCTGGCCGAGGCGATCAGGCGGCGCCGGGCCACCGGCGGACCCGCCGAGCGGACGTTCGCCACCCTGGTCGGCCTCGAGCTGCGCCCGCGCCGGCTGCGCGAGGCGGCGACCATCTGGCAGGGCCTCACCGAGGCCCGGGGGATCGACGGCCGGGACGCGCTATGGGCTCACCCGGACCTGCTGCCCGTGGCCGATGACCTGGAGAACCCGGACACGTTCGTGCACGGCCAGCCCGAACTGGACATCTCGGACCTGGAGAACTCGGACCCTGAGAAGGACGGCGACGCCGACTGACGCGGATTATCACTCCGCGAAGCGGCCTGCCCACTCTATGATCAGATAGATCTTGCCTTGCGGTCCTTGATGGAAATCAATGCGGTAAAGGCGCCAAACGCGCGCGATCATAGAAATAATCCGGCCTGGGATTGCCGGCCTCCGCCCCTCGGGTGAATTACCGTGAAAAGGTATGCCTGACCGGGCCGGGGCCGCATGATGGGAAGCCACACAGGGCAGGAGTCCGCCATGGACCAACCAGAGCATACAGACGTGGTCGTGATCGGCCTGGGACCCGGCGGCGAATACGCGGCCGGAACGCTGGCCGAAGCGGGGCTGCACGTAACCGGGGTGGAATCCCGTCTTGTCGGCGGGGAATGCCCCTACTACGGGTGCGTGCCTTCCAAGATGATGATTCGCGCCGCCAATCTGATTGCCGAGAGCAGGCGGGTACCCGGCATGGCGGGAACAGCGACCGTCAGCCCCGACTGGTCACCGGTGGCGCAGCGGATCCGGGAAGAGGCCACCGACGACTGGAACGACAAGGTGGCGGCCGACCGGTTCACCCGCAAGGGCGGCCACCTGGTCCGCGGTCACGGGAAGATCACCGGCGCCGGCCAGGTGACGGTCAACGGCGCCGAGGGGACCCGGGCCTTCCAGGCCCGCAAGGGCATCGTGATCAACACCGGGACCGAGCCCGCCATCCCGCCCCTCGACGGCCTGGCCGGCACCCCGTACTGGACCAACCGGGAGATAGTCCAGGCCGAGCAGGTGCCTGAGTCACTGATCGTGCTGGGCGGCGGTGCCATCGGCGCCGAGTTCGCGCAGGTCTTCGCCCGCTTCGGCACCGCCGTCACCGTCATCGAGGCGCTGCCGAGGCTGCTGTCCTTCGAGGAACCCGAGGCCAGCGAGCTGATCCAGCGGGTGTTCTCGGCCGAGGGCATCACGGTGTGCCCGGACGCTCCAGCCGAGCGGGTCAGCTACGACGCCGGCCGGTTCACCGTGCGTCTCGGCGACACCGCCTACACCGCGGAGCGGCTGCTGGTCAGCACCGGCCGCCGGGCGGACCTGGGCGCGCTCGGCGTCGAAGCGATCGGCCTGGACCCCAAGGCCCGCGCCATCTCGACGGACGGCTGGATGCGCGCCGCGGACGGCGTGTGGGCCATCGGCGACGTGACCGGGAAGGGCGCCTTCACGCACATGTCCATGTACCAGGCGGACGTCGCGGTGCGGGACATCCTGGGCCAGGGTGGCGAGCCCGCCGACTACCGCGCGGTGCCGCGGGTCACCTTCACCGACCCGGAGATCGGCAGCGTCGGCCAGACCGAGGAACAGGCCCGGGCGGCCGGCCTGCGGGTGCGCACCGGCGTGAGCCAGATCCCGGCCTCGGCCCGCGGCTGGATCCACAAGGCGGGCAACGACGGCTTCATCAAGGTCGTCGAGGACGCCGAACGCTCCGTGCTGGTGGGCGCGAGCTCCGCGGGACCCTACGGGGGTGAGGTCCTCAGCGCCCTGCAGGTCGCCGTCCGGGCCGAGGTGCCGGTGGCCACCTTGCGCAACATGCCGTACGCGTACCCGACGTTCTACCGGGCCATCGAGGGCGCCCTGGCGAAGCTCGGGTCGTCATGACACACCGCCCGGCCGTGGTCGCCTTCGACGTCATCGAGACGCTGATGTCACTGGAGCCGCTGCGCGAGCGGCTCACCGAGATCGGCCAGCCTCCGCACCTGCTCGAGGCCTGGTACACCCGGACGCTGCGGGACGGCATGGCGTTGTCCGCGACCGGGGACTTCGCTCCGTTCACCGACGTCGCCGAGGCCGCGCTGCGCGGGCTCACCAGCTACACGATCAGCGATGAGCAGGTGGCGCAGGTCATGGCGGCGTTCGGCGAACTGCCGGCCTTCCCTGAGGCGCTGCCCGCGATGACCGCGCTCACCGAGGCGGGCGTGCGGGTGGCATGCCTGACCAACGGGTCCGCGGACCTCACCTCGTCGTTCGTCAACCGGGCCGGGCTCGGCTCGCTGGTGGACCGGGTGATCTCGGTCGGCGAGGTCTACCGGTGGAAGCCGGCCGTGGTGGTGTACCTGTACGCCGCGGAGGTGCTTGACGTGCCGCCGCAGCGGCTGGCGCTGGTCGCGGCGCACGACTGGGACTGCCACGGCGCCAAGCGGGCCGGGCTGGTCACCGGGTGGGTAAGCCGCAAGTCCGGCGGCTACGGCGCGCCGTTCGAGCCGCCCGACGTGATGGGCGAGGACCTGACCGAGGTAGCCCGGCAACTGCTCGCCCTGGACCCGTGACGCGCCGATGATCCTGCCGGGGTCTGGTCGTCTGTACTGGCAGGGTCCCTTTCAAGGAGGACGACCATGACCGTAGGCAAGATCACCGACGTGCGCACGGTCGGCGTGCCGGTTTCTGACCAGGACCGGGCGATCGACTTCTACGTGGGCACGCTCGGCTTCTCCAAGCGCCTCGACGTCGACATGGGCGGCGGCCGCCGCTGGATCGAGGTGGCGCCGAGTGGTGCGGCCACCTCGATCGCGCTGGTCGCGGCGCGTGAGGGCCTGCCGGCCGGCGTCGAGACCGGCATCAGGTTCGTGGCCGCCGACGCGGACGACGTGCACGCCGCGATGCGGGCCAGCGGCGTCGACGCGGACGACGTACTGCGCTGGGAAGGCGTGCCGCCTATGTTCGCCTTCCGCGACCCCGACGGCAACGGCATGGAGATCGTCGAGCAGCGCTGACGCCGCGCCAACGCGCGCCAGGCTCAGGGCGCCTCGGGTGCGGCACGAAGACGCTGCGGCGGCCGGCCCACCGGCCGGCGGGGCACGCCGTGCCGGTCCAGCACCACAGCCACCCGCCGCTGGCTGATCCCGAACCGCGCGGCGCAGTCGTGCAGGCTCAGCCCCTCGTCCCGGTAGGCGGTCACCACGGCCTGGTCATCGACGTCGTCGCCCGGCCGGCGCAGCGCGACCCCCTCGGCGGCCAGGAACTTCGCGATCGTCGTGCGGGACACCCCGAACATGGCCGCGCACTGCTGCACCGTCATCAGCCGGTCGCGGTAGGCCACGGCCACGGCCGCGGGCCGCAGCCGCACCGGCCGTCCCGCCGCCGCGGCCAGCATGTCCGCCAGGACGGCCGGGCTCCGGGCGGCCGCCAGCGGCGCGTCGGCGGCGGCCCGGGCATCGGCCAGCGGCGCGTCGGCGGCACCCCGGGCTTCGGCCAGGTAGCACGGCACGCCCCGGAAGTCCCGCCGCCTGAACCGGTAGCCGGGAAATGCCTCCCGCAGCGCCGCCAGTTCGCTCGGCGCATCCGTCACCGCGCCGGCCCGGCGGTACTGTGCACGCGCCGCGTCATCTCATCTGCCTCCTCATCGCTGACGGTCAGCCGGGCCTGCGTCACACCGGACAGACGGCCTCCTATTCTGAGTCCGGCGGAAGGCGGAATGAACCAGCAACAGCCCTGCAAAATGTGACATGTGAGGCCAGCCGAAGCTCGGTGACGGCTCAGATCCGGGACAGCACGCCGGCCAGCGGGCCGGGCACCTGGCCGAGGTCGAGCGCCGCGGCGAGCACGTGGCCGTAGCGGATCTTGCGGCCGGAGCGCGTTCCCATGAAGCGGCGCAGCTGCTGCTCGGGGGTCCGGTTTCGCTGGGCGGGCTGCCTGGTGAAGGTCTGGAGCGGCCCGAGCTCGCCCTCCGCCTCGATCAGCTCCTGCACCCGGCGGACGCCGAGCGAGCGGATCAGCTCGTCCTCCAGGTCGGCGACGCAGACGAAGAAACCGAGCCCGGCCAGGCCGGCCCGATTTATGCTGGCCCCCAGCCCAGCCCGCTCCAGGCTGCGCTGGAAATCGCGCTCCTCCCCCACATCGCACAGGCCTGCCAGCCGGACGCCGAAGCCCCGCGGGCCGAAAAACCCGAGGAAGTGCCCGATGTTCGTCGCGCCGCCCATCGGCACCACGAAGACTCCCTCACCGTGCAGGTCACGATCACCGCGGACCGCCAGAGTCTCCAGTGCGGCCTGGTCGCTCATGCCCTCCACCAGCACGACCGCGCAGGAGCCCGGATCACTCCGGGCCCGCGCCGCCGCGGCGGCCAGCGCCGAGCTGCTGCTCCCGGCCGCTTCGGTCACCGCGGCGAGCGACTCCTCATCCACGTCCCTTAGTCTCGCAGCTGCTTTGTCTGCGGTTTCGAGGTTATAGCGGCTACGTCTACGTGGACGGCCTCACCGTCGGCGAGGCGGGCTTCGTCTCGGTCGTGATCGTGGTCGACGCCAGCTCGGGCAAGATGGTGGCCGGCCCCGAGATCCATGCTCGCGGCTCCGGCATCGACGACGCATCCTACGGCGAGGTCCTGCCCAAGATCGAGGAAGCCCTAGTCCTGGCGGCCGCCGACGGCATCACCGAGGCCCACCAGATCAGCCAGCTGGCCCGCCGCATCGTCGGCAAATGAGTCAGCGACAACTACCCCCGCCGCCCCATGATCATCCCCGTAGTAGTCAAGGCCTAGCTCCCACCCCACCCCAACCCACCCCACACGCCTCATGGATACGTTCACGTCCCGCGAGTCTCGCCCTCGGCCCCGGAGCCCGCGGCCCAGGCCACGTACACCCCTGAGATCCACCCGAGGATCGTGTGGGCCAAGTTCGAGTCGCTGGCCGAGGGTGCCCGCCGGGCCACCGCCCGGCTCGGTGCTAGCTGAGGCGGGCGCTAGCTGAGGCCGTCGAAGGCGCCGGCGTCGTAGCGGGGATGGCCGCCGACGATGGTGGCGAGCACCTCCAGGCCGGCGATGCGCTCCGGGCTGACGGCGGTGGGATCCTCAGACAGCACCACCAGGTCGGCGAGCATGCCAGGGGCGATCGAGCCCTTGACGTGCTCCTGGCGGCTGGCGTAGGCCGAACCCCAGGTCCAGGCGCGCAGCGCCTGCTCCGCGGTGATCGCCTCGGCCGGATTGAACGGCGCGCCGGAGCCGGTGCGCCGGTTCACCATGTCGCCGATGCCGGGCAGCGGCGCCCCGGCCACCACCGGCCGGTCGGAGCTGCCGGGCAGCACCATGCCCGCCGCCAGCAGCGATCGCTGCCGATACAGCCAGTCGTGCCGGGCCGGGCCGACCGCGGCGAGCATGCCGTCGCCGAGTTCGGTGGCAAACCGGCCCTGCGGCACGGCGATCACGCCGAGCGCGGCGGCCCGGGCGACCTGCCGCGGCTGGACCACGGCGAAATGCTCGATGCGGTGCCGCGGGTCGCGCCGCGGGTACTGCGCCAGGGCTTGCGCGTAGGCGTCGAGCACCACGTCGATGGCCAGGTCGCCGATCGCGTGGGTGGCGACCTGCCAGCCGGAGCGGTGCGCGGCGATGATCGCGGCCTGCAACTCAGCCGCGTCGGCCTGCAGGTAGCCGCGGGCCATGCCGTCCCCATCTCCGGCCCTGGGCCCATCTCCGGCCTCGTCCCCGGCGTAGGGATCGTACACGGCGGCGGTCCGGCCGACCAGGGAGCCGTCGGCGAAGATCTTCACCGCGCCGAGCCGGAGCCAGTCGTCGCCGAAGCCGGTCCTGATGCCCAGGTCGAGCCCGGCCACCAGGCCGTCGCCGGGGTGCGCGCCGAGCGGGTGCAGCACCTCGCCGGCCGTCATCAGCTCGACCCGGACGCCGAGCCTGCCCTGATCCCGGGCCGCGGTGTAGGCGGCGAGCTCGGCCGGGCTGTGCGCGACCCAGCCACCGCCTTTGCCGGCCTCGGTGCAACTGGTGACGCCTTCCTTCAGGTACTGTCCGGAGGCCCGGGCGATCGCGTCGGTCAGCTCGGCCAGCGGGTAGGGGTAGACCAGGCTGCCCACCAGGAGCTGGGCGCGTTCCTCGAGCAGGCCGGTGGGACGGCCGTCCGGGTCGGTGACGACCCGGCCGCCGGGCAGCTCGGTGGCGGCCGCGTCGAGGCCGAGGTCGGCCAGGACCACGCTGTTTACCACGCACATGTGCCCGGAGGTGTGCCGCAGCCAGACCCGGCGTCCGGGCGCGGCCCGGTCCAGGGCGTCCCGGTGCGGGTGGCCGCCGAGCTTGTTCTGGTCGTAGCCGGAGCCGACCACCCACTCCCCCGGGGCCGTCGCCTCGGCGCGGCGGGCGATCGCGGCGTACAACTCGTCCAGGGTGCCGGCCGCGGCCGCGCGCAGGTCCACTTCGGCCAGCGACATGCCGAACCCGATCATGTGGTTGTGCGCGTCGTGGAACCCGGGCAGCATCGTGGCGCCGCGCAGGTCGACCACCCGGTCCGCGCCGGCCGGGACCGCGGCCCTCGCGTCCAGCGCCTCGATCCGGCCGCCCGTGACCGCTACCGCCGAGGCCCTCGGCCGGGCCGAAGGGTCTGGGTCCATGGTCAGCACGTTGGCGTTGACCAGCAGCAGATCAGTCACGGGCGCCCCGGGGGCCTACTGGCCGGCCAGCAGCGCCGTGACAGGGGTGCTGGCGAGCCGGTAGCGGACGACCCGGCCCTCGCGCTCGGCGATGACCGTCTGGCTGGCGCGCAGGTAGCGCAGCGTCTGGGACACCGTGGCGTCGTTGATCCCGGTCGCCGCGGCCAGGTCCGAGACGCTGATCGGGCCGGCGGCCCTGATGCAGGTCAGCAGCGTGAGCCGGGTGGGATCGGCGAGCACGGCGAACTGCCGGGCCCGGGCCTGGATCACCTCGGGACTGTCCAGGGCCGCGATGGCCTGGCAGATCCGCTCGGCGTCGATGACCCGGTGATCGGACCGGTCGGCGGGCAGCAGGTGCACCGCATCAGCATTCCATAACCGCGCGCACCGGCGCTTAAAGCTGATCATCTGATCAACCTTGACGACAGCCAGGACGGGCCGGTACCTTAGCCGTGCCCCCGGACCGCCGGGGGCGGCAGCCCGCCCAGCGAAGTCCGGCCAGCGAAAATCTGGAGAATCCGGCACTGTCCCGCAACGGTGAAGCCCCGCAAGGGGACGAGTCCGGTCGCCTGGCCCGGCCTGCCCGCGCACACCAGTCCTCGGGCGAAGGGCGGAACGCATGCCAGGCAAGGGACGGCTGCGCCAGATGGGCGCGGACCTGTCAGGCCGTGAGCGGGGCCGGCTCGCCGCGATGTTCGGGTTCATCCTGGCCCTGAACGCCGCGGGCTGGGGCATTTACATCCTGGTCGTGTTGCCGCACCACTTCGACTACCGGGGCGAGGGCGGCAGCCAGGGACTCGGCGTCGGCCTCGGCGTCGCGGTCACCGCGTGGTTCCTCGGGTTCAGGCACGCCTTCGACGCCGACCACATCTCGGCCATCGACAACACCACCCGCAAGCTGATGGCTGACGGCCAGCGGCCGCTGGCCTCAGGGTTCTTTTTCTCCCTCGGCCACGCCAGCGTGGTGATAGCGGTCGGGGCGGGCATCACGGTCGCGGCCCGGGCGGTCTTCGGCGCGGTGGTCAACCCGAGCTCGGCCTTCGAGACGGCCGGCGGGATGGCCGGGACGCTGGTCTCCGCCGGGTTCTTGTACCTGATCGCGCTGCTGAACCTCATCGTGCTGGCCGGCATCTTCAAGGTTTTCCGCGACATGCGCCGCGGCGCCTACGACGAAGCCGAACTCGAGGCCCAACTGCAGGCCCGCGGGCTGATGTACCGCTTCTTCGGCCGGTTCATGCGCTCGATCAACCACACCTGGCAGCTGTACTTCGTCGGGCTGGTCTTCGGCGTCGGCTTCGACACCACCACCGAGGTGGTGCTGCTCGCGGCCACCGCTTACGCCGCGATCCAGGGCCTGCCCTATTACGCCGTGCTGGCGCTGCCGTTCCTGTTCGGCGGCGGCCTGATGCTGTTCGACACGCTGGACGGCCTGTTCATGAACTTCGCCTACGGCTGGGCGTTCGCCCGGCCGGTCCGCAAGGTCTACTACAACCTGGTCATCACCGGGCTGTCCATCGGCGCGGCGTTCATCATCGGCACGATCGAGATCCTCGGGGTGCTGACCGACGAGTTGCACCTGAACGGCGCCTTCTGGTCCGTCGTCGGCAACTTCGACATCAACGTCGCCGGGTTCTGCATCGCCGCGCTGTTCGTCGTGGTGTGGGCGGCCGCGCTGGCCTACTGGCGGTTCGGCCGGGTCGAGGCCCGGTGGACGGCCGATGTGGAGAAGTGAGGCGGCTGCCGGGCGGGGGTGCGGGAACCCAGGCCCGTTCGGGATTATTCAGATGGTCCCGAACGGTCCGCGGTGCTACGGTCCCGTCACCGCGGACTGCCCTCGCTGACCCGAAAATGGTGGGGTTTTCCGCATTGCCGGCGGCGACGCGGCTGGGTACGCTGCCTGGTAGTGGCAGCGCACCGCCTGCCCGCTTCCGAGCCAGCGACGGCCCGCGTCGGCCCTGGCGACGAGGACAAGGGTCCACGACTCGCGGGCATCGTCAGTCACGCCGTTCACCGTGACGGGCTTCGTGGTCATGCCATTCACCCATGGCGGGCAGACGCGGGCCGACCCGCCGGGAAGAAATGATCATGACGCAGGACAAGGCGCAGAAGGCCGCCACCCGCCAGCGGATGGCCGAGACCGGTGAGCCCTACAGCGTAGCCAGGCACGCGGTCGAGCATGAACGCGAGGCGGGCGGCGAGGGCGGGTCCAGCGTGCAGGAGCGCACAGACGAGGCGCGGGAGCGCACGGACCAGGCGCGGGAGTGGGCTGACCGGGAGCGGGAGCGGGCCGACCGGGCCCGGGAGCGAGCGGACCAGGCGCAGGAACGGGCCGACCAGGCGCAGGAGCGGGCCGAACGGGCCGCCGAGGCGGCCATGATGGCGCACGACGCCGCCGGCATGGCCGCCGAATCCGCGGACCTGACCCGCGACTGGGCCGACGCCGCCGGCCAGGCCCAGGCGCAGAAACGGGCCGGCCAGGCCCGGGCCGCGGCCGAGGAGGCGCAGCGCCGCGCCGATAAGGCCGAGCAGGGCGCTGAGCGCGCCCTGGAGGCCGCGGGCCAGGCCGAGGAGGAAGCCGAGGAAGCCCAGGAGCGAGCCGACCAAGCCGAGGAGCGAGCCTGCGAAGCCGAGGACGACGCCGCGGAGGCCGGCGAGCGGCCGCGTCACCGGGCCCGCGAGGTCCACTACCACCGAGGCCGCTGGGACGGCCCCGGCCCGGCTCCCGAGCCCCCGCTGCCGCCGGAGCCGCCCGTCTGGATGCCGGACCGGATCGGCCAGGTGTTCCAGCGGTTCGACGAGTTCCGGGAGCGGGCGGACCAACTGGTGAGCCGGGCCGAGCGGTTCCTGAACCTAGCCCGCGAGCAGGCCTCGCGCCCCGCCCCGCCGCCGCGCCCACCCGAGCCGCCGCGCCCGCCTGAGCCTCCCGAGCAGCCTCAGTCGGCCGGATCGGCGGGACCGGGCTGACGCGATTTGCGTTCCAGCGCCGCCGCGGGCCGGGCCCGCGGCGGCGCGGGCGCGGACGGCCCAGGCACCGCGCTCCGCGGAACTCGGCGCGCGAAGCCGGAGCGCGGCCAGTTATGTGCCGTACCGGTCGTGATGGCGAAGCCAGCCCATCAGCGGGCTGTCGCTGCGACCGGGCGGCTGCTCCCAGTCCTCCTGGCGGCCGCGGGCGGTGAGGTCGAGCCAGTTGTAGGTGCCGGTGACCAGGTCGGTGCCCCGCGCGTAGCTGGAGTAGGTGTGGAAGATCCGGCCGCCGTGGCGGAGGAAGGCGCTGATGCCGTGCATCTCGCCCGACCACCCCTGCCACTGCGGGCCGAGCTCAGCCAGGTTCCGGTAGTTGTATTCGACAGGGGTGACGGCCTGGTCCAGCGTGACGCGAAAGTCGTAGTTGAAGTCGCTGCCGAAGGAGGAGTACCAGGGGACAGTCCAGCCCATGCGCCGCCGGAACGGCTCGATCTTGGCCAGCGGCGCCCGGCTGACCAGGGCCAGGGCGGTGTCCCGGGCGCGCAGGTGGGCGAGATGTCCGATGTTGTCGGCCAGGAACGAGCAGGACCCGCAGCCTTCATCCCAGCCCGGGTCGAACATGAAGTGATAGATCAGCAGCTGGCCGCGGTCGTCGAACAGGTCCAGCAGGCTGGCCTGGCCGTCCCTGCCGTCGAACACGTACTCCTTGTCCATCTCGACCATCGGCAGCCTGCGCCGCTCGGCGTTCAGCGCGTCCCGCTGCCGGGTGAATTCCTTCTCCCTAGCCAGCAGCTGCCTGCGGGCGGCGAGCCACTCATCTCGTGATACGACCTGCGGATCATCCATCCCGACCTCCCATAGTGCCTGTCACCACAACGACGAACGTCAACCTCTGCCATGGACATCAGGCGCAGCTTGCGTGGTCACCGAATGCTCGGTCATGGTTCCAGCGCGGATGGCATGCTGGGAGGCCGAGGCGCCCTCTCAGCACAGGAGTGACCGCCAGGCGTCGTCCACTATTGCCAGGGAGCGTCCCAGAAGGGCCTAACCTCGACCCTGGCCGTCCGCGCGAGCGGATGTCCGGCAGCGACCTGGATGGCCGCATCCAGGTCGGCGCATTCCACTACGTCATACCCTCCGATCTGCTCCTTGGTCTCGGCAAACGGCCCGTCGGAGACCAGCAACTCGCCGTCGTGGACACGCACGATCTTGGCTTCACCGGCCGAGCGGAGCGGGCCGCCGTGCAGCCTGACCCGGCGCTCGCTCATGGTTTCAACCCACGACTTGACGGCGATCATCATGGCCGCGTCCTCGTCCGCCGTCGCCTCAGCGGACTCATCGACCCAGAACATCAGCATGTACTTCATAGCCCGTCCAATGCCTCACCCCGATGGTAATGGTCACGGCGATGATGGAGTCCGGCCGGTCAAGTGGTGAGAACACTCGGCTCTACCGAGAGTGACTTATCGGAGGAGCTCGCTGTGCACGGCGCGGGTGCTTGGAGATGGCATCGCCCCTAGCTGCTCGCGCAGTGTCAGGCGGCAGCGGTCGAAGGCGCGCAAGGCGGTACCGACGTTCCCCGCCGCGGCGTGCGCGCGCATCAGGATCCGCCAGCCGCTCTCGCGCAGTTCGTCCAGCCCGAGCACGAGTTCCGCACTCTGGATGGCTGCCGAGGTCTGGCCGCGCTGGAGCTGGACGTCGGCCATGCACTCGACGGCGCGGATCCGAAGCTCTTGCAGCTTCCGGCGCCGCTCATCCGCCCATACCCCCTCGACACCCGGCAGGAACGGCCGCGCGGTGATGAGCCGCGCCACAAAGGAATGGCCTGCCGCGCCGTCGAGGTCGTCGCTTTGGGCCGCGGCCTCAGCGAGATGAACCGCCAGCACAGCGGCGTCAACGTCGACCCAGCCATGCCGGGGCAGCCGGAACTGGTAAGCACCGAACGCGTTCCGGATCAGCTCCGAACCCGGTAGGCCCGCACGGCTGAGCGCGGCCCGGACCTTGCTGACGATGGATTTCAGCGAGCTCTCCCAGGCGGGCGGCAGGCTGGCCGGCCAGATTTCGCTGGCAAGCTCGTCCCGCGACAGCGGCCGCGCATGCTCGGCGGCGAGAAAGCCGAGCAGGTGGCGGCCTTGCGGCCCGGGTAGCGCCGATTCGGTCAGCAGATGCTCCCCGTCTTCGAGGCAGAGCGGCCCGGTCAGGTAGACCCGCATGTCGCCCCCAGCTCCTTCCAACCGTCTGGCAACCCTCCGAGCGTAGTCTGCGTCCCGAGTCCAGTCTGAGGAGCCTGATATGGAGAAGGAGATTGTGTGTGACTGCGGCTGGCGTGTTCGCGGCAGTGAGGACGAGCTCGTCGCCGCCGCCCAGGAACACGGCCGCACAGCGCATGACATGGTGCCCGCGCGCGAGCAGGTGCTGGCCACCGCGAAGCCCGTCCCTATGGAGGAGTGAACGATGAAGACGATCCACCACGTGTTCGAGATCGCGGCGCCACCCGGAAAGGTCTTCGCCGCGCTGACGACCACCGAAGGGCTGTCGGGATGGTGGACCACGAAGGTGTCAGCGCAGGCTGAGGTCGGCGCGGTCGTGGATTTCACCTTCGGCGGTGACTTCAACCCCGACATGCGGGTCACCGAGCTCGACCCGCCCCGCCTAGTGGCCTGGGAGTGCGTGGGAGGTCATGAGCCATGGGCTGGAAACACCTTCCGCTTCGAGCTGGAAGAGAAAGGCAGTGGCACTGTCGTTCGGTTCTGGCAGAACTATGCACGCGAGCTGAGCGACAACGACTACGGCACCTACAACTTCAACTGGGGCTATTACCTGGAAAGCCTGCGCCTGCTCGGCGAAACCGGGACTGGCAAGCCCTTCCAGGCCAGCCAATGACCGCGAAGGACCTGGTGCTGCACGCAACGACCGAGCTGTTCGGCCATCGCGACCTCAGCGCCATCGACCGGCACTGGGCGGCCGGCTACGTCGAGCACTCGACACTCGCCGGGCCTGGCCTCGATGGCTTGCGCGAGGCGGCGAGCAGCCTTCCCGCCGGCTTCCGCTACGAAAGGCTGCGGGTTCTCAGCGAGAACGAACTGGTCGTGGCGCATGGCCTGTACCACGGGCTCGGCGCCGCACCGATAGTGGGATGCGACCTGTGGCTAGTGGCGGACGATAAGATCGTTGAACATTGGGACGCGCGTCAGCCGTGGGTCGAGCAGTCGGTATCAGGCCACACCATGACCGACGGGCCCGTCAGGGTGACGGAACCACATAACACAGCCGCCAGCAAGAAGCTGGTCGAGCAGTTCGTAGAGCTGATAATGATGGGCGGAGACCGGACGCAGATCACCCGATTCTTCGACGGCGACCGGTTCATCCAGCACAACCCGCAGATCGCCGACGGCGTGAGCGGTCTCGGCAGCGCGATTCAGGCTGGCGTCTGGGCCGCCATCGTGGAGCACGTGCACCACATCGTCGCCGACGGCGAGTTCGTCTTCACCCAGGGCGAGGGAACCCTGCACGGCATCCCAACCGCGTTCTATGACCTTTTCCGCGTCGAGAACGACAAGCTTGCCGAGCACTGGGACATAGTCTTCGCCAAGCCCGACACCCTGCCGCACAGCAACGGGCTGTTTTGATCCCGGGCGGACTTGCCGAGGCAAAGCGACGCGTTCAGGCCGACCCGCCCGGGTCGGCCTGAACGCGGTTGACCTGCCAGTGCGCGGTCAGCTTCGCGACGGATCGCGGCTGAACAGCTTCCTGGCCCACAGGTAGCAAGCGAGCGTGATGCCGATGCACCAGGCGATCGCGATGATCGCGTTGTCGCCGATCGGGGTGCCAAGCAGCAGTCCTCGCAGTGTCTGTATGGCGGGCGTGAAGGGCTGGTATTCGGTGAACCAGCGTATCGCGCTGGGCATGGAACTGGTGGGGACGAAGCCGCTGCCGAGGAAGGGCAGGACCATCAGGAACATGGGGGGCTGGCCGCGCTTAACGCGTGGGCGGGACCGAAACAGACCCTCATCCGCGCAGGTCAACGCCAACGTGAAGACCTCTCCCGTCCCGCCGCGGGAACAGGTCGGGCCGTAGCGCATCGGCGGCGCGATCCTTGGGGCGGGGCGATGGGCCTGGTCGGCGTTCGGCTGCTACCCGGGTTCTGCCGACCATGCGATGGCTGGGGGCCGGACCCGGGCGCACACCGGGTTTCCCTTCGGGTCGGTCAAACGGACCCGGGCGACGAGCTGGTGGCCTGGTCGCATGGCGTCCTCGATGAGGCCGGGCTCGACGTCCACCAGGCGGAGTTTGGCACCGCGGAACACCCGTAGCGTTCCGTCCCCCGGCACCTCCCCCCAGGCCAGGCCGAGGTGACGGTCCGTGCGGTCGCCGCGGACGAACGGGCCGCTGAAGTCGAAGCCTTCGCTGCCGCGCCGGACGGTTACCTGCACCTCCCAGCGAGCCGAGCGGGAATCGCCTCGTATGGGTTCGCAGGCAAGCAACGGGCTGCCGGGCATGACGAGCGCGGGCCTGTCTTTGCCGGGGCCGCTCAGCGCGACATGAATGCTTTGGTGCACGGTGCCGTCGGGTGCCGGCTGGCAGGTCAGGCCGGGCAGGTCGTAGCCCTCGATCACGACCGTCAGCGGCCCGAGCTTGGCCGCGGGCCGCCGGGCCTGAGGGCGCGGGGGAGGCGGTGCGGTGTTCTCGTCATAGGCGCGCCGCAGCCAGCCGAGCACCTCGTCGTCGACGTCGCCGGGCTCCGACAGCGGGACCCGCACCGTGGCCGCACCAATGTCCCTGGCGGCCCGTAGCCGGCCCGCAGGGTCGGCGCGCCCGGCCTCCGCTAGCCGCAGGCCGAGGTCCACCCGGTGCTTGGTGGTCGGCTGCACCCAGGCGAACGTGCGCCGGGGACAGACCAGCGAGACCTGAGTCCTGCGGGCCTGCACTGTCACCGGGCCGAGCGCGGGCAGCAGCGCCAGCACCGCATCGAGGACGGGCCGTAGCTGCGGGCGATCGGCGTACTGGCCGCTGATCAGCTGCTCCGCTTCGGCGGTCAGCGCAATCCCGGCGGCCTGCCCGGAGTCGGTGCCCTGCGTGGTGCCGGCAGCCTGCGCGCGGGCCTGGCGGCGCAGCTGATCCAGATCGGGGTGGGTGGGAAGCACAGACACGACGCGTCTCCTCCGGAGCCCGGGGCCCGCGCGCCGAGCTCATGCGAAGACGGCCCGGCCAGCAAGATCGCTTCCACCAGCGGAGGCGGACTCAGTCCTTCCCGCGGACCCGGCGGTGCCCTCCCGCACCAGGGCCAACCTACCGCGTGCCGGGAGCAGGGTCGAGCCTCGCCGCAGTCCTGCTCCGGGACTGCCCGCCCGGCCATGCCGCGCCGCAAGCTCGAACCGGTCGTGAGCGCCTTCAAGGCCATGAGCTGACCCGCCCGCGCCATAACCGGTTCCTTACCGCCTCCTGCTCGGGGCCGATTTCCGCGCGCGGGCTGCGTACGATCTTCGGCGTGCTCATGCTCAGGCCCATCATGCCGATACTTCTGGCCCTAGCCGTCCTGGCCGTCGGCACTGGATGCGGGCCTGCCGGCGGCGATGCGGCCGCGCCTTCCGGGACCGCGCGGGGTTCCGGGACCGCGCGGGGTTCCGGGACCGCGCGGGGTTCCGCTCCGGCGCGGGGTTCCGCTCCGGCGCGGACCGATGTGCCAGAACCGGCCAAGGCGCCATCGCTGGCGCAGGCGCCGGCTGGCACGGTGGTGGCGATGCCCGGCACCCCCGAAGGGCTGGCGGCGGACGATCCTGGCGGCATCCTCGCGGTCGGCCTGCGCAGGCCAGACGCGGTAGCACTGGTGGACGTCACGACCGGACGGGTCCGCAAGATAGTACGGCTGCCGGGCGCGCCGCGGCACCTGCAGCTCGCCGGACCCGCCGGCCCAGTCCTCGTCCCCGCGGAGCAGGCCGACCAGTTGATCCAGCTCACCCTGCCGGGCGGCAAAGTGGTGACGGACACTCAGGTAGGTCACCAGCCGCACGACGCGGCCGCGGCCGGCCCGGTGGTCTTCGTGGGCAACGAGTACTCCAACACGGTGTCCCTGGTGCGCGGCGGGAAGCAGATCGCGGTCGAGCCCGCGCCCCGGCAGCCCGGCGGCGTGGCCGCCGCCCGCGACGGGTCGGCCGTCGTTGTCGTCGGGGTTCGGGGCCGCCGGATCGAGGCGTACGCGCCAGATGGTCGGCCGCTGGGCACGGCCCCGGTCGGTGTCGGCCCGACGCACGTGCGCGCGGCCCCGAACGGCTTGTTCTACGTCGCGGATACCGAAGGCGACGCACTGATCGCGTTCCGGATTACCGCGGAAGGGCCACGCCAGGTCGGGTCGGTGCGGACCGGGTGTTGCACCCCGTACGGGATCGCGATCGACGGCCGGCGCGGTGTGGTCTACGTGACGCTCACCGCGACCAACCGGCTGGAGTCCTTCCGGATCTCCGGCAACGGCCTGGTACCGGACCGGATCTGGCCGACTGTCCGCCAGCCCAACGACGTCGCCGTGGACGAGGCCACCGGCCAGGTATTCGTGGCGGGCACGGACGATAATCAGCTGCAGTTGATCGCCCCCGGCACTGGCGGCTCGGCGGCATCGTTACCCCAGCCACCGCGGCCGAGGCTGCCCACCGCCGACCACACGATCCCCTGGCCGGCCGCGAGCTGCGAATACAACCTCGCACGGGCGTACAAGCGATAACTACACAGGTTGTCCACGCGGCTCCCGGTCGACGGATCATGCATGTCAGGGAGCGGACTGTTCGGTGTTCGGGATGTACTGAATACCGAACGCGCGGATCGCAACGAAGCTCCAGTTGGTCATGAACGGTCGGCAGCTCGCATCAATGGTTCGCTGACCTCGAGGAGCAGACACTGCCGCTCCGGTGCCGCGCCCTCCGAGGGAACCAGCGTGTTATACCGGCGAGCCGGCCGGAAATCTGCAGGATCCGGGAAAGATGCCGCAACCAAGTCGGCTCTGAGGGCGTGTTGGAGGTATCGGTATCCGCTTCAACCTAGGGGATCTCAATGAAGCTCCACCTCCCTGCTGCGCTCGCGATTGCCGCCGCCCTCGGTGTTGCCGGGTGCGGTGTCGGACATCCCATTGCAGCTGCTCACCCCGGCGCAGGCTCCGCTGCTTCGACCACAAGGCCTTCCCGACCGGCCGCGACCGCACCGAGAGCTGCCTCGCCGTTGCCTTCGCACGTTGCATCGTTGCCATCGGCTGCTGTCCCGTTGCTGCGCTCGGCCGCATCGCCGGTGTCCGCCGCGGACGCGCCGCCAACGACAACCAGTGTTGCCAGGCCGCATTTCGGAACCCCGCAGGCGGCGATGAGATATCTTGCGGCCGCCTACAACCGTCACGATGTGGCCGATCTCCATTACGTCACGAACCCGTCGTCCTTCAAGGCGCTGATGGCCATGCGCTCGGAGGCGGTTGACCTCCAGCTCAGGTCCTGCACACGGACCGGGCACGGAGACTACAACTGCGTCTTCCGGCACAGGTACCCCAAGCGCATGCACGACTCCGGCTTCGGCGAGTCGGACTTCATCGCCGCGCCCGCGATCAACCCTGGCTGGTACATGTACCTCTTCGAGGACTGCGGGTGACCGGCGGTTCCACGCGGAACCCCCGGCTGGCGCGCTTGTAGCACCAAGCACCTAGAAGCCCGCATGCGTGACATAACAACACACTTCGTGCCGACGGAACCGTGGATAGCCCATTCATGCGTTCGGCATCTGGAGTCGTTCGCTGCTGCCCGGTTCGTTGAAGGCGTTCGTCGCGTGGAGGATCTCGGTTGCGCCGGCGAGGCTTGAGAAGTCGATCCGGGCGGTGTAGTCGTGCCCGTAGCGCAGTGCCTTGATCAGCACGCTCGGATCACCCTGGCGGGTCAGCTGGCGGAGTCCGCCGAGGTAGTCGTCGCGGAACACGGTCGGGATGATGATCCGTGACTGCCCGCCGCCGACGAGTTCGGCGTTCATCATGACGCGGGCGACCCGGCCGTTGCCGTCGTCGAACGGGTGGACCTCGGAAACGAGGAACATCATGTAGACCGCGCGCTCGAAGGCGGTGTCCAGCCCGGCCAGCCCTTCCCAGCCTGCGCGCAGCGTGCCGGCCACCAGCCCGGGCAGGACGAACAGGGAGTCCCCGGCGCGGTTGGCGGCCTCTTTGAAGAGCCCGGGCCGCTTGCCGGGCCGACCGCCCATGATCGTCGCGTGCCGGGACCTCAGCAGGTCCAGGAACTCCTCCGGCGTGGCGGCCAGCGTGGTCATCTCGGCCAGGCTGGCGACGACCTTGTAGGTGCCGACCAGGTCGTGGCTGTCGTCCGCGCGCCCGGGCACCTGCTTCCCCTCGTAGACGACGGCGACCGCCTCGTCCAGCTCGAACTCGGTTCCCTCGATGAAGTTGGAGAAGTACGCCTCGAAGAACGGCAGGTACGCGTAGCGCTGGTCGCCGGGATCTGCCACGGGCCTGTTCTGCGGCGCGGACAGGCGGACTCTGTCAGCCAGCTGGCTGAGCAGACGGACACAGTCCTGGTCATAGGGCAGCGATTTCTGGCGTGCCGTCAGCGCCCGGGATGATGTGAGGACCTGCTGCGTGCCCAGCGCCGCCCCGATCATCTGGGACAGCGACTTCACCGCGTCGTCCGGAGCGCCGACCAGCCCGGCGACCTGCCCGGCTTGGTCACGGTACCGCGCGAGCCGCTGCGGCCCGTCGGCCTGGCACAGCCGGTCAATCCAGTCACCCAGTTCGGCCGCGTTCAGCGTGCGGCGCGCCCGGCCAGCCCGGGAGCGCGACGGCCGGGCGTTCTCCGCCAGCGCGCGCCCCTTGCTGGCCTGGTACAGGCCGCCGGGCAGCGGGATGTCCTCTGCCAGCGGCCCCGCGCCCGGCCGCGCCGTCACCCGCAGGCCCGGCAGCTCGACATCCCTGGCCCGGCCATCACGGGCGAGGTAGAGCACTCCGTCGACAGGTCCCCCGGTCACAGCCGACCGATCGGTGATGACCGCGCCCGGGAACATCCCCCCGGCTATAGCGGGCCACTCGCGCGCCGTCACCGCAGCCGGGTCCGACGTAACATCGCTGGTGTAGACGCCTGCCGCCAGGCGCACGAGTTCGCCGCGGCGCACGCGGCCTGCGATCGTCGCGGCCGGCGCATCCGAGGCGAAGACCACGGTCGTATCCACGTTTTCCTTCACCTTCCCCGAGGAAATATGCGTTTAGCATACCCGGCGGCGAAGTTTTCCGTGAATAACGGCAAACTGTTGCCAGTGACCGTGCCTACTGTTCCCCGAGTTCACTGAAAAACGGTTCCCGCCGCCATGACTTTGGCCCAGGCCCAGGTCACTGACCTCTGGAATTACATCATCCCCTTGTGACCCTCGCCATTACTGGGTAGCCACGAACGTTTTCACGATCATGAAGTAACTGGGAGGGCTTAGCTGGAGACCTTCACGGGCGCGGCGAAGATCTCCGAGTTCGCCGACCCTCCTACCGCACTACCCCAGCTCAGCATGACCGTGTGACGGTTGCCCGCCAAGGTTGAGATGCCGAAGGTGTCGCCCGGCCAGATGGCCGTATCGCCGTACTGGGCGGAGACCAGCCGCGGGCCGGACAGCCAGCCGTGCGTAATCGAGAACGTCCGCAGGTACTGGGCGTAGCCGCGCGGTGAGCTGTCGGCGAGCCAGCCCACGTACGCGACGCCAGGGGCGCCGCCTGCGACCTCGACGATGTGGGTCGCGTTGTCGTTGTCGGGCGTCACCCGGATCGGCGGCGACCAGGTCCGGCCGTGATCGGCGGAGTAGGACAGCCAGCCGACGTCGGTCGTGACGCCTTGCGTGTCCCAGGTGACGTACAGGTTCCCGGCCGTGTCATTGGCGATCGCGCCGTCGATCCACCACTCGGACAGCGACATCGTGCCGGCCGACGGACCGACCTGGACGGGCGGGGACCAGGTCTGCCCGCCGTCGGTGGAGGACGTGAAGTACGTGTAGGCCGGGCTCATCGCATAGGTCTTGAGGTTGTAGATGTTGTAGCCCTGATACGACATGTCGATCCGGCCGCCGGGCTCGACCACCATCGGCGCGCTGTCGCCGCCGCTGGCCGGGAAGCCCGGGCTCACGTGGACCATCGGCCCCCAGGTCCGGCCGTGGTCGGTGGACTTCTGGATGACGACGTTGAGGTCGCCGGTGGCGAACGCGCAGCTGCCGCTGGGCGGGCAGATGGATTGCACCAGCGCCGCACTCGGCCCGTAGTCCCAGGTCAGGTACAGGACACCATTGCGTCCTGGCGCGATGAAATCGCGATCCCCCCAGTTGTCCTGATCCGGGGGCAGCAAGGTGGCCTGCTGCGTGAAGGTACGACCGGAATTGAACGAGGTGTCCACGACGGGGTAGGAGTATGTGTTGTTCGAGTTCATGAACGAGACGTACAGAACGCCCTCGGGTGCCACCGCGACCGCCGGATCCCAGGCGCCCGACGACCCGGGCATGACGACCGGAGCGCTCCAGGTGCGCCCGCCGTCCGCGGACCTGGCGAACCCGATGCTGTTGTTGCAGCCCATCCAGGCCTCGTACACGTAGCGATGCCACGTCGCCTGCTCAACCTCGGCGTTCTGCCCTTTGCAGGCGTGGCTGATATCGACGACGGGACCGGCGCCAGCCGCGCCCGGCGATGCCATGCCGGTGACCAGGAGCACTGCGGTGGCCGCAGCGGCGATGGCGAAAAATCTCCGGAGCATGACCAGGCCCTTTCATCCTCGTGGCACCGACCGCCTGCCGCCAGGCGGTCAGTTCCGCCACACCATACACCCCACGTTCCGCCTGAATAGGACACGTTTCGCCAACATCTCAGGCGGTTGCCCACCGCCGCGTGGGCCTGGGAAGATCATGGCGTGGCTCGTGGCGGCGCTCCTGCTGACTACCCGGTGCCGTCAGCGATGGTGGTGATCGCGGCGGCGGTCGTCCAGGCGGGCCGGCTGCTCGTGGTCAGCAAGAAGGCCGCTCCCGACGTCTTCTACTTTATTGGAGTCCGCGCCGGTTCCCTCTGCTTGTGATCATCCCCAGTTCTCGCATGTCAGCAGGTAGTAGCTGCACTTCGACCTCGTTACGGCTTGGTTTTGATTTTGCCAGTAACTCCTGGATTTCAGGAGTTACTGGTGTAATCTCTCAGCCTGTGGCAGAACTCAGTACCCGGCCCCTGTCCCTCGTGCCCCCGCCGCCCGAGCCGTCCCATGCGCCCGCCGACGGAAGGTCACCTGCTGTTACGGGGCTGGCGGACGTGGTGACGTTGCAGCGCCGCCGCGAGGCTGAGATCCGCGACGGCGATGAGGACGGCTTCTTCGCTGACACGCTTCTGGAGTACCAGTGGGCGCGGGGATGTCGCCGGGCTCGCGCCGTCGACCTTGGAGAAGCTCGTCAAGCCGGTCATCGAGGTGGCCGGTTATTACGGGCTGCCCGCGTGGCGGCTGACGCCCCGGCAGGTGGACAAGTACTTCGCGGGGCCGGGGAAGCGCGCGTCGGCGACCGTGCGGCAGAAGCTGAACCGGATCGACGGCTATTTCGCGTTCCTCGAACAGCGTTACCGCGGTGAGCTGGCCCGCAGGTTCGGGGTGGCGGTGGAGTCGCCGGTCGATCCCTTCAACCGGCCCGGCCACCGCGGCGACTTCGGCCTGCGGGTGCCGCCTTCGGCCCGCGACCTGCAGGAGTTCTTCGGCTCATGGCGGCAGTCCCTGCCGGACGCGCGCAAGGTGGCGGTGGCCTGCCGTAACTACACGATGGCGAAGATCGCCTACATCTCGGGGGTGCGCGCGGCGGAGTTGTGCCCGGTGAAGATCCGGGAAGTCAGCTGGGAGTCCGGCCAGTGGGGCCGGTTCCTCGTGCACGGCAAGGGAGCGAACGGATCCGGCCCGAGGCAGCGGGAAGCGTACCTGTTCAGCGAGGGGCGGGAACTGCTGTGGTGGTACGTCGAGGAGATCCGCGGCCTGTTCACCGACGACCCGGAGCACCCCGAGGCGCCGCTGTGGCCGTCGGAACGGCTGCCCGCCGCCGTGGAGGCGCTCAACCTCCCGGTCGCGCCTGCCGTGGTGCCCTCGACATTCCGCAAGGCCCTGCAGACCGCGGCATCGGAGCATCTGCCCGGCCCGGCCCGGGAGCTTTACCCCCACCTCCTTCGTCACGCCTGCGCCACGCACAACTACGAGGCCGGGATGTCGCTGTGGGAGGTGCAGAAGCTGCTAGGCCATTCCTGGACGACCACGACGGTCCGGTACATTGCGACCGCGCACGCCGACCCAGAGCTGGCGAGTCGCGAATCATCGAACCGGGCTGCGCAGCGGCTGCTGGTGGACAAGGGGAACCTGCGGTGAAGTGGAAGCTGCGCTGGGCCGCCGCCCAGCGGGACATCTGGCGGCCGACCGAGCTCCTGGCCGCGTTCGGAAAGGTCGGCTTCGAGCCGTCGCTGAGCAAAGCCGCAGCCTTGTGGAGCGGCAAGCCGGTGACCGTCCGCCTCGACGACCTAGACAAGATCTGCGCCGCGCTCGGCTGCACTGTCGCTGACCTGCTCGAACCCGAACCCGTGGAAATGGCCGTCCCGGACGACCAGGACACCGCGAGGGCGGTCGGAGACCAGGGCGCAGGCGGCGGTTCCTCCCGGCCGAGGCCACGGCGGAGCAGCGGCCCCCGGTCGCTGCCGCCAAGCTGACCGGTGGCGGCGAGGCCCCCGCGCACCGGGCAGTGCAGGGGCTGCCTGGGATGGGGAACCCTGGCCCAGCCGCCCTACTGCTCGCCGTGCCATCAGTGGCGCTCGAAGAAGACCAACCAGCCCGGAACCTGCCGGCGTTGCCAGTTCCCGGCACTGGTCACGCCTGAGGGGCTGTGCCGCGGCTGCATCCTGGCGGTTAAAGAGTCCGACGCCGACTGGTACTACGCCCCCGACGACCGGGGACGCGACGTGCAGCTGACGCTGATCATGCCTGGCCTGGGGCAACGCCGGGCTATGCCGATCGGCTCCTACCGCAAACGATCAGACGGCCGCTACCACCCGCCAGACTGGGCACGGAGCCAGCGGTCGGCCGCTCCTGCCGATGACAAGCGGATCTGCCCGCCGGCGATCCCCGGGCAGCTCCTGCTCTTCCGGCCGCGCCGGTCGCTGACCGGCGAGCACGCGGCCCGGATCAGCGCCCGACGCCTCGCCGGCTACCAGGAGCTTGAGCGGGAACTCGCGGCATACGCGGCCGACCACGGTTACACGCGGGCGTGGCGGCAGATAGCCGATGGCATGATCCGGCTGGCGCTCGCCGTCCGCGACTCCGACGGCGACACCCTGATCAGCCTGGCCGCTTTGGAGGACCTTCCGCACCTGCGGGACACGGTTGCGGAACTCGCACGGCGGGCCATGCTCCTGTCGCAGGAACCGATGGCGGCCCGCCGACCGCCGTTCGGGCCGCGTCCGCGCCACGCACGCAGCGCCTGGCGAGCGGCCCGGCCGCGAGAAAGGTGCCCCGCCTGCGGGCAGGCCGGGGTGCGGCTCCGCGGAAACCTCTGCCGCGCCTGCGCCCGGCAAGCCGGGGTCTCCTCTCTCGGCAAGGACTGCAGCGGGTGGGTCCAGTTGTCCATGGGCTGGCCCGAGCCACGAAACGGCCTGCCATCCGCGCCCACCGACCGGCCACAGTCCCGCGAGCAAGACCGCGCTATCTCGGGCCACCTGCTCTGGCCAGGCCAGGCGCCGCTGGCAGACGCCCGCCGTGACTGGCGTCTCGTGTTCGCCATGCTCCCCGCTCTGCCCGCTCTCACCCAGGACTCTGCCGCGCTGCTCGCCGACTTCGAGAGCGAGGCACTGGCCCAGCGCTGGACTCCTGGCATCCGCATCCACACCACGCGCGCAATGCGGATCCTGCTGTCCTGGCTCGGAACTGCCGCGCCGATCCCCGAGGCGGACGTCCGCGCCCTCGGCACCGCGCACCGGGACGTGAAGGTCCGCAGACTGCTGTGGTTCCTGTCCAGCCACGGGCTCCTCGACCAGGAACCCAGCCGTGAACTGTCAGCCGATCACGCGGCAGTCACCCGCCTGATCGACGAGATACCGCAGCCCATGGCCGCCGAGCTAAGGCACTGGGTGGCCGTAATGCGGGGACAGGGCCGCCGCAAGCGGCCGCCAGCCTCCTTCCGGACCATCCGTAACTACCTCAGCTACGCATCCCCCGTGCTCTGCGGCTGGCGGGAGCATGCGGCGAGCCTGCGCGAGATCACCCGGCAGGACGTGCAAGCCGCGGTCGGCGCCCGCACCGGCGGGGACGCACACCACCTCATCGTGGCCTTGCGCCGCATCTTCCGGGCGCTCCGGCAGGAGCGCCTCATCTTCGCCAACCCGTGCGCCGGGATCTCCGTCACCCGCGCCGAGGCCCTGCCCGTCACGCTGCCGCCCGACCGGCTGGCCGGACTGCTCGACCGCGCCCGCACCCCCGCTGCCCGGCTCGCCGTTGCGCTGACGGCGCTTCACGCCACCCAGCCTGCGGAACTCCGCGCCATCCTCATGACGGACCTCGACCTCCCGAACGCCCGCCTCGCCATCCGAAGACGCACGGGACGGCACTTCATTTACCTGGACGAACTCACCCTCGCCTGCCTAGATTCTTGGCTGCGCGAGCGCCACCGCCGGTGGCCGCGAACACCCAACCCGCACCTGCTCATCAGCCAGCAGACCGCAGCCGACACCACGCCCGTCGCGCCCCGCTACATCGACGAGTGCTTCGCCCCCACCGAGGCCAGCCCGTCAAGGCTCCGCCAGGACCGCATCCTCGACGAGGCCCGGCACACCGCCGACCCGGTGCGCCTCATGCGGCTGTTCGGCATCTCCGACACCACGGCCATGAAGTACGTCTTCACCGCGCACCCCGAACGCCAGTCGGTACCCGGCAGGTAGCAACAGCGCTGGCCGTGCGGCGCTCGTCCCCGGCGAGGCGGTGGCAGGCTCGGGCTATGTTAAGCAAGCGGCCCGCAAACAGAGCTCAAACGTAACTTTCGACCGCGGGCGCGTTCACGGGGAGCCCGAACCGCTGGGCAGCCCGCCCGGCGGCCTGCGCCTGAAGGTTGCCGACCAAGCCCCACGCCAGGAGTTCAGCGGCTCTCGAAACAGCGGTCATCATCCGCCGGTAAACGTGCCCGCTGTCCGGGTCTGCAGCGGGAGGCCCGAATGCCTCGATCGCACCGAACAGGCGGACCTGCGCATACGGGCCGGGCGCCTGCGGATCGCCGGTAACGACCTGGTGGCCGAGGTAGGCGACGCTGTCCGGGGCGACCCGCACCTGGCTTTCTTCCGCGCACTCTCTCAGCAAGGTGGCTGCCCAGCCGCTGTCCCCGCTGTCGCACTTCCCGCCGGGAAGCAGGAACTTCCGTTCATGCACCCGGTCCTGGAGCAGGAAACGGCCCGTCTCGTCGGCGAGCCAGCCGTGCACCTGCCGGACGGGTAGCCCTGCGGGGACCTGCCCCTCGCGCCACTCGAACTGCGTCATTGCATCACCGTAGCGCCGCTCTCCGTCCCAAGGACGATCGGCGAAGAAGAACGTGCTGCGATAATCGGACCACTATGCCCACGGTCCACGCGGGGGGCAAGGTTCTGCGCCTTCTATGACCGGCTGAACGATTCCGCGTCTCGACGGCCGCCTCGCTGATGATCACCATGAGCGGGCTCGCCTGCGATTCTCGCTAGCGGAACGTGCGGAAGGCGGCCCGCACCTCGCTGGTGAACGCCTCGGGCTGCTCCAGGGCGGCGAAGTGGCCTCCCTTGTCGAGTTCGTTCCAGTAGCGCAGGTCCGGGAAGACCCGCTGCGCCCACCGGCGCGAGGGGCGGTAGAACTCCTTGGGGAAGACGGAGCAGCCCGCCGGGACGGTCACGGGGGCCACGGCGAGCTTCCCGGCCGTTTCCCGGTAGATCCTGGCCGCTGACGCCCCGGCGGCGGGCAGCCAGTACAGCATGATGTTGTCGAGCATCTCCTCCGGGGTGAACGCGCTGGCGGGGTCGCCGTCGTTGTCGCTCCACGCCTGGTACTTCTCGGCGATCCACGCGGCGAGCGCCGCCGGGGAGTCGACTAGGCCGTAGCCGAGGGACTGCGGGCGGGTCGACTGGATCGCGACGTAGCCCTGGCCTTGCGCGCGGTGGCGGGCGAGGGTTTCGATGGCATCTCGTTCCGGCTCGGTGAGGTCGTCATCCTCGGTGCCGGGCTCGGGGATCGTGGGCACCATGTTGAGGTGGATGCCGGCGAGGCTGGCGGGATGGCGCCGGGCGAGTTCAATGGTGACGCGGGCACCCCAGTCGCCGCCCTGCGCGCCGTAGCGCGGGTAGCCGAGCCGGTTCATGAGCTGGTCCCAGGCGTCGGCGATACGGGCCAGGTCCCAGCCCGGCTCGGCCGGCTTGCCGCTGAACCCGAAGCCGGGCAGCGCCGGGCACACGACGTGGAACGCGTCGGCCGCGTCCCCGCCTGCGCCACCGGGTCGACCAGCGGGCCGGTCACCTTGCGGAACTCGACCACCGAGCCGGGCCAGCCGTGCGTCAAGATCAGCGGGACCGCACCGGGATGCGGGGAGCGGACGTGGACGAAGCAGATGCCGAGGCCGTCGATCGCCGTCCGGAACTGCGGGAACCGGTTGAGCCGCTCCCGCGCGGCGGCGAAGTCGTAGTCCTCCAGCCGGTACTGGCACAGCTCGCGGACCCAGGCCAGCGGGGTGCCCTGCGACCAGCCGCCGGCGGTCCCCGGCTCCGGCCACCGGGTCCGGCGCAGCCGCTCGCGCAGGTCATCGATGGCCACCTCAGAAAGATCGATGCGAAAGGGGGTGATGACATCATTCACGTGCGCTCCCTGGGTGCGGTCTACGGGCAGACGCGGCCATTGCGCTCGAACGCGGCATGGGTGAGCGGCATCAGGCGCGCCCACTCGACTTCCATCAACTCGGCGACCATCTCGATCTCCCGCTGAGGGAACGACGGGAACGTCGAGGCATCGCTCCGCCGCCGAAGGGAAAGGAAGTTCATCAGCGCCCGCGCGTTGCACGTCGCGTACATCGAGGAATAGATCGCCACGGGCAGCACGGTCCTGGCCACCTCGCGCGCCACCCCGGCGTCAAGCATCTGCAGGTAGGCGGCGTATGCGGCGCGGCACGACCCCCGCACCGTCTCATCAACCAGCTTGTGCTGAGCGGGCGTGCCGTCGGTGAACTCGTACGCGCCCGGCTTGCCCTGCTGCACCAGCTTGCGGCCGGACCCCGGCACGTAGAACACGGGCTCGAGCCTGCGGTACCGGCCGCTCTACTCGTTGTAGCTGAACGTCCGGTGCCGCATGAACTCGCGGAAGACGAAGATCGGCGCCCGCACGTAGAACGTCATCGACGAGTGCTCGAACGGCGTGCCGTGGCGGTCGCGCATCATGAAGTTGATCAGGCCCGCGGACCGTCCGGGGTCGGCCTCGACCTCGGCGAGCGACTGCTCCCCCTTGGTCGAGACCCGCGCCGCCCACAGCACGTCGGCGTCGGAAGCCGCGTGCTTGACCAGTTCGACGGTCATGTCGCTGCGGAACGTGACCTCTTCCTGCCCGTTCATCGGCTCAGTCCTCTCGCTCGTGCTGATACGGCTTCAGCGGTATCGTGACCGAATCCCTGCTGTCCCGGAGTAACGCTAGGCTTCCGGCCTCGCCAGTGATGGCTGCAAGAAAAGTAAGCGCGTCGCGGGCGGCTGCCACGTCGTGGGTGCGGATGTAGTCGGCCCCCTGCCAGGCGGCGAAGATCTCCGCGGCGAGCGTCGCTGGCCCGGACCGGGTGACGTCCCTGCCGGTGAGCGCGCACAGGAAGGACTTGCGCGACGGTGATACCAGGACGGGCACGCCGAAGGTTTCCTTCAGCTCCCTGATCCCGGCCAGGGCCGCCAGCGAGGGTCCGGGGGTGCTGCCCAGGAAGTAGCCCAGTCCCGGGTCGATGACGAGCCGGTCCCTGCCGATGCCGGCCGCCTGCAGCGTGGCCAGCCGGCGGGCGAAGAACCGGCACATTCCGTCCCGGATCGCCGAGGCGTCGGTCACCACCCGGGTGGCAGCCCCGGCCGCTTGCACCGCGTGCATGACGATCAGCCGGCACTCCGAGGCGGCCAGGAGCGGGTAAAGGCCCGGGTCAGCAAACCCGTGGATGTCGTTGAGGCACGCCGCGCCGGCGGATACGGCGAACCTGAGGGTCTCGGGCAGGAACGAGTCCACCGAGACAGCGATCCCGTCCGCGGCGAGCTGCCCCAGGACGGGGGCGAGCCGCGTTCGCTCCTCCGCGGCGGAAACCGGCGCGGAGTCCGGGTGGCTGGCCGCGGGGCCAAGTTCGATGATGTCGGCGCCCTCAGCTCTCAGCTTGCGGGCATGGCTGATCGCGGCTGCCGGGTCGAGGTAGCGGCCGCCGTCGGAGAACGAGTCCCGGGTGATGTTGACGATCCCGACGATGCGGGGGATTCCCGCGGGAAGCAGCACACGAACCGGTTCAAATCCGGCAGCCAATCTACTAACCGAGAGAATACTCTTGTAGTATTCTCTCGGTTATGAGTGTTCCGCTGACGCTGCTTGGCCTGCTTGAGCGGGGGCCAAGCCACGGGTATGACCTGAAACGGGACTACGACGCGTACTTCGGCCGTGGTAAGCCGCTGCGCTACAGCCAGGTGTACGCGACCCTGTCCCGGCTGGCCAGGGACGGAAAGACGGTCCCCGGGCCCATCGAGCAGGGGGCCGGGCCCGAACGCCGGCGGTACGTCATCACCGAGGAAGGCATCGCCGAGGTGGAGCGGTGGCTGGCCGAGCCGGCCCCGCCGGAACCGGACCTGCAGAGCGAGCTGTTCGCCAAGGTGGTGCTCGCGCTGATGCTCGGCCGGCCTGCCAGCAGCTACCTGGACGCCCAGCGGGCGGCGCACCTGCAGCGGATGCGCGAGCTCACCGAACTCAAGCGGGACTCCGACGCAATCGGCGTGCTGCTCGCCGACCACGCGCTTTACCGACTGGAGGCTGACCTACGATGGATCGACCACACCGCGGCCCGGCTGGAACTGCTCTCGCGAGCGGTACGCCAGTGACCGCGCACCTCCCCGCCGTCGCGGCGGACCACGGAACTACGAAGATCGTCGAGGCGCGGGACCTGTTCCTTTCGTTCGGCGAGACGCCGGCGCTGCGCGGCGCCTCGATGGGCGTCCGGCACGGCGAGATCGTCGCGGTCATGGGGCCCAGCGGCTCCGGCAAGTCCACCCTCCTGCACTGCCTGGCGGGCATCCTGGTCCCCGACGGGGGGCAGGTGTGGTTCGGCGGGCAGCGGCTCGACACGCTGGGCGACGACCGGCGCAGCGCGCTGCGCCGCGACCGGTTCGGGTTCGTGTTCCAGTCCGGCCAGCTTGTCCCCGAGCTGACCGCGGAGGAGAACGTCGCCCTGCCCCTGCTGCTGTCCGGGGCCCGCCGCGGCCCGGCGACGACGGCGGCAAGGAAGTGGTTTCCCACGCTCGGCCTTGACGGGCTTGAGCACCGCAGGTCCGGTGAGCTGTCGGGCGGGCAGGCGCAGCGCGTCGCGCTGGCCCGCGGCCTGGTCGCCGGGCCGGAGGTGCTGTTCGCCGACGAGCCGACCGGGTCGCTGGACTCGGTGTCCGGGGAGCTGGTGATGGAGCTGCTCACCGCCGCGGCCCGCGAGCACGGCACCACCGTGATCCTGGTCACCCACGACGCCCGGGTCGCCGCCTACGCCGACCGCGAGGTCGTCGTCCGCGACGGCAAGGTCAGCACGCTGACCGGGGGCGCGCCGTGATCGGGCTCGGGCTGCGGCTGGTGCTCAACGGCGGCCGCGAGGCCGTCACCCGGCTGGTCGTCCTGGCCGTCGCGGTCGGCCTCGGCGTCGGCCTGCTGCTGACCGCCGTGGCCGCGACCAACGCGGCCGTCACCTGGAACAACCGCCAAGCATGGTTTCTGACCGGCACCGCGTCCGTCCCCGCGAGCCCGGGAGGAGCGGGCATCGCCCCGCTGTGGTGGCATCCCAGCGGCGACGTCTTCGACGGCCAGCAGATCAACCGCTTCGACGTGGCCGCCACCGGCGCCTCGTCCCCGGTGCCGCCCGGCCTCACCCGTGACCCGGGCCCTGGCCAGTACTACGCCTCGCCCGCACTCGCCGCGCTGCTGCGGTCCACCCCGGCGGACCAGCTCGCCGGCCGCTACCCCGGCCGCCTGGCCGGCACGATCGGCGACGCCGCGCTGCCCTCGCCGAATTCGCTGGTCCTCATCGTCGGGCGCACCCCGGCGCAGCTGGCGGGTACGCCCAACAGCGTGCAGGTGACGTCAATCGCCACGGAGGTCCCGGGGAACAGCGACCAGCTGAACCCCAATGGGCTGAACTACACCCCGCCCAACGCGCCCGGCGGGAAGAGCGCCATTGACCTCATCCTGGCGGTGG
>WNGJ01001095.1_pt1 | contig 49162 bp, 48 predicted proteins | sample 5400611 | NCBI WGS metagenome assembly WNGJ01 (sample SAMN13153375, study PRJNA577476) | soil metagenome | isolation source: 40 cm soil or saprolite under Garry oak tree replicate 1 | place: USA:California | collected 2016-06-15 | reverse complement strand
CGCCGCGCGACCGGCCGCCGGCATCGTCACCGCCGCTGCCTTCGCCGCGTCCGCCTAGCAGGACGAGGTCGTTGGCTACGACTTCGGTCATGTATTTCTTCTGTCCGCTGGTCTTGTCGTCCCAGGAGCGGGTTTGCAGGCGGCCTTCGATGTAGACCTTGCCGCCCTTCTTCAGATATTCTCCGGCGATCTCTGCCAGACGCTGCCAGAGCACGACGTTGTGCCACTCGGTGCGATCCTGCCACTCGCCGCTCTTGTCTTTGAAACGCTCGTTGGTGGCGAGCGTAATCTTGGCCACGGGCGTGCCGCTGGGGGTGTACTTGACTTCGGGATCTTTGCCCAGGTTGCCGATGAGAATTACTTTGTTGACGCTTTTTGCTGCCATGGGAGTGCTCCTTGATGTGATGGGCTTTGCCAGAGGCGCAACCGGGAAGGCCTCGCCAGCGGCCGGGAGAACATTTGCTCGGTCCGGTGGAAGCAATATACCAGAAGGCGGGCGGAGGAAGCTGTGCGGAATGACCGGGTATTCCCGTCGTGGGAAGAGAAAGCTTATCGCAGAGGGCGCGGAGCAGGGCCGCTGAGGCTGGAACACTGTCGAAAAGGCCAGGCAGCAAATTGGGCGGTTCGCGGTATAATCACTGCGATGCCTGCCCAACCCGGAGCCACCAGGGCCGTCGGAATGGTTCCCGACGAGCTGAAGTTTGAGCCGAAGTCTAAAGGCCTCGCCACCCCACGCAAGAAAAAACCGAAGGAACTGGCGGTCATCACCGAGTGCTGCACCGGCTGCGCCGGGTCGCCGGCGTGCGTGGAGTACTGTCCGGTGGAAGATTGCATGTTCTGGGTGCCGGACGAGGACTGTACGCCGTTCGGCCGAATCGCAGTCGATCCCATCCTCTGCATCGGCTGCAAGAAATGCATCAGCAAGGGGCCGGATGGATGCTTCCTGGACGGCTGTCCGTGGGATGCGATTGTGATGATCGATACCGCCGAAGTGGAGAAAGAAGTTGGAGTGATGGCGATTTGAAAAGCAGCTTTTAGCTATTAGCTCTTAGCCAATCCACCCGAAGTCCGTTTCAAACAACTCAAATTACTTTTCTCTGGCGCGAATCGCCTTCTCGGTTTCCAGCGCCTGCTGGCGGACGTGGACTGGGATACCTGGGAGCTCGCGCTCGTAGGGAAGAAGGGCGGGAATATCGTCGGGCTGGCCTATGAGGTAGAGTGCTCGTAGCGCTTCCCAGACCTGCTCGGTCGCAGGATCCACTACTGCCACTTCAGCACCGGCAGCCACGTTCGCGGCGGTCGGCGCGACCGAACGAATTCTCCCGGGAATAGGCGAGCGGATATCTACAGACTGCTTTGGCTGGCCTGATTGATCAACTGCGAGCTTGGCGATCAGTCCACCTTGATGAATTGCCGTGCCTATCTTGTCTGTGTCCACGATTCGGCCTGCCGTTGGAGCGGCGATGTGTGCGGGTTGGAGTAAAGCAAGAATCTGTGCCCGGCCGGTCGAATCGCCGAAGCGCACTAGCGATAACGCGGCGTTGCCACGGACCATAGGCGATGGATCAGTGAGCATCTTCAGGAGTGCTTCGTGGAAACCGGCACCGGAACTGTCCTGACCCATAACCCAGGCATCAGTGTTGCGCACCTCTTCGATGGGGTCGGCGGCCAGGCGCACGAGTTCGGGATACCACTGTTTTGCTGCGGCGTCCTGCCGCGTCTTGTTCTGCTTGGCCATGCGCTCGCCTAACTGCACCAGAGCATGCTGAATGTGGCGGGGATGCTTGCTGTCCTCGAGATATTCGTTGAGCTGGCGGTCAGAAAGAGGACGGCCGAACCATGTGCTCCACCAGAACAAGAACGGCATCAGGCAGATGAGCCAGGCCGTCGAAAACAACAGAAGCCGCTGCGTGGTGGACATACGGCGGCGCGGCTCGATCGCCAGGTCTTGAGCACCCACGCTCCCCTCCTCGACGGTCATCGGATGCTCCCCCCCACGCGATCCGACCCAAAGACATACCATGGCTTGCCCACAATCGAGCCATTCTCAACGAGTCCGAATCCGGGTGATCGGCTGTCCAAACTGATGTCGCGGCTGTCACCCATCACAAAGCATTTGCCACTCGGAATGGCAACAGGTCCGAGGTCGTTCATCCCGTCAGGCCGTTGCGGTCCCACGTGTTGGACGTATGGCTCGTGCTGCCCCTCACCATTCCCACGGGGCTGAGAGTCAGGAAGGTAAACGGAAGGATCGCTAGCAGCCACCATTTGGAGGGCCTGTTTTGAGGAGTTAAATATCGTGCCAGGGGAACCGCACACGGCATAGATGTACAGACTGATCCAAGCTGAAAAGTGCGTAATGAGTCCGCGATAAAACCGGAGCAGACGCACGGGCCAAAAGCCAAAAAGTAAGGCAGAAAACAGGATCAACAAAATATTGCCTTTACGCCGCTGCCCAAGAAAGATTTGCCCGACTCCAGAAACGATGGCCGAGAAGAATGCGGCCAGCAAAAAGCGCCGCTTCTCGCGCGATGAGGAGGGCTGTGAAACCGACTCGAGGGTTGGAGAAGGTGCGGCGATGGACACTGCTTCGGACATCAACGTGAGCATATAACAGAAAACCACCAAGGACCCGCGAGAGCGTCACTCTTCCACGTCGGCATCGAGCACGCGTTCCTGCTCCAAATAATGCGAAATCGCATACTGGGCCAAAAGTGGCGTCAACAGCCGGATTTCGGCGCCGATCCATTCGCCTTTTGCGTGAGGAGCGTCAGGCGGGTGGTTGCAGCGGCCTCCACTGCCGAACTGTGGGCCAAAGTCGGCGCTCTGAAGCTGATCGAACTGCTTGATCTGATGCCAGGCTTGATCGCCCACGGTTCCGGCTACGTCAATTTTCAATTTCACGATTGGCATACAAGATCAAGCGCGCCGCTGGCGCCGTTTAGCGTGCCGTCGAGGGCAGGAAAGAAGACGTACTGCCGAGCGATCACGCGGCCGGCCTCGTAGTGCGACGATTGGCCATCAGTAACGCCAGTGCGAACATGACCAGGGAAAACAGCAGCAAGGTCGCCGTTGCCGATGAAAGCGGAAATGTAAGAGGAGCCTCAGGGTAGAGTAGTGCGCGCAACGCCTCCACGCCATAGGTCAGTGGATTCAATTGCATGAGGACGCGGATCCAACCTGAAGCACCCGCCAGCGGAAACAGCGCGCCAGATAACAGCCACAGAGGTATCAGAAACAAGTTGACAATGCCGTGAAAGGCCTGCGTAGAGTCCATGGGCCAGGCGATCGAAAAGCCCAGGGCCGTCAGCGCAAAAGAAACCAGGAACACCACTATCGCGACCAGGACAACTTGAAACGGTGAGAGGTGCACTCCCGCGAAAGGGGCGAAGATCAAGAAAATCATTCCCTGAACGGTTGCGAGGGTTGTGCCGCCCAGGACCTTTCCCAACACGATCGCCGAGCGCGGTACCGGGGCTACCAACACCGAGAGCAGGAAGCCTTCTTTCCGGTCGTCGATCACCGACATCATGGTGAAGATGGAGGTGAAGAGCACAATCATGATGAGCGCGCCGGGATAAAAATAATCGAGATAGTGTTGCTGGCCAGGCCCGCTGCCGGAGCGGAAGGAGGTTCCAAATCCTGAACCAATAACGAGCCAGAACACCAGAGGCGAGGCCAGCACACCCACCACACGAGCCTTCTGCCGGTAAAAGCGCACGATTTCGCGCCACCATAAGGTGAAGGCAGGCAGTGCCAGGCCGACGGAAACGGGCTCGACGGGTCGCGAAAGCGCGGTGGTGTGTGTGGCCATTGAGTTCAAGTTGCCTTCGGTGCCGAAGACTTTGCCGGCGCTGGCTTCTTGCCCAGCAAGCCGTGGTCGCGCATCTCCCAGTAAGCATTCAGCAAGAAACAAAGTGAGAGCGCTAGCAGGATCAGGCTCATGAAGAGACCGTCCACGGTGGCAGCGGGGGGCCACACGCGGATCATGCCGCTGAGCAATATCCATATTACCCCCAGTAGCGGGAGTATGCCGAGTACGAGAGAAAGAACGAGCATCATGGAAAGCAAGCTACCTCCTGTTGCAGCGCGTGCGTCCCGACAACCGTCCGACGGGCCAGAACGCCTGCCGAGCCGAAGGCTACGTGCCCCCGGGAAAGCCGCAAGATGGCGGCGCTACGAAGGTTGTGGAGCGTCGCCGTTTTCGCTCCAAAACTTGTGGCCGGTGCGGCGGATGAAAACGTCCTCCAGCGCCGGCTTGCTCACCGATATCGCCTGAATCCCTCCCGGGAAGGCTTCAACGACATCGGTTACGAAGCGGTGTCCTCCTGGGCGCTCAATGCGGACCTGATTATCGATCACGGTGGTGTGCACATCAAAGCGCGCCCGGATGTCATCCGCCAACCTTGCGGCATCGTGTGCCGCCTCCAGCAGCACCACGTCGCCACCGATTTCACTTTTTAGTTCCGCGGGAGTGCCCAGCGCGACGAGATTTCCTTCGTTCATTATGGCCAGACGATCGCAGCGCTCGGCTTCCTCCATCAGGTGTGTAGTCACTAGGACGGACACATGCTCTTCGTCGCGCAGCATTTGCAAATACTGCCACAGGTCACGGCGGGCTCCGGGATCTAATCCGGTGGTCGGCTCATCCAAGAGCAAGACACCGGGGCGGTGCAACAGTCCTTTGGCGAGTTCGATGCGACGCTGCATTCCGCCAGAGAAGGTTTCTACCCGTTCCTTGGCGCGATCGGCCAAACCTACTCGCGTGAGCATCTCCGAGATACGCGTATTCAGACTGGGTCCGCGGAGGCCGTAAAGGTGTCCCTGGTGCCACAAATTCTCGTATGCCGTGAGCTTAGGGTCAACGCTCTGGGCCTGGAAGACCACCCCGATCTGCCGCCGCAGCCTGGCAGCGTCTTCGGAAGCATCGCAGCCCATGACTACCGCCCGGCCTGCCGTGGGAACCATTAAGGTGGAAAGAATACGGAACAGCGTAGTCTTGCCGCTGCCGTTGGGACCGAGCAATCCGAAAAGCTCTGCCGGGCGGACATCAAACGAAACGCCATTGAGCGCGGTACGGTTCTCGTAGCGATGCACCACGTGCTGAAGGGAGATGACGGCGTCGGGAGCGGAAGAGCTTTCGACTCCAGGATCGGCGTATGCGGAAGATTTCGACGTCACGGGTGATTTTATAGGATCAGCCTATAACCAGTTTACGACGAGATGCTGTTGAGCATCATCGCCAGAAATAAGATAGGCAAGTAGAATACCGTCGCTTGCAGCAGGCGGCGAGCTCTCTGCTTCGAAATTGCGGCCGTGATTGGCGCCTTTAAGTGGGCGAGACGCACTCCAAAATAAAGCATTGCCAGGCCCAGAAGCACAGCGCAGCCGGCGTAGAACGTTCCTGCCATCCCGAGAAAAGTCGGCACCAGAGTCACCGGGATGAGTGCCACGGAGTAGAAAATGATTTGCCGCGCCGTGGATCGGCCGTCCACTTCGACCACCGGCAACATGCGGATCTTGCCCGCCGCATAGTCTTCGCGATAGAGCCAGGCAATAGAAAAGAAATGCGGAAACTGCCAAAAGAAAACGATGGCGAACATGGCCAGCGCGCCCCATTCCAACCGTCCGCGGGCCGCGGTCCATCCCAAAACGCCTGGCATCGCCCCTGGAAAGGCTCCCACAAACGTACAGATGGGGTGGATTTTTTTCAGCGGTGTATATGCCCCGAGATAGACGACCGCTGTGGCTACAGAAAGCAAGCCGGTGAGCGGATTAAGCGCCAACGACAAATAAAGCGCGCCGCCAAGGGCCATTGCGACACCCGACACCAGAGCGCGATGCGTGCTCATTCGTCCAGTGGGAAGCGGACGTCCAGCAGTCCGGCGCATGTGCCGATCGACGTCGGATTCCATTACTTCATTCAAGGCGGCCGTGCCGCCCGCCACCAGGCCAACGCCGAGCAGCGTGTGAAAAAGGCCCCACGAAAGGGAAGAAACGCCGGCGCGGATTGCCCCAAAGTAGTAGCTGCACCATGCCGTCATCACGACCAGCGTGGTTACGCGTAGCTTAGTGAGTTCGGCATAGTCGCGGACAAGGGTGAGGGGACCGCACGGGAGGGCCAGAGGTTGGGTCGCGATGCTCATGCGGCAGAAGGATCCTGATGGGCCTGCGGTACTCTTTCTTCAAACGCTACGGGCACGTGTCTCCAAACCTGAATCGCCAAGACTACCGCTGTTGCCAGCAACAACGCACCCACAGCAACATGGGCCACCGTTGAGACTACCATGGGCAGCTCAGGCTGCGCTGCATCCTTACCCCATGCTACTCGTGTTAGAAATGCTGCAAAGCCAAGGCACAACTGCGCGATCAGAAGCGAAAGCATGAGCATGGCGGGTCGCCGCACTGCCTCGATGTGGGCGTAGAGCGAAAGGGCACGAATGGCGGTCCAGGTGAGAACGAAAGATACGACTACGGCATTCACCACATGCGGCCACCAACTCATCCCATGGTGGCGGAAAATAGCCCCCAGCACAAGCTGCACGTACAGAACGAAAATCGAGAGCAAAGTGAGCGTGAACAGAGCGGGCCTCCGCGTATCAAACTCGATTCGCGGTTGCTCTTCTATCCACTGCCGACCAGTGAACAGGGCTATTACCACGGCAATGCAAAAAAACGTCTGGGCCAGGGCGGCGTGGGCAGAGGAAATCGCTGGAGGAAGATAGAACAGGACCGTAAGCCCGCCGAGGATTCCCTGCGCGATCACCGTGCCAACCGCTGCCAGTGCCAAGATCCGCAGCCAGCGGCGCTTCTCCACTCGCCAAGTCCAGATTGCGAGGATAAGCGTGAGAAGCCCGGCTACCTGCGCGATCATGCGATGGATGTGCTCAAACCGCACTCCACCCACCAGCTTCGGAATCTTGTACCAGGAGCCGAAAGACGTTGGCCAGTCAGGTACGGACAATCCGGCGTCATTGCTGGTTACCAGCGCGCCAGCAATGAGGAGCAGAAAAGTCCAGCTGGCAAGGGTCACCGCAAACCTGTGGTGCCCCTGGTTATACGGTCTGGCGATGAACTTCAGAACGTGCTCCTCGGACATCCCTTCCGATTGTTTCGCTACAGAACTGGCGGGTTGCAAAGAGTTATACAACCCTCTATCTCGAAATAGGTTTTAACCAGACCGCGTCTCCTCCGGACGCGAGGTTGCTCACATCCCCCCGGCTTTGAACGTCTGGTCCACGGTCTTAGTGTCCTTTGCGGCGACCGTGACTTTCTGGTCCTGCTCGCCAAGCTTTTCGTGAACAAAAGCGATAGTGTAATCTCCGGGCGGCAGGCCCTTGATCTCGTACTTGCCAGATTTATCGGTGACTGCGAAGAACGGGTTCTTCACTACGTTGATGTACATCTTCATCCATGGATGCTGGTTGCACTTCACAGGCAACATGATTTCTTCACGGGCGAAGTTTTTTTGGAGCGGGGCAGCCTGCGGCGGCTGTGACTCATTCCACTCGCGGTTGTCTTTCGGGGTGGGATGGATGTTGTGGGTAGTGGGATCGTCGTTCTTGATCTCGACGGTCTGACCTGCCATGACCCCAAGGACGTGAGGATGGTACTTGCAGCCGCTCTGATCGAGCACGACAGCATCGTTAGGAACGTCAAACGTGCGGCTTCCCAAGCCGTCCTTCACGTAGACGAATACATTGGCAAGGTTGCCGCCTTCGACCACGACGGCTTCAGCTTCGTTCGGACCCTTGCAGCCAGGATCCTGGCTCATATCGATCTTGGCGGGCTTTGGAGCCGTTCCATCAAACTTCACCGTGCCGCCGACCTTGGCGGCCGTTGCTGGATCAATCGGGGTGGCGGCACCCGCGGGCGCTGCCTGCTGCTCCGACGTGGTGTTGGTGGATTGCTCGGTGTTCTCCTTCTTATTGCACGCGGTCAGCAGGCTGATCGCAAACAACAGACTGACTGTCATCATTGCTAAACATGTCTTCTTCATAATGTCCGCACCTTTCTTGGAAAGTCTAGGATCAACGAATATGGATACAAATGCCGTCGGGGCGCTTTTACGAAACCGTTCATTTTACCGCGAACCACCGCCGCCGAGCGACGTCGATGCGCCAATGCTGCTCGCGGTTTGCTTCCTGCTGGTCTTATGTTGGCCGGCGGGCTGCATTGCCGCCCGCGCGCGTCCCATGGACCCAGCCACGCGGTGCTGCTCCTCTGGTGTCAATTGGAAGATGTAGTCGGTTAGCAGCTTCCGATGATCTCCGTCGTAGCCCTGGAACGTTGGCGGCGTCGGCCCGGCAAACACCCACTGATTATTCTGCTGCTTGAACAATCCGGAGGGCATAGACGTTCCCGGACTGATCGCCTGCGGATCGGTGATCCAACGCTCTACCCAGTCGGGCTTCAGCCGCTCCTTGGCCAGGAGGAAGTTTGGCGCGGTAGCAATCTTGTCGTGACTCGGATCGCCGGTGGCGTGGCACTTCAGACAAGGCGCGGCGGTGCTTGAGAACAAGCTGCGTGCCATGTCGTTTTCTTTGGCCGTGAGCACCGGCACCTGCTCCGGGATGTACGGCATCGGCTGCTGCGAAAGGGCCTGGAAGAAGCGCACCAGCTTGCGCAATTCGTTGTCAGAGAATGAGAACGTGGGCATGCGAACTTTCAGGTAGGGACGCACGCCGTTGCGGTTGGTGTCGGTTGTACTCAGCGCGGGATTCGAGAGGAATTTCCGCAGCCACTCAGGATCGACGCGCGCACCTTCGGTCAAGAGTTTTGGCGGCAGTTGCTCCTGATTGTCGGCATACTGCTTCAGTCCCATGAGAATCGTCTTCTGCCCCGGGATGAACTGGTGGCATCCCATACAGTTGTACTTCTTGACGATCCACCAGCCCTCCTGGATGTCGTGACGCGCGTCGCCAGGTTTGTACTGATAACTCACCGGCAGGGAAGTCTCTTCGCTGCCCATCAAGAAGGTAGTGAGATCGAGGACCTGTTCCTTGGTCAAGTGGACATTGGGCATGCGCAGCGCTTCGGTCTCGCCCTTGACTAGGCCCTGATCGTAAACGTTAGGTTCGGCAAGTTTGTGTTCAAAAAATCCCTTGTGATCGTACCAGGGAGTTTTGGCGGGACCGTCGGGAAGCCGCGCCAAATTTTCGGAATTCTTGATCGGCTCGCCATCTTTGCCTCCGCGCTGCGCGGCTTCTGTGAATAGGGCGAAGTCAAGGCGCTCGATTGGCTTGCTGCCTTCAAACGTCAACTCAGTTCCGATGCGTCCTTCATCTTCGAAGCCGGAGATCTCATGACAGCCAGCGCAGCCATAATGCCGGACCCATTTCTTGCCTTCCTCCTTCAAAGCCGGGTCATCCATGAATGACGCTTCGGCGTATGCGGATGGCTCCTGCTTTTTCTGAGACATCAGGTAGGTGGCAATATCCTGCGCGTCTTCCAAGGACAGACGCAGGCTCGGCATCACCGTCATGTTCTGCACTTGCAGTTCGTGGCCATCGTTCGGGCACTGGCTATGATCGAGATCGAACTTGTAAGGAAGTCCCTTCTTTGCGTAGTCCTCGGGGCCGATATCTTTCTTCTCGTATGGGCAATACGGACGCGTGCGTTCGCGCGCGTTATGAATCCAGCGCGCGAGGTAGTCGTAATTGGCCTTCTCACCGACGCGAGTGAGATTGGCGGCGAATGTGCCGCCTTCCAATTGGTCGCCATGTTCCATGGAATGGCAGGCCATACAACCGCGCGTCTCAAAGAGTTCCTTGCCATGAGCTGCATTACCGGGTTTTTGTTTGGGTAACGCATCAGTGAAGCCAGACTGCCAGATGTAAGCCGAGATCGCTTGAATCTGATGATCGGTCAGCCGGAAGTTCGGCATCTTGGTGGTGGGACGAAAATCGGTGGGCTTCTTCAGCCAGACAGGAATCCAGTTCTTGGTGAGCTTCAGCCGGATGTCTTTTAAATTTGGTCCGACCTTCTTCATGTCCTGCATGAGGCTGTGCGATTGAAAATCCAGCTGCTGCAAGCGCCCGTCGAGCTTGCTGTTGGCGACTCTCAAGGCCACTGCCTTGTCGTTCAGCTGGTTCGCTTCTTCGTTGGTCGTGGCCGTGTCGGCCTGCTTCATCAGGTACGCGGTTTCTTTGATGTTTTCTTTCTTTTGTGTTTCGATTTGCTTGATCTGCTGGCCGACGGAGTTCACATCTTCCGGTTCTTTGTCGTATCCCTCATAGCGGTGGCAGCCCATGCATCCCTTCTGCCGGAAGAGGTCTTTGCCATCGTTGAGGGTCTGGAATTGCACGTCATTGCTTGCCAAGACCATGTCGGCAGCGTGACAGTTCTGGCAGCCGGCTTGGGCATTTTCCTTAGGAAAAAGCGGCCACAGCCAGTGTTCATAGTTGCCGTGAGCTTTTGCAACGCTGGTAGTAGCGCGGCCATTGCCCTGATGGCAAGGGGAGCAGCCGAATTTCTCGGGATCGTGAATCTTCAACAATTCCGGCTCGGGATGGCTGACCAAAGCCTGCGCGTACTCGTCCGGCTTCTTCTGGCCTTTCTCCGTCATAGAGGCGGGCGTGATCTTCAGCGGCTCGCGCGCGCCCATATGACAGGACTCGCACCGGTCGACGATATTCGCCTCGGCCACATTGATCTGAACGATCGTCGGATCCCAGTCGGATGTTTTCTTCTTCAGCCCGTCAATCTGGGCCGGAGTCAGATCGACCATGTGATCAGAAAGGTATTCGTCCAGCTTGGTTTTGGCGGCCGTCACCGGCTTCAGAACGTCGCCGAGTTCCAGGCTCAATTTAGTGCGCTGGTCGCGGATCTGGTTGTACGTCTCTTCGAGTTCGTGGAAATTGTATTTCTTCCTGGTGCCGTCCGGGTAAACGACCGTGGCTTGCTCGTTCTCGTAGGCCTGGAGGTCTTTCCGCCTGCTGGCTTTAGAGGACGAGCTGGAGGTCGTCTCGATCTCGTACGTAAGTGCGTTGACATACGCGCGACGGTCGGTGAATACGCTCTGCACTGCCAGCAAGCGCGCGCTGGCGTCGTCGAGTTTCTCTCGGGCTTGCCTGGCCTGAGCTGCGGAATCGTCGCTGGCTTTCTTCCAGGCCGCGTAGAGCGTCGTGTATTCAGGATTTTTCTCGACATCTTTTTCCGACGCCGCGGACTTCGATTTCGACGTATTCAGAAATGCAGAGTAGCGGTCTTTCCACTGTTCCTGAAATGCCTTCCACGGACGCTGCCCCCAAGCCTCATCCCACAAAGCCCAAAACAGCGTGGCGATCAGGAGGAGGGTGGCGATGAGATAATGCGCGGCATAGGACTTGCTTACAATCGGATCTCTCTCGGGGATTGGCTGCTCAGGCACCGCTTCCTCCCACCTGGACGTTGAACTTCAGTAAGGTCTTACGTTCGTTCGCGAAATATTGTCATTCCGAAGCGAGGAATCTGCTTTCCTCACACGTTGAACCAGGGCGTAATCCACACATACTTGATATGCCACAACAGCCGCAGAGCCATCTTCAGCGGCAGTGTAGAGAACTGCAGCAGACTCATACGTTTGAAGTCTTTGCCCATGTACCGGCGGAACAGGGAGTACACCAGAAATCCTCCCAGTAGGTAGTAGCCGATCACAACGATGCCGCCGAAGATTGCCTTCGCCACGTTCGACGTGATGCCGAAAATATCCGGCAGATCACGATTGACTTCATAGATCAGGCGGTTGTGATCCCAGGTTTGCCCGGGCCAGAACCACTGCCAGCCGGGCCCGCGAATAAAAGTCCCAATGATGATCATCGCGACCCAGAGAATGATGAAGCCAAACAAGAAGGTGGAAATCGAAAATTTGCGCTGCTTCCAGGTGTAGTACCCGCTGCCTAGCGGGTTCGTATCTATATACGGAATCGCCATCAGACCCACAATGATCAGTGTCGGCATGACTACGCCCGCGATCCAGGGATCGAAATAGACGAGCATCTCCTGCAGTCCGAGGAAATACCACGGAGCCTTCGCGGGATTCATGGTCAAGTTTGGATTTGCCGGCTCTTCAAGCGGAGCATTCAGGGTGATGGACCACACCATCAGAACGATGGTGACGATAATGGCTGCGAGAAACTCAATGCGCAGAAGGAAAGGCCAGACGTGGACTTCTTTCTGCCAGCCTGGCTTGAACGGCCAGGTCTTGCGATGATGGGTCTTGGCCAGGGCGGGATCGGTTTCAAGCTGCGCGATGAGCACATCGTTGGCATGCGCCTGCCTCCACGCCAGATAAATGTAGAAGGCCAGCAGCGGGATCAAGCCCACAATCGGTACATTGTCCGGAGCCGAACAAATCTCCCAAAGTTGTCGCCAGTCCATAACGTTTCCCTGTAGAAGCGTGGCTTGCTACGTTTTTTCCGTCATCGTCCGCAATGCTGCAGATACTTTCTACTCTCCGGCCGCCTTCGGTCCTCGTCGCGGCTTGTCTGCTTCGGCTTCCAGCATCACTGGTGCGGGGCCGGAGATTCCGCCATCCTTCCGCACGCGCCAGAAGTGAACGATCATCAAGATCGACGCCACGATCGGAATCCCGATGCAGTGCCAGATATATGAGCGCAACAGCGCATTCGCATCCACAATTGAGCCGCCTAGCAATCCAAAGCGCACATCGTTGTAAGGCGTCATCCCGAGCATCGAGCCGAACGGCCCTTCGTGCCCGAGGAGCGGCGTAGCTCGCGCCATGTTCGTGCCCACGGTCACGGCCCAGAATCCGAGTTGATCGTCGGGCAGCAGATATCCGGTAAAGGAAAGGAGCAACGTGAACACCAGCAGCAGCACGCCGATGTTCCAATTGAATTCGCGCGGCTTCTTATATGAGCCGGTTAAAAACACACGAAACATGTGGAGCCAGACGCCAATCACCATCAAGTGTGCGGCCCAGCGGTGCATGTTGCGCAAGATCTTGCCGAAGGGAACATCGTGCTCCAGATAGAGCACGTCGCGGAACGCCTGAACCTTGCTGGGATGGTAGTAAAACATCAGCAGCACCCCGGTGTAGGTCAGCACAATGAACAAATAGAACGTGATTCCGCCCATGCCCCAGGTGTAGCTGTAGCGCACGGCGTCGCGGTTGATTTTTGCCGGATGCAGATGCAGGAACACATTCGAGAGCACACCCAACGCGCGGTTGCGCGGCGTGTCATCGTGCTTGTGGCGGAAGATGGAGGTGTAGACCTGGGTCTTGGTTGGATCCTTCAACCCTTCGATCTGTTCTTTCGCCTTGGCAGGAATATCGGTCTTAAGGCCCTGGATGTGCTCTTTCACACCAGCCTTCACTTTTTCCAGTAGGCCTACTTTTCCGCCGTTTTTCCCGTTGGTACTGTTCGGATTATTTTCGTCAGCCATGAATAGTCCTGAAATCCATTGTTCTGAGAGCGACTGCTCAGCTCCTCAAGCCGGAACCCGCAACCTGAAACTTACACGCCGGTCAAGAACGCTCCCGAATCATTAAACTTGCTGGGTTGTCCCTTTGGCCACTGATACAGCCGCGAAGTATCCACAATAATTTGTCCGTCGGGCGCCAATTCAACATGAGCGCGATCCATGGGGCGCGGCGCCGGCCCTTCGAAATTAATTCCTTCGCTGTCATACCCGCTGCCATGGCAAGGACACTTGAACTTATTTTCACTCGGCTTCCAGTCGGGAGTGCAGCCCAAGTGCGTGCAGCGGGCGTAAATCACAAATAGGCGATCGGGCGTACGATCGACCCATATGCGGTATCGCTGCTGAAACTTGGTGTCGACTCCGAGCGCGAACTCGGAGGGATAGCCAATCTTGAAAACTGCATTGGGTTCGAAAAGGGTACGCGGCAGAAAGAAACGGAAGAAAGCGAGGAACCAAGCTCCCAAGAAGGCGGTGACACCAACCCAGACCAGGCGCCGGCGCCGCTTGTCGATTTCCGTATTTGACGGACCGACTGCGGCCACTCCCGCAGACGCGGCCGCTTTTGAGGTGCCTACTGCCGGCGTGCCCACATACTTCGTGGCATCGACCGCGCTTTTAGCTGCCGGCGCTGGCGCTTCCGGGTTCGGAGTGGGCTTTTCGCCCTCCGTAACCGCCATGAGTCCCCTCCTAAGAATGAAGACTTACATTCGTAGCAAATCAGCCGGCAACCAAAAGCGTTGGCGCAGTCGGATTACTTTCTGGAGCCGCCATCGAAAAATTAGGCGTTGACTCTTTGCCTACGGCCGTCAGCACCATCTCGCTCAAGGCTTGTATGAATTTTGGAGAATCATTTAATCCGTTACTCATCTCGAATTGACTAATGCCCAGCCGCCGCGCTTCTTCGCGCGCCTCATGGTCAATCTCACCCAGCGTTTCCACGTGATCGGACACAAACGAGATCGGGACGACGCAAACTTCCCGCACGTGTTCCGCAGCCAGATCCTTCAGCGTGCGGTGCAGGGAAGGTTGCAACCATTTGCTCGCTCCTACTTTGCTCTGATAACAAAGCCGGTGACGGTTCGTCCAGTCACCGCGATTCATTACCAAACTCACGGTGTGCTCGATTTGCCACTGGTAGGGATCACCCTTTGCAATCACTGCCAGGGGAACACTGTGGGCGCTAAAGACAATTTCGGTCCGCGCCGGCACCGGGAAACGAGCGAGGGCGTCATCAACCTTTTGCACCAGCGAGTCAAGGTACCTTTCATTTTGGTAGAAATACTCTACGCAGTGCACCGGGATCTTCTCATCAAACAGCCGCCGCCACTCGTTCAAGCTGCTGCCGGTCGTAGTAGAGGAGTATTGCGGATACAACGGTAGCAATACCAGCTCATCGCAGGCGGCGGCCCGTAGTTGAGCCACAGCCTCGGCAGTAAACGGATGCCAGTAGCGCATAGCGACAAAACACCGCGCCTCCAATCCCAGCTCTGCCAATTCCGCTTCGAGCGCCCGTGCCTGCCGTTCGGTGAACCTCCGAATGGGCGAGGCGCCGCCGATGGTCGCGTAATGATGCTGAACTTTGCGCGACCGCGTAGCGGAAATCAACTTTGCAAGGGGTTTGCGCCCGATGCGGGCAAAGGGAAAATCAATAATGTCCGGATCACAGAAGAGGTTATAAAGAAACGGCTCTATCGCAGCTAGCGAATCTGGCCCGCCCAGCTGAAACAGAACTACCCCCACACGGCGCGTTGTCTTCGCCATTCCTGCAGATTCCCCAGAACCGGCGAATTTACTCTCATCTCATGCGAGAGTCAATGCCAGAGATGGGTTTGCCTGAAATGGGTTTGTCAGGGTTGACAGTGTAAGGGTGACGTCTGCTACGGGAGCTGCAGCTCAGTTTTCTCCGGAACGGTCACGTTCCTGCGCTCGCCCTCATAGGAGTAGAGAATGCGCAGCCACTTGCGAGCTCCGGGCAGCGGATCGCTTCCCATGCTGTAGTTATCCACGCGAAGGTAGAGTCTGCCGTGATCAATGCGGCTGCGCAAGGCCTCGGTTACATTTATAAATTGCCCTTCGGCTCCGTAGTAGGCGCGAAGAATCCGAAGTCCTCGTCCCCGGTGTTCATAGCTCTCTTCACGACGATCGTCGCGGTTGTGCTCTTCACCCCGTTCCTGCCGCGCGTGTTCCTCGCGCCGCTCCCCTCGATTTTCGGGATCCAGTTCCAGATTGACCGTGCTTCTCTCCGGATAGCTGTATTCCTTGACGCCACCGTCCCAATGGCGCACGCGAATGGTCAGGGTCTTGTTCTGGTGCGGTGCCGGATCGATCCCAAGGTTAAAGCGCGTGACCTCGAACTGCAGGACTCCGTCGTGGACGAAGGTACGCACGCGAGCCGTTACATCTACACGGTTTCCCGGAGCACCCCACTCGGCCCCGACGAACTCGCCCCCCTGCGCTAGAGCTGAGCCTGCCAATAGGAATGAACAGGCCAAGGCAGCCACGGCCACTATCGCTGATCTGTTGTTCATAGTTCTCCCTTGTTCCTCGGTCAAATCATAAAGTCGAACGAGCACAGGAAACACCTGACGGAAGTCCACGAACTAGAGTGTGGGCGGGTTGGGTTTGACTCAGTATGAGCCCAATAATCTGCCCTGGCTGCACTCAATCCTGGCCCCTTTGAGATGGCCAGATGGAGTCGTCCGGAAGCACATCGAGGCGGTTCGGGCGGTGTGAAGAGCACGGCGGCTTGGGCAAAAGCTGGGTGCAGAGATTCAGAAGAGACTCAGGCGCGGGACGGCGCAGCGGCTTTGTGAGTCTCGGCTTCCGCCATAGCCTCGATCACAGCATCGGCAAACTGTGACGTTCCAGCCTTGCCGCCGATGTCGCGCGTCAGCTTGTCTTTGTGCCGATAAACATTCTCCAGCGCGTTGCGGATCTGGGTGGCTGCCTCATGTTCGCCCAAGTGGCGGAGCATCAGCAGTGCGGATCGCAATAGCGCCGTCGGATTTGCCAGATTCTTGCCGGCAATGTCCGGCGCTGAGCCGTGCACTGCTTCAAAAATTGCACAGTGGTCGCCGAGATTGGCGCTGGGCACGAATCCCAGGCCACCGACGAAGGCGGCGCACAAGTCTGAAATGATGTCGCCGTATAAATTGTCCATTACCAGCATGTCGTACTGATAGGGATTCATTACCAGCTGCATGCAGGTGTTATCCACGATGTGCTCGCCGTACGTGATCTCGGGATACTCCTTCGCCACGTTGCGCGAGCAGCGCAGGAATAAACCATCCGACAGCTTCATGATGTTCGCCTTGTGGATGGCGTGGATTTTCTTGCGCTGATTCTTCCGGGCATATTCGAAGGCGAAGCGGGCAATGCGAGTCGAGGCTTTTTCCGTAATGATCTTCAGACTTTCGATTACGCCGGGCACAACCTCGTGCTCCAATCCGGAGTAAAGGCTTTCAGTATTCTCGCGCACAATAATGAGATCGACGTCGGGAAAGCGCGTAGGAATATGAGGTAAGTTGCGAATCGGCCGGAAATTCGCATAGAGTTCAAACTTCTGGCGTAGGGCGACGTTGATGCTGGAAAATCCCCCTCCGATGGGAGTTGTCACCGGACCTTTCAATCCCACCCGCGTGCTCTCGATCGACTCAATCACTTCCTTGGGGATGTACTCGCCGGACTTCTCATAAGCTTCCGTACCCACCGCAAAAGTTTCCCAATCAAACTTCACGCCGGTTGCTTCCAGGATGCGCACCGTTGCCTTGGTTACTTCGGGGCCTATGCCGTCGCCGGGAATCAGCGTTACCTTGTGGCTCATAAAACTCGGTGCTCGTTTATGCCTTGACGCTCTTCTTTCCGACCTCCGCGACTTCCTTCGCCTTCACTAAATCTTTCAACTCATCCATGAATTCTTTGACATCCTTGAAATCCAAATAGACTGAGGCAAAGCGCACATACGCTACCTTGTCGTGGCGCCGCAGCCGGTTCATGATCAATTCCCCGACTTCGCTGGTCTTGCGCTCGCGTTCCGCCGAATCGATCACGAACGACTCCGCTTCGTTCACAATCTGCTCCAGCTTGCTGATTGGTACCGGACGCTTCTCACAAGCGCGCAGCAGACCGTTGAGCACCTTCTGGCGGTCAAACTTCTCCCGCCGGCCATCCTTCTTCACGACCATGTAAGGGATTTCGTCGATGCGCTCGTAGGTAGTAAATCGCTTGCCGCACTTCAGACACTCGCGCCGGCGGCGGATGGACTCCGCCTCTTTGCTCTCGCGCGAGTCGACCACCTTATCATTCGCAAATCCGCAAAAGGGACATTTCATGGCGCTGATGGTTCAAAGTTCAATTCTTCGTATCCGCTTGCACTTCGTAACTCGGCGACACCGGAAACCTTGTCATTCCTGCGCCTGAGCGAAGGCGAAGAAAGGAGGAGTCTGTTTTTTGTGTAGCAAATTGAAATTGTAACAGGGGGTCGAGGCCTCTCAGCCCGACCAAAGGTGCCTACCCGCGCCGCAAGAAGAACGAAGCTTACGGCTCGATTGTGTGCTTGGCAAATGAGGAGTGACTCACCCCCTGGAAGCGCGGCACGAGGAAATGCTCTGCCTGCGGCGGCGCAAGAGACACGAAATTCACGCCCCTGGCGCTTCCAACTCCGCCTTCTCCGCCCGATGGCTTTCCTCCGACAGCTTTCGCAACGATAGGCGCTCAAGATGCGCCAGGAACAAACCCGCTGGTATTACCACCGCAAAGGTCACCAGCCAAAGCAAAATTCCGCAACTGGCTGCCATCTCCGGAGGCACATCAAACACACTCGAAAGAGTCGCAATCGTCGCCATCTGCGAACCACCGCCCACCGCGGGCAATTGCAGCATTGAGCCGACCATGCTCGAGCCCATTAGAATCAGGATCTGTGCCAGTGGGATATCCAGGGCATCCATGCCATACGAATGCGTCACTGCCTTGTATGCCAGCGCGATGATGTACCACATGCCTACCGACACCAACGTCAGCCACAGCAATGAAACCGGTCCACGAATTGTGTTAAGCCCCAGCCGAAACTCTCGCACCCTCTGCGCAAGCCGATGCCCAAGGCTGGCCGCGTGCCGACTGGAGGACAGATGCCCAAACCGCTCCTCCACCCACTGTGCGATCGCTTCGCCATATCGCGCGATGACCACAGCACCGGCGGTCATCACGGCCACCAGAGCAATAAGAACAAATCCGGCTTCACGAAAGCGGACGTAGTACTCCGGGTGCGGAATCGATGGCAATGCGCTGGGCAAGAAAATCGCCAGCACCATCAACAGCGTAAATGCGCCAATATCAAAGATTCGCTCGACCGCCCAGACCGCCAGTTGCGAAGAGAAAGACAAATCCTGCCGCCGGGCGATCAGGTACGGGCGGATGAATTCGCCGGCGCGCCCAAGCAGGGCGAGCCCCGCGAAGCCGATCAGCGTGGGCGATACCAAACTCACGATCGTCGCTTGCGGCCGAACTGGCTCCAGAAAAATCTTCCAGCGCACGGCCCGCAGGGCATAAGCGATGTAGATAAGCGCAACGGCATACACCACTTGGAATTTGTTGATCCGATGGGTTTGAGTCCAAAACGTGCCCCAGTCAAAGCTCTGCCAGTGCCGATATTGCAAGTAAACAAGAATGGCGAGAATGAGAAAGACGACCGCACTCACCACGATGCGCTTTTTGTCCATGAAGGGGACCGCTCCGCCAAATCGTCCCGATTCCGCGGAGCTGGAAACGGCACGTTCAAAGGTAAATGACACGACAATACCGGTCAAATTCGGAGGACACGGCTAGTGCTTTCACTACCTAGTGCTGAGAGACAGAAACAATCTCCCTAAGGATGGATTTCCCAACCTACTCATTCCGCTGTTTTGAAGAGGACCATTTAGCCCGAGCGGAGGAATTCGGAGTTTGCTGTTTCGTAGCCGCCCTACTCGCAGAACCTACAGGCGAAGCCTTAGGAGCGCTCTTGTGCGGCGCGACGGGTTGCGTTGCCACGCTTTTTTGCGCTAGTTTCTTTCGATTGAAGTCTCGCACGATGCGCGCCACGTACGCGCGGGTTTCATAATATGGAGGCACGCCGCCGAACTGCTCTACCCGCCGGGGCCCCGCATTGTAGGCGGCCAGCGCCTTGACCAAGTCAAAGTTGTAGCGCTCAAGAAGTTCGCGCAAATACCGCGTACCGCCCTCCACGTTTGCCTGAGCGTCAAACGCATTTTCCACGCCTAACTGCGAAGAAGTCTGCGGCATGAGTTGCATCAGTCCCTGTGCACCTTTCCGCGACACTGCCCGGACATTGAAGCCACTCTCCGCCCGGATGACGCTATTGACCAGATCCGGGTCGAGCCGGTGGCGATTGCTAGCTGAGTTTACTACCTCACTGAGGTCGGTCTGATTCAGATTCGCGACGTTCAAATGTGCGCTCCGCGCCTCCGCTGGGTTCTGCGTCGCCGCAGGCTTTGGATCTGCCAGAGCTGCTTCGAAGTGCTCAATCTCTGCCGTGGGTACATCAACGAAGCTTGATCCATCCGCGCTCACGAAAAGCCGCGTCACACCGCCGAGCACTTGGCGCCGCTCGTGGCGGATCGAGAAGCCATTCCGCAGAACCGCCAGGTCGGCAGCGAAGCAGGAAACTGCTGACGCCCCCAACAACATGCCAAACGACAATCCGACCTGAATCAGCCTTTTCATCACGAACCGCTAAAAACTAGTCGCCAACCACTGAACTTCTCGTGCCTTCGAGCACTTCCTCCACTGCCGCGGCCACCCCACATTGATCGTTCGGCAGCGTCGGTGTCCAGCCGCGTGCCTGCAACTCTACGCAGGCATTCCCCATGATAACCGCATGTCCGGCGAACTCAAGCATCTCCACATCGTTATGGTTATCACCGATGGCCATGACCTGTTCTCGACTAAGACCGCGATGTTCGGCCCAGCGCTGCAACGCGTGACCTTTCGAACACCCTCCGGTCAATACATCGATCATGGAGAGATTGCGCGCTGGATACTCCGTTCGTAACACAGTGACTTGCCCATCCAGTCCTGCGTTCTTCAGCCCACGCCTAGCCTGCTCCATGCGCGCCATCGATCCACAAAACATGGCCTGCACCGGATCTGTCACCAGCGAATCCTCAAGGGGCACCACGAACTCGATAAACTCCATATTCTTTTCCAGCCACCGCCGGATGCTCGTGCTCAGTTCGTCCATGTGCTCCAGCACGATCGCGCCCCGGGATTCCTTGTCAAATGTAAGAACGGTATTGCCACGAAATTCTTGCATCGCATGGCACACGCGGAGGCAAGTCTCGGCTGGCATCATGTCGCGATGAAACGTCTCCCCGGTGAGCGAGCGCGTGACCGCCCCATTTGAGCTGATCAGCCACAAATCGAATCCAAGTTGCTGCGCGATAGGCAGCGCAAAGGTATGACGTCGGCCGGTAACCAGCACGACCTCGATGCCCGCCGCATGCGCCCGCCGGAGGGCGGCCAAGTCGCGCTCAGAAATTTGAAACTGGGGATTAAGTAGCGTGCCGTCGATATCGGTCGCCAGCAGCCGAATGGAAGGCTTCGAAAGCTTCACCATTTGCAATTTTAACATCCTGTCGCCGCTTGAGTTTGCACTGCTAAAGCCTAACGCCGGAAGCCTGACCCCTGCCTTAGAATCATTTCTTGACTGTCTCGTTAGAACTTGATCATCTGCGTGTCGTCCTGGTGCGGACGCGCAATCCGCTCAACATAGGCGCTGCTGCGCGCGCCATGAGCAACTTCGGATTCCACCACTTGCGAGTCGTCAATCCATATGAGGTCGCATTTCGTCAAGCTCGTTCCGCGGTCGGAGCGTCAGCTTTGCTTGCAAACGCCGAAGTGTATGGAACCGTGGACGAGGCCGTTGCTGACTGCTCTCTAGTCGTCGGTACTACTGCCGTCCGCAACCGCGAGTTGCACCATCAGCTTCGGCCCATCGAATATGGAGCACGCCTCATGCTTAAGCAGCTCGCCTCCGGCCCAGTTGCCTTGCTGTTCGGTTCGGAGAAGGCCGGCCTCTCCAATGCCGACCTGAGCCACTGCCACTGGCTGGTGCGTATTCCCACGCGCGAAGAAAATATCTCGATGAACCTGGGACAGGCGGTGGCTGTCTGCCTATATGAACTTGTTCGCGACTCCCAAATCAAGTCCACCCACCTGTCGGAAAAGGCGAAATCGCAGAAATCGAGAAAGAGTCAAGGGCTGGACTCACACCAGCCCGCGCCAATGGTCGAAGTCGAGCGCATCACCAGCGTGCTCTTCGACGTGCTCCGGGCTACCCGGTATTGGAATCCCGGCGCTAGGGCCGCGACCGAAGTGAAAGTTCGCCGCCTGGTCCGCCGCCTCAACATCCCGGTCGGGGACGCCGAGGTATGGCTCGGCATCCTCCGCCAAATCCTGTGGAAGATTCGATCAGGGGAAAAATCGCTGCCCTGAACGGCGCATGCTATATTCTCGCTTCATCCATGGGCTCGCTTCTTTTTTTCGTCTTCTCCTGGTGGGGCTTTCTGCTCCAGGGAATTGCCATCGTTCACTTCATCCGACGCCGTCCGGACACATACTGGCTCTTTATTATTCTCATTGGTGGTTGGCTCGGCGCCCTCGTCTATATCGCCGTGGAGGTCGCTCCGGATGCAGGTTTGCTGCGCACTTCGTTCCAGGTATTCCCCCGTCGCAAGCGCATCCGCGAACTCGAATTAGCCATTCTCGACAATCCCTCGGCCGGCAACTACGAGGAACTGGGACTCCTCCACCTTGACGACGGCAATTTCTCCCGCGCCCGCGCTTGCTATGACAAAGCCATCTGCGCTCGAACCGATTCTCCAGATCCGTTCTATCGCCGCGGTATAGCCGAAGTCGAACTCGAAGATTTCGCTGCCGCTGTCCCCGACCTTGAGCGCGCGGTGGCCGCCGACCCCAAATATGATTTCTACCGCGCTCCTGCGCTTCTCGCTCACGCCTACGCCAACACCGGCCAGCCGGAAAGAGCGGAAATTCTCTTCCAACAGGCCACCAAGATTTCGACCATGTCAGAAACCTACTATAACTATGCTCTCTTGCTACAGGCCCAGGGACGCATCGCCGAAGCTCGCCAGTGGACTCAGAAAATCCTCCACAAAAGGCGCAACATGCCTGGCTACCTCCGCCGTCGGGAACGCCCCTGGTTTCGCAAGGCCTACGCGCTTCTAGCGCGCCTCAGCGTACAGAGTAAATAGCTCGCTTTCACATGGTGGGAACTGCGCAAATAGCACACGGGATCCATGTGCTTGGGGCGAGCATTCGGGCCAGCAACCTGCATCTCGCGGGAAGCATCTAGACTGCAGAATTCCGGAGCCCTATGCCCGAGAAGCGCCAACGTTCGCTAGCGGACCCTTCCCTTCTTTCCCCCCGCGATGAGGATGACAAACAGCTCTTTAAGGTGGTGGTCGAAACGCCCAGAGCAGTCGCAACAAATATGCCTTCGATCCTGACAATCGAGTGTTCGAACTGAAGAAGGTACTGCCGGCGGGAATGGCTTTTCCTTACAACTTCGGATTTCTGCCCTCTACGAAAGGTGGAGACGGAGATCCACTCGACGTTTTAGTTCAGATGGATGAACCTGCCTTTCCCGGGTGCGTATTGAAGTGTCGCGTGATCGGCGTTATTGAGGGAGAGCAGGGTAATAAGGAAAAAAGAACGTAACGATCGGCTCGTCGCCATTGAACAGCAAAATCACAGCTGGGCCGACATTAAACAAATCCGCGACCTTGGAGACGAATTCTGCCGTGGCTTGAAGAGTTTTTTATTAACTATCACGACCTTTCGGATGAGAAATTTCGGGTCATCGCGGTCAAGGGGCCGAACGCTGCCCGAAAATTGATCAAGAGGGGAATGAAATAAGCCTGCCGGAGCGCACGGAGTGATTCTGATTACCCCGAATGGCAACCAATGAAGGGCGATGAGTGATCGGCGAAATTCAATCAGGTTTCCATGAAAGAGCTCTTCATAAGATTCGTGGTTGGCGGCACTGTGGTCTCATTCTTCGCCGTTCTTGGTGATCTGCTCAAGCCCAAGAGCTTCGCCGGACTTCTTGGAGCGCGCACAAGCTGCCGGCCCTTGCCGTTACAGCTTCGTCGATCCTCATATGGATGGCTGCTGCCTTCGGGCTTTGGGTGCGCAGCCTTGAGATAAGCCAATGAAAATAAGCCTGGATCTCTCAGCTCTCGGAGAAACCAGGTGGTACGAATATGCTCTCAGGTTTGCATTCGGCGGAGCCGTCACAGTCGCCGCCGGATTGATTGCCAACAAATGGGGTCCCGGAGTCGGAGGCTTGTTCCTGGCGTTTCCGGCGATTTTCCCAGGCAGTGCGACCCTAGTTGAAAAACACAAGAAACAAAAAAAGAGCAACGCGGCTTGGACGGAACAATCCGTGGCAGGGAAGCCGCTGGTCTCGACGCCGCTGGTGCGGCGATCGGAAGTATTGGTCTCATTGCATTTGCGGTCGCCGTAGGGCGGCTTACGCTTCTTCTATCGACTTGTCTGGTGATGATCTGCGCCACGCTCGCTTGGCTCATAACCTCCGTCGTGATCTGGTCTCTGCGGAAGACGCGAGGGGGGCTCAGAGGGCGTCGCGAGCGCCATCGTCGCGAGGATCCCATCGAGAACCGTCAGGCAGAGAGCGCGTTACGCGACGATGCGATTTGCTGAGAGCCACCCTCTGTCTGCGTGCTCTGCTAAACTTTTCTGCTCATGTCCCGCCTTTCCCACCTCGAGTGCACGCGCTGTGGCCAGCGCCTTCCCGCGGACCGTCCTCAAACCGTTTGCCCTAAAGACGGCGGAGCGCTATATGCCCGCTATGATTTCTCCGCGATAAGAGGCGGCTTCAGGCGCGAAAAGCTAGCGGGTCGCACTGCCACGATGTGGCGTTACAGCGAGATCCTCCCTTATGCTTCCCCTGTCTCGCTCGGCGAAGGCTTCACCCCGATGCTTGCGAGCCGGGAATATCCCAACGTCTTCATCAAGGACGAAGGGCTCAATCCCACGGGGTCGTTTAAAGCACGCGGACTTTCTGCGTGCGTCACGATGGCGCGGCACTACGGACTCAAAAAGCTCGCAATTCCTTCCGCGGGCAACGCCGCGGGAGCGCTCGCTGCATACGCCGCCGCGGCTGGTCTTGAAGCACACATCTTCATGCCCAAAGATGTTCCCATGGCCAATCGCATCGAGTCCGATTATTACGGCGCTCATGTCACGCTGGTCGATGGCCTGATCAGCGACTGTGCCCGCATAGTTGCACAGCGCGCGGAGAAGGAAGGATGGTTCGACGTATCCACTCTGAAAGAACCCTTCCGCGTCGAAGGCAAGAAGACGATGGGATACGAAGTGGCTGAACAACTCGGATGGAAGCTGCCTCGAGGAATCATCTATCCCACGGGCGGCGGCGTTGGCCTGCTCGGCATGTGGAAGGCCTTCGACGAAATGGAACAGTTAGGCTGGATCGAGTCGGAGCGGCCAAAGATGGTATCCGTGCAATCAATAGGTTGTGCTCCAATCGTTAAAGCATGGGATGAAGGTAAGTCCACCTCCGAAATGTGGATGAACGCCGCAACTGCGGCTTCCGGTCTCCGCGTCCCAAAACCCTACGGCGACTACTTGATTCTGGATATTTTAAAGAACAGTCGAGGCACCGCTCTCGCGGTTACTGACAAAGAAATTCTTGAGGCTACTCGCCACTGGGCACGCATCGAAGGCATTTTTGCTGCTCCTGAAGGTGCGGCATCGCTTGCAGCCTACCGCAACCTTCTGGGAAGCGGTTTCTTTGCGCCCGACGATATCGTTGTATTGTTCAACACCGGTTCCGGACTGAAATATCTCGATGTGCTTGATCAGGCCAGTGCAGCACCCGCTCCCGTGCCGGCAGCTCCCGCGAAAGCACCGGGGCGCCAAATCGGCGGAATCATCGGCCCATATTGAATTCAGCGTTTATCTTGTAAGAAACTATGACCCAGCATCTCTACTATCACGATTCGTTTCTCGACGCATTTGACGCCGAAGTGCGTGAGCTACAGCCTGCGACAGCCGAGGATCTGCGCCCTGCTCTGATTCTCGACCGCACCGCTTTCTATCCCACCAGCGGAGGCCAGCCCTGCGATACGGGATGGATCATTCCCGACGCGACTTCACCTACTGCCGAATTGCAAAAGCTGAGAGTTATGGAAGTCGCCGAGAGGGAAGATGGGCAGATCGTTCACTATCTCGAACCAGTTGTCGCCAAAAACAAACTCACGCTGCAGAAGGGAAGCCGCGTTCGCGGTCTTATTGATCCTGCCCGCCGCCGTGACCACATGCAGCAGCATTCCGGGCAGCACATTCTCTCCGCTGCGTTTGTGCGGCTCTTTAATATGTCGACGGTTTCCTTTCACATGGGCGACGAGTATTGCTCCGTGGACCTGGACGTGCCGTTGCTGACCCGAGAGCAGGTCGAATCCGCCGAGCGCCTCTCGAACGAAATCATTCAGGAAAATCGACCGGTAGAAGTCCGCTACGTTGCCCAAGATGAAGCGGCGACCCTTGGACTACGCAAACTTCCCCCAGCGGAGCGCGATCATTTACGCCTAATCGATATCCACGACTTCGACCTCACTGCATGCGGCGGAACGCATGTCAGGGCCACCGGACAGGTCGGCTGCATCTTGCTACGCAAGACGGAAAAGGCCCGGCAGGGATGGCGCGTTGGGTTCGTCTGCGGCCAGCGCGCCGTCTCCACCGCCCGCCGCGACTTCACCGCGCTCAGCGATGCCGCCGTGCTGTTTTCGTCGCATCTCTGGGAGTTGCCCCAGCAAGTCCGCAAGTCCCTTGACGAGATCAAATCCTTGCGCAAACAACTCGAGCAGTCGCGAGAAGAACTTGCGGCTGCGTTCGCGGAGTCCATGCTCGCTACAGAAACCGAATCCAATGGTCGCAAGCTAATTGCGCGGAACTTCCCTGATCGTGATCTGGCTTTCATCAAACTGCTGGCGCAAAAGATAACGCGCCGAAGTTCCAACGCGGTCGCATTGCTCGCGACCACATTGGAGCAGCCGGCGCTGGTCTTTGCTCAGTCGCCCGGCCTGCCGTTCGATATGGCAACGCTGATGAAGCAGACGATGGCCAGGCTCGGTGGCCGATACGGCGGAAGCAAGGACATGGCTCAAGGCGGCGTGCCCACGGCCGAAGGAATCGAGGCCGCATTATGCAATGTGGTGGCAGCGCTAATCTGATCAGTTCTGATCAGTCCTGGTGGCGCGAACGCCGCCCGAACTGTCCGGTGGCATTGAGGACTAGCGTTCTTCCGAACTGGTTGCCTACCAGCCAAAGATTGCCTGCGGGATGACCGTCCCACCGAACAGGATGTCTCCCGGGTATTACAGTTGGCCGGACTCGGGCTAGGAACAATCTTCCAGTTGATTCCGTCCCAGTGCAGCACTAGCGTAAAGATTTGACCCGAGCCGTCGGCAGCGTAGTAGTCACCGAAGGCCCAAACGTCGTTGGCTGAGACCGTGGTAATACCCCGAGGTGGTTGGATTGGTGCACGGAGTGAGGTCCGATGTTGGGACTGGAGACAACCTTCCAACTGCAGCCGTCCCAGTGCTCGATGAGGGTCTTGGTCGGGCGGTCGGTATTTACGTCCTTGGCGTAGAAGCCCACGGCCAAGACGTTGTTCGGAGCCAGCGCGGTCACGCCGGTGAGCACGTCTTCTCCCGAACCTGACTCGGGCTGGAGACGACGCTCCAGGAAGTGCCGTTGAAATGATCAATGACGGTAGCGCCAAAGGCTAACGTTCCCACGGCCCAGACATCGTTGTTCGCGTCGGCAGACACGCCATAGATAGCGGCACCCTGATCGAACGTTTCGAAGGCCTTCCAGGACATGCCATCGAAGTGTTCGAAAAGAGGAAACAGAGATTTCCCCATTGTTGGTCAAGATGAAGCCCGCGCCCCACATGTCTCTCGGGGAGACTGCGGTCAAGGATTCCAGGGCGGGCTGGTCGGTGGACTGAAACTTGGGACCGGGGAGGAGGCTCCACTTGGAACCATCGAAATGCTCGATTGATTGCCATTGCCGAGAGAGATGCCGCTAGGTCCAACGGCCCAGACGTTATTGGGAGCGAAATCAACGACTCCCTCCAATTTACTCGTGTTGTGGCCCACGATCTTGGGCAGGAAAAAGGTGGTCCACTTGGTGCCATCAAAATGTATGCCGGTCTAGCCTACGGCCCAGATGTCGGCAGGCGAGGACGCGGAGACAGAGTGTGCAGGTCGTTTTGGTAAGGCTTAGGGTGTCCATTGGGCGTCGGTACGACCGTGAAGATGGAGGTGGAAGAGGCCTCGATTGAGCTTGTAAACGACTTCTATCGCTCGGAATATTTTGCCCATACATCGATTTGTAATTGTCACGGCGATGTCAATTACTGGTTGGGCTTGGCTGCGCTGGGCGGGGCTAAGGGGCTTCTAGAGGGCGTATGCGAGGGCGGTGGGACCTCCTGTGCGGTCTTGTCGTTCAAGTCCAGGCCATACGTCGGATGCTCATACGTCCCGGAAATTCGCACCGGCACGACCTCTCCATTGTGCCTCTTCTTGAAAAATGGTTCGATCACTTTCAGCAATAACGCCTTCGCTCCGCTGGTTGTGTTCGAAATCTTCGAGTCGACTTGCAGCTGTCCGCGCAAGTCGATCTTGTGGCTTATCAGATTGTAGGTTCCATGCATGCGCGCGGCTGCACCGGGAACGCCGAAAGAAAGATCGGAGAACTTCGCGGTGCCCTCCTCAAGCACTGCTTGCCCCGTAAGGTCGGTGAGCACGGTCTCGGGATCGGCTGAATCTTTCTCGCCGCGCGCGCCCGCGCTTAGCTCGTTCACGCCTTCCTGGGTGGAGGGCTTAGAAAAAATTCCGGCACCGATTCCAAAACTGCCGCGCAGCTTCACTTTCTCCAGGAAGCGTCGATGTCCGGGAGGAATCTCTGCCTTGGCCCGCAAAGTCACGCTACCCGATATGGGCGCGCGGTCCACTTTCACGAACAGTTGCAGGATGTTTTCAATGCGTGCGTTGCTCGATGTTAGATCGATTAGTGCGGTTTTACCCTTGCCGTTTGGAGATTTCGCGATGCTGCCCTGCGCTACGATGTGGGTTTTCAAAAAGTGGGCATCCACGCGCTTCAAGAATGTGTTACCGCTGGTGCCGTCGACGTAGGCGCTGAACTCCGTGATCAACTTCACGGGATGTTTGCCCGATTTCACCTCAAAGTCGGGAGTGTTCGTGGTGCCCGAGATGTCGATGTGGCCGAGTGTCCCACCGAACTTTCCCGTTGACGACAACTGGCCCGCAATGCCCTGATAGACGCCCAAATCGGCTTGCTCAAACTTGTATTCGCCCGAGATCGGCGTTTGCCCCGGGTCGCTCTTATTCCACACGCCGAACTTGCCAGAAGTCGTCACTTCACCCGGGGGCTCAGGATTGCGGACCTTCAGGTGGTAGGTAAGAGGTCCTTTCCATCCCACGTCACGCAGGGACGCTTCGTGAACGTCGAATCGTAACGGTTGTTTGTCCGCATTCCGGGAAGCAAACTCCACCGATGCGCCATTGGCCACAATCTCGTCAATCGTAATTTTTGAGGGTGTCGTGTGAAAGGCTTCCCCAGTGCCGAAAGCTGGAACGAATACGCGCATGCTCTCAGCGGTAATTCGGCCGGCGTGCTTCGAGAGAAGACCCAGGTACGTGCCCCGGATTGTCAACTTCTCAATCGTGATGAGTGGCTTGCCGACGCCCGAGCCGTGATAAAACACTACTCCTTCCAAAATGCAGCCTGGAAAAGGGAAGTACGTTCGATGAAAGGCACGGACCTGCACCTGGCTATCGCTTGCCTCCCGCAGATTCTGCAGCACCGGTGCTTCCGCGAACGGCCACAATCGGCTCCACAGCAACACGGCCACGCACAACGTGGCTGCCGCCAGTATCAGTATCAAGGCCATTCTGCCTGATCGGCCCCGCCCACGCCGCTGCTGCGTCAACAATCTGGCGGCAGACGCAATCGCAGCGGAAGGCATGAACCTTGGAAGCCGATCCATGCCTCGAGGTTGCTGTCGAAAACTGTTAGGTGCCGCACGCAGCAGAGACGCGGTAATCCTGAGCGCCCCATACCGTTACGAGCGTAACGCTCGCCGGACGATTGAGCTTGTAAGGGAAGCTGAACCTATTCTTAAAATAGCGTGGTACTTCGTATGAGAAAAATATTCAGCCTCGCGCTCTTGAGCTTTGTCCTGGCCGCGCCCTCGTATGCTCAACAACGAGTCTTCGACTGGACACGCGCTAACGATGAATCTGTCCAACTCGATCCCGCTGACTATCACACCGGCCGTGTCTATCACCCCGCGCCCGAGGGCGGAAACATTCACGTCGATATCGAAGCGCGGCAGCCTCTCACCATCGCCATGGTCTGGAGCGATGAATGGAACAATGCCCTGCAGCATCCCGAGTTGATGAGACAACTCGAATTCCGATGCTTGCGCGAGCACGTGGTCAGCACTACTTATGAATGCCATCTTCCGTCGGACCGGCCGATGGTTCTGGTGATTCACGATGAGAGAACGCCCGATCGTGCCATCGTCAGCGGAATCGGGGCGGTTTGGGGTCACAACGTTAGGCAATTCGTTTCGCCCAACGACCTGCACATTCAGTATTACAGCTGGAACTGCACGCAGAATTGCATTCAGCCGGAGTTCCAGTGGATTCGTCTGGTGAAAGAGAAGTATGAAGTAAGTTCAGTGCCAAAGATCTACAGCCTGCTTACCCCCGAACGTGACGGACAGCACCTCAGCGTGAAGATCAAAGCCCCCGTGCCCATGACAATTGCGGTTCTGCCTTCCAAAGCCGCCGATCAGGTCTACGACAACCCGTCAACGCTACGATCGGAACTCGACAATACTTCTTGCAAGCAGCGCGGCGTTCAGTCGATGACCTTCGATTGTTTGTTCAATTTGGCGGATGGACCGCAGTCGATTGTCATCATGCCCGATGCGGGCGCCTCTTCCCGGAAGAAGGCTGAAATCGAGCTGCAGACGGTGAAATGCATTGCCAATTGCGACGTCAAGTTAATCCCTAACCAATAACCGAAAAGCTGCACATGAAGCCGCCGCTCATGAGAGCTGGGTTTGTGTTTGTTGACGACTCTAATCTTTCCTAAATTCCTAAACTAAAGCCCTGCCGCCGCGAGGGCTAACAAGAACGAAGTCACTTCACTTGCTGGTAGACATACCTCCTGCCTCGCCCTCATGCACATCGATGAGTGCCGACTTTTTCGACCTTTTTCGACGAAGAAGATGGGAGCTAGCCTTGGATCAAGGGCGAAGAAGTTCTGTACGGCAGCGTAGGCCCAGGAAGTTCTTAATTCTCACGGGTGGAGAGAACCGTCGACATTGGTGCTTGGAATCGAGCTGCGACGCGCTCAGCCAAGGCTTCCAGGCATTCTTCGCGCTGGTCCAGTAGTCGGGTAATCTCAGCGGTTAACTCCAGGAGCTTGTTGAAGTCTGTTTCTTTAGCGGCTTGTTCGCAGAGTAGGCGCCAGTCGGGCTTGCTGTCTTTCATCATTGCGTTTGCCCCTCCGTAATCGCGTTAGCGGTCACAACCCGGACATGCATGTAGAAACCTGCGCTTCTCGGAACACCTAAGAAATTAACGTTCCTTGCACAGTTTTGCCACTGCATGCGAAGTTCCAAAAACGGATGCCGCACAAACCTCAGTTTAGCAATGAGATAGCGAAGAGCAGATAATCAAGTGGGCTACGAATACGGGATTTCTTACAGGCCATATTTTGCAATTTTGCCGAAGTCGCGGAGGCCCGTAGTTGCTGAACGCGCGCTGCGGACCGGCGTTTTGAGCGCGGCGCCACCAGTTAGGCGCCCGGCAAGCACGCAAGTTTATGGCTGCAAAGCACTTGACAACGCAGTTCGGTTGATCTTGAAGCTGATTTGCACAAACTGTTCGCCGCCTTAGCGTCCGCACTAGTTGAACATTAAACACGAACGCTCCTCTTGCGGATGAAATAATTCGCCACCGTGATTTTTGCTGATCGCAGAACGCTTTCCCAATACAGTGAATTCTGTAATCCAAGAGTCGAGCAACTCCTGCACTGCTTCAAGCTGTCATTAAAGACGATCAAGAAGAGGTTCGGCTGAGGATGTCTTTTCTCACCAGAAAATACGCGGCCGTGGCCAGCGATTCGAAGGCCGCGGATTAGTCCCTGTCTTCTTCTTCTTCTTCTTCTTCTTTCCAATCTGCCTGGCGTAGCTCGCGGAGTGGACGGCTTGCCCGTCTTCGTCCGCAGAGGTAGAACTGTTCTCCAGTGTGATGGGTGGTTGCAAATGCGCAAGGGATCTGCCAATCCTTCTTGTCTGTCATCTGTTTGATTCGGGGGCCGGGGAGGACGTTTTGTACCACGGGCGTTTCCTTCCAGTACAACGGCTGACCGAACAGAGCGCGCTAACGAACCGAGAGGGTTGCGCCACAGATCTTTTCCTCACGGGCAACGCTCTAGCGAGGACCGTCGAACTCGAAGGCGCGCAAAAAAGCGCCTTTAAAACGAAGACCAGATCTTTCGGCGAGTTCCGGTTGACCGCGATTCGTCAGAACCATAGAATCAACAAGGGCTGCCGCACAAAGCCCCGTCCAACCGCAAACTTCTGCCCCCTCGTTCAACGGCAGGACAGCTGACTCTGGATCAGCATATCGGGGTTCGAATCCCTGGGGGGCAGCCAAGTCTTAACCTGTATTCATGCGGTTATTCTGAAGTGCCCCATGTCCGTCCGTGTCCGAGTCTCCCTCTGTGTCCGCACTGTGTCCGCATTCGGCAAGATTGGGGCACTCTCGGCCCCCTCTGGTTTAAACAGGTTCGCGCGCGCTAACCGCAAGTTGCGCTGCAGCACCCATTCGGGGGTGACGTGTCCACCCCTCACCCCATGCGCAGCATGGCAGGGTTTTGACCCTCACCCCGACAGGGCACTTTGGGCAGACAGGATCTCGAACCTCGGCTCCGCAGGAGCTACAACCGCCATTTGAGGCATGAGGAAATCTATCGCTCCGATGTAAGACTCGGCCAAAGCTGGGAGCGGCAACCCGCTCCCAGTGCTCATCGGACGCGATGAGTTTCCGGTCGGCGATTCCTTGGCAGGTTGCCCTCCGGGGCTCTGGTGCCAAAGGAGAGGTGCGGGAGCCACGTCACTGTATGCCAAAAACAGGAGTCTCATAAGCGCCGGGTTCGACAATCACGGATTCAATTCCTGGCGCGGCAAGTTCGTAACTGTAGGCCTCGGCCAGCGCCTCGAGTGCAAATTTGCTGGCGCAATAGAAACCCCCAGAAGGAAGAACCGCTGCTGATGCGCATAAGCACGCCGCTGCGTTGGCGTCGCATGTGCGGAAGCACGGCGCGATTTACGCGAACCGGACCGAAGAAATTCGTGTCCATGAGACGCTGCGCTTGTTCGGTGGTGACAGCTTCCTCTAGCCCCGAGAGTAGTAGCCGGCGTTGTTGATGGCGACGTCGATGCGGCCACTTTTGGCGACGGCGGCATCCACAGCCAGCTCGACCGAGGCGTCGTCGGTCACGTCCAGTTCAAGGACGTGAATGCGCAAACCTTCCGTAATCCGGTGAGGTAAGGGTTGCCGACAACACACCCAAAATCGTTGCATCCTCTCCAACATGCTGCGGAGGCTATAATTGCGCCCACGTATGGCACTAACCTCTGGCACACGACTCGGTCCCTACGAAATCCAGTCTCCGCTCGGCGCTGGAGGCATGGGCGAGGTGTACCGCGCGCGGGATACCCGACTCGGGCGTGACGTCGCGATCAAAGAGCTGCCAGACGCGCTGGCAAGGGACGCCGACCGGTTGCGGCGTTTCGAACAGGTACTGCCACTTCCGCGGTTACGCCGTTCACAAAGCAAGTGTTCCGGGTTCGACACGGTCTTCATTCGTTGACTAGTGGATGCCCCATCCGTAAGATGAAGCGACTCGATAGCCGCATGTCTTGTGAATGATTGACCAAGTCATCTCGCACTACCAGATCCTAGAGAGGTTGGGCGGAGGTGGCATGAGTGTGGTCCACAAGGCCGAAGACACCTCGCTCGGCCGATTTGTGGCGCTCAAATTCCTTCCCGAGGATGTCGCGCGAGACCCACAGGCGCTGGAACGCTTCCGCCGCGAGGCTCGGGCGGCTTCGGCCCTGAACCATCCCAATATTTGCACCATCTACGAAATCGGTGAGCACGAAGGCCAACGGTTCATCGCCATGGAGTTTCTGGACGGGCTGACGCTGAAGCACCGCATTGCGGGGCGTCCGCTGGAAACTGAAACCCTGTTGTCGCTCGGCATAGAGATCGCCGATGGGCTGGACGCTGGCCACTCCAAAGGCATCGTTCATCGCGACATCAAGCCGGCCAATATTTTTGTCACCGAACGTGGGCACGCCAAGATTCTGGATTATCGCCGTCGTCAGCTCCGATCTCCGGTTGAAGATGACCGCTGAGCTCTCGCCGCGGAAAGGCCACTGCGCGTCGCCCATTGGACAAGAAATCCATACAGGACAAGCAGGCCTGCCGTTCCGAGCACTTTGCCCGGCCTGCCTCGTATCGCCAACAGAGCACGATAGAGCAACACCTTGGCTGACATCAGGGCGAGACTTGCCCCCATGCCGGTCAGAACAGTCAGGCGGATGAAAGACGGACCATTTGCGCGCATGGAAAATAGAGCACAAAGTGTGCCCATCTTGGTGCGAAGCGTATCTCTTAACATGCCCGTATCCATGGCAGTCAATCAGGACATCTGTTTCGACGGGCGTGGCAGGCTCCGGAAGTGCGCCGTCTGTGGGACGCACTGGCCCTTGAGAATGGTGGCTGTAAGAACGCGGTGCTTCGCACCGGAAGAAGGGTGGGGACACGTCACCCCAGGATGGGTGCTGTGCGCTAACCTCCGGTTACCGTGCGCGAACCTCTTGGAAAAAAAGGCTGCTGGGCCAAATTTTGGCTAGAGCGCCGGAATCCGGGCCAGCGCTCGCGAACTTATTCATTGGCTGAGTTGCTCTTTTGAGCCAGGATAACGCTCATGATGAAGCCCAGTCTCCGCACCAGGTCCATTGGGACAAAGGTAAGCGAAGAAGAGTATGCCCAAATGGAGCGAGCGGCCCAAATGGCGGCCAAGACGTTAGGTGAGTGGTGTCGCGAGGTGATGCTGACAAGTGCGAACGGTCAGCCGGCGAAGGCGACCAGGACAGCGGATGAGTTCAATGTGCTCATGGCCGAGGTGGTGGCCACTCGGGGCGATCCTGCTCAACGTGCTCTTCAAGCAAGCGACGGGGAACCGCTGACGGCCGAGGACATCCAGCGGCTCATCGACCGGGCCGACTCGGACAAGCTGAGGGAGGCGCGAGAAAGGCTGTAACAAGCATCAGGTTCCAAAGCGAGCTGAGGACTGCCCAAAGTGTTTCGTCTTTCTAGCTCTAGCAGTTCGGTTCCTTCGACAACAGCGAAGGTTCGGTACTGTGTGGGGTCAGCGGTGAGTCAATTATTAGGGTCGCGGGGACTACCCTTCTCGCGGCAGCCAAGCGAACAGCTTGTCCTCACACTCGCCCACCCGTGGAACACGTACCACCCGCTCTGAGTCGGCTACGTAACAGGCTGGGCTCGTGGCAGCACGATTCTCGCCCGGCATCCTTTCTTGTCACTCAGATTCAGGAGCTCAATCGAGCCGCCGTGGGCTTCGGCGATTTGTCGGGAGAGGACCAAGCCAATGCCGCTTCCCGCGGGCTTTGTTGTGTAGAAGGGAACAAACGCATTGCTGGGATTGAGAAATCCGGGTCCGTTGTCGTCGATGGTGAGAACCAGGTCCTTCTCGGTGAGGTCCCAATGCATCACGACCTGAGGGTCCAAACGCGGCGAAGGCGTATTCATGGCCTCCTGAGATCCGTTTTCAGCGCACCGTGGTTCCAGGGCCGCCTCGACTCCGTTTCGCGCCAGGTTGATGAGCATCTGCTCGAACTGATCGGGATCAAGCATCAAGTGGATGTCAGGACCGGGAACAACCTGCACTCGCAATCTGGTCTCGAGTCCAGCAACTCGCTCGACAATCGGGTGGAGCGCAATCTTGCGAAAAACGGGTGGGGGCATCTGGGCGAGTTGACGATACGCCTGCAGGAAACGATTGAGGGAATCGGCCCGCGTTCCAATAATGGCCAGCCCGCGTTGAAAGTCCTGCCGTGCATCCGCATCGAGAACGGTCTGGGAGAGCTGAGCATTCAGACTACCTGCAATCGACTTGATGGGCGTAAGTGAATTGTTCAGTTCGTGCCCGAGCACACGAATCAGACGTTGCCAGGCGTCGCGTTCTTCTTCCCGCAGAGCGCGGCTCACGTCTGATAAAACGATCAGAGTGTGTGGCACGCCCTTTTGCCGAAATGAACTCCGGCGCACCAGCCAGCGCGCGCTCGGGCCGTGGAAGTGCAAAGGAACCAAAGTGCCGCTTTCCACGGACAAACAGCTGTCCAGTCCAATCTCTTTGGCGGTGCGACCCAGAAGTCTCACGGAGGGCTGCTGCAGCAGCCGTTCTCCGGCTGAGTTGACCAGACGGAGAATCTGATCCGGGTCGAATGTGAACAACGGCACTTCAATCTCTTCGACTACGCGGCGCAGCAGTGCGGTGGCTTCAATGGCTCGAATACGCTGCTCGGCCAACAGGTCGGCCAGGGCATTTACCTCAAGGGACAGCTCGCCTAGCGCATCATCCACGGCTGCACCGCGGGCTCTGAAAGAATAGTCCTCTTCACGCAGGGCGGCGATTACATTAGCTAGGGTCTGCAGCGGCCGCGTGGTTTGCTCGTGCAACGCCATCGCCAGCAGCCACCACACGAACAATTCGACGAAGGTCAGCGCGAACCTGGACTCCAAAGACCAAGCCTGCAACCAGATGAAGACGCCGCTGAGGAGCATGCCGGGTAGGGCGACAAACAGTGAGAAGAGACTGATCCGCCGTTCATACAACAGGCGGACCCGCGTGCGTGGAGGTTTCCGGAGTGTGGGATTCGGCTTCCCCAGCGGGCTAGAGCCCATACTTTTCCATCCGCCGATAAAGAGCTCCGCGACTGAGCCCCAACACCTCGGCGGCCTGGCTTATATTACCGTGAGAACGCTGCAGCGCCTTGCGGATCAGAATGGCTTCCACAGACTCAAGGCTGAGATCTTCCAGGTTCTGGCCATGCTGGCGCAGTGAGTCCAATCCCAAGTCGGCGCGTTCAATCTCAGTTCCACGGCACATCAGGACCGCACGCTCGAGCGTGTGCTCGAGTTCGCGGACATTTCCTGGCCAGGAGTATTGCATCAACAGCTGCAACGCGGAAGCCTCGAATCCCTGGACGGGCCGCCGGTAACGTGATGCGTAGCGTGAAAGAAAGTGAACTGCGAGAACAGGGATGTCTTCCCGGCGTTCTCGTAATGCGGGCACGTGCATCTCAACTGTATTCAGACGGAACAGTAAATCTTCGCGAAACTGCCCGGAAGTGCACGCCGCTCGAAGGTTGATGTTGGTGGCGGAAATTACGCGCACGTCGATACGGCGGGGGCGAGATGAGCCGACCCGCTCAACCTCACCCGCCTCGAGCACACGTAACAGCTTCGCCTGTTGATGCATTGGTACGTTGCCGATCTCGTCCAAAAAAATGGTTCCACCGTCGGCCAGTTCGAATCGGCCGATGCGATCGGAACGGGCGTCGGTAAACGCACCTTTCACGTGCCCGAAGAGTTCACTTTCAAATAGTCCTTCCGGCACAGCGCCGGTGTTTACGGCGATCATGGGACGGGACGCCCGGGCAGACAGGGCATGGAGCGTATGCGCGACCACCTCTTTGCCGGTGCCATGCTCGCCTGTGATCAACACATTTGCGTCCGAGGGACCCACGCGTGTCATAGCGCCGAGCAGCGGCTGCATCGCAGGCCCTGTCGCAATGAACTGAGGCCGGCCTTCGGTCTGGAGTAGGCGATTCTGAGCTGCCAGGCGCTCAGCCTCACGGAGTGCGCGATGAAGCTCGACCTGCGTCCTCAGGATCACAAGGAGCCGTTCGTTCTCCCAAGGCTTCTGAAGGAAGTCGCGTGCCCCGCAGCGCATGGCTTCCACTGCAACGACCTCAGAAAGGAGGTCGAGGCCTTCCCGACCGGAAGTTGTATCTCGCGTATAGTTCAGATCAATAAGGAGGGCATCGTAGGAGCCGGTGGTCAGTGCCTCCCGAACCAGGGCCGGGGATCGCGCCGTCTCCACTTCGTATCCCTGCGGGCGCAGGAGAAGATCGATGGCTTCGAGAACATGCTGCTGGTCGTCCGCAGCCAGGATACGGGGGCGGACCTTGCTACTGTTTAGCGCGGTGGCGGTGGGAATCTCTTCCGACTTGGCAAAAGGCTGCATGTTTAACTATGGACTCGCCGTGCCGACGGTCCCGTTCAGCGCGTCCTGGATCTGGATGCCATTATGTTCCAAAGTCGCCCCGGTTGCGCGATCAAGCTCGACTTTGGCTTTCTCATGGATGGTCCTCGCACTGACCAGATCTAACTCAGCCAGCGAAAGATCGCGCTGGGCGGTGAGGGTCTGATAACTCGATCCCGCCCCCAATTCCTGTTCCTTCTTCGTGATGTCGAATGTACGCTGAGCCAAGTCTCGTGCTTTGCGCGCAGCGTCTACCCTCGCGCCAGTCTGTTCAAGCGCATATTGCGCATTGCGAACCTCGATGCGGACCTGTTTCTTCAGTTGCTCCCGGCGCAGCTCGGCCTGGCGATACTCAAGCTCGGAACGAAATTGATCAGCCTTAGCGACCCGATTCCGGATAGGGATGTTCAGGTTCAACCCAATATAGTAATCGGGAGAAGTATTGTTGAACGTGTTTCCAAGTGCTCCCGCGAAATCAACCGGCACATTCGAAGTGCATCCTTGACACAGAGGATTCAGTGGGCCTGCCAGTCCTGACCCCCCGTAGAAGCCTACTAGTGAGAGCGATGGCAGCAATGCATTGCGCGCCGCTTTCCGGCTGATCTGGCGGTTTACCAGGTCCACATCGGTCTCAGCCAGTTCTGGACGGTGCAACAAGGCTTGAGCAATCAAATCCTGAATCTGTGAAGTTGCCTGTGTCTGGTCAGTCTGCATGCTCTCCGTTGGAATGACGGGCATTGCCTCCAGAAGCGGATCGGACAAATTCTTGGTGACGGCATTCTTCATGAGAGTTTCTTGCAGTAGCAAGCTCGTACGCGCAATCGTCAAATCCTGATCACGTTTTGAAAGTTCGGCTTCTGCCCGCATAACATCGATCTCAGGAATGCTCTCCAGTTTCAACTGTTTCCTGGCATTATCGAGAGTCTGCTGCGCGAAGGCCGAAGATTGCTCGTTGACCTGCGTCTGCTCGTAGGCACTGACGAGATCCCAATAGATGTTTTCGATCTGCGTGACCGTGGCGATGACCTGGTCCTTGAAGGCGATGTCGGAAATCTTCTTGTTGTTGCGAGCGATGCGAAGATATCGCAGATTCGGCCCGAAGCCGAAGCCTGCCAATAATTCCTGCTGGATCGTAAAGCGAAACATTGAGCTTGTGGCGGGCGACAGAAAGAGGAAAGGGCTGTTGGTCGACTGACGGTTATTGTTGAACTGGAAAGAAACGCTCGTACCTGTGGCAAACGCCTGCAGGTAACCGAATGTGGTCTGACCGGTATTCAATTGGAGCGAAGGCACGCCGTAAATTTTCAGGTTGGCCAGTGGGGTGGTTTGATGTTCAGCTCCGATGGAGGCAGTAACCGCGGGATCATACGACGACACCGCAGTGCCAGTTCCGAGCGTGGATTGAACCAAACCCGAGGCGCCTGCACCCGCGCCACCAGCGCCGCTCGACGTGCCGCCAGCCCCTGCCCCAGGAGCCCCCGTGCCAAAACCTCCCACACCCCCACCGGGAGTTCCCTGCACCACTCCGGTGTTTACGCCGCGGAAGAATCCGCCTGCCCGGGTACGCAGAATGTCGGTATCGGCGATGGGTAGGTTGTAGCGGGCAATGGCCAAATCGAGGTTGTTTTCTAGAGCAAGATCGATCGCGTCTTTCAGCGAAAGATAGAGCTTGCCATCCCGTATGAGTTCGAGAAGACGCGCTGAGTTCGCGAGTGCGGGCTCCGGCACCGAGTCGGGCGAGTAGGCATTGAACGGATTATGAGATTTTGGCATCTCAAACCGAAGCGGCACACCGCTCTCGGGCGATGTAGTTGAACCCTGCGTCTGGGACGATGTTCGAACCTGCGCCCGAAGGTTGCCAGTTAGCATTCCGTACACACAAAGCATGGCGATTCCTCGTTGCCAGAAACCAGAACCCGGGAACCTCACGATGCGCTGACCTCCGTCGGCTGAGGCAGTGCAGGATTGGCTGTATCGCCAACCAACCATCCGTCCCCTAGTTGAATCGTGCGGCTTCCGTAAGACGCATTCGCTTCCGAGTGAGTGACTTGCACGATGGTTGTCCCCTGTTGGTTCAGATCACGGAAGAGTTCCATGATCTCCTTGGCATGGCCGGAATGCAGATTCCCCGTGGGCTCATCGGCGAGCAGGAGCGATGGCTTGTGGATTACGGCGCGTGCGATTCCCACAAGTTGCTGCTGGCCGCCGGAAAGCTGGCTGGGATACAGGTCTTTCTTCGCCACGATCTGGAAGCGATCGAGGGTGTCGGCCACCATGCTCTGCCGCTGAGCGCGCGGAATGTCTTTATAAGAAAGCGGCAAATCGATGTTTTCCTGAACCGTAAGGTCGTCGAGCAGGTGGTAGCTCTGGAAGACCATTCCGACATTCCTCTTCGCCAGTTCGCCCCGCTGCTTGCGCTTCAAGTCGTGTACGCCTTGCTCGCGGAACCAGTACTCGCCCGTCCACTGGTCGTCGAGGAGCGCCAGCACGTTCAGTAAGGATGACTTTCCCGCTCCGGAGGGTCCCATGATAGTGACGAATTCCCCTTCGCGAATCTCCAGGTTGATGCGCCGAAGCACCCAGGTTTGGGCTGCGGGAGTTTTGTAGCTGCGTTCCAGATTCTTCAGTTGGATCATGCATCTCCTGATTTCGTTTTCATTCCACGCGCAAAGCTTCTGTCGGATTGAGGTGAGCGGCACGCCACGCCGGTCTTAGACCCGAACCGAAAGACACCAACGTCAGAACCGCCGTTGCTTCCAAGACGGTGGCAGGATCGTACGCACTCAGGCCAAATAACAGGCTTGTGACCGTGCTCCCGGCAAGAAACGACAGCAATAATCCCGCAGCAACACCAGCGCTGATCAATACCAGCGTCTGATGCAGCACAAGCCAGAGAACTGCGTTGCGCGGAGCTCCCAAAGCCAGTCGAATTCCGAGTTCGCCGGTCCGGCGCGCGACAGTGTAAGACATCACCCCGTAAAGACCAAGGCACGCGAGAGCGAGTGCCAGAGCGCCGAAGATTGCGGTCAGTCGCGCGATGAGCTTTTGCCGCCCCAGGTTGCTGGTGACCTGTTCTGCGAGGGTAGTAAGGTCTCCGATGGGAAGATCAGGATCGACGCTCGTAAGCGCCTGGCGGACTTGTTCGGTGAGCGGTGCGGGATTGCCTGCGGCGCGCACGTCGAGACTCTGAACGTTCGTCACGGCCTGTAATAGAGGGAAATAGATCATGGGCGGCGCAGTTTCGCGTACGCCGTTTACCAATGCATCCGCCACCACTCCTACGATCTGAAACTCGTTGGCAGACCCGGGGTCATAACCAAAGTGCTGGCCGATAGGATCTACACCAGCAAACACTTCACGGGCCAGGCTCTGATTAATCATTGCGACGTGTGAGGCTTTCTCATTGTCTGCCAGCGTAAAGTCGCGCCCACGCAGGTGCGGGATCCCGACATTGTCGAAGTAGTGCAAACTGACAATGTTCGTCTGCGGCGTAGCCGCAAGGTGGGTGCCTCCTGGCAAGTAAATATCGCTAGCACTCCTGCAGTTTGAGGCGATGCTACATGTCGCCAGAGACGCCGAGTGCACACCGGGGAGCGCTTGCACGCGATCAAGTGCCTTCTGATAAAACGAAAGCAGTTGACCGTGGTCGTAGTTCCGGATATTTGTATCGAGCCAGACAGTAAGGATATGGTCACGATCGAAACCGGGGTCGAGCCTCACGAAATTTCTGAGAGTGCGAATGAACAACCCAGCGCCAACCAGAAGGACTAACGACAATGCAAACTGTGCGACGACCAGAGTCTGCCGGAGCGACCATTGGGCCCCCGTGCGCTGCGTGCTGGAGGCCCAACTTGCGTTCGCTTTGAGAGCGTGTACTGGTGCGATATTTGTTGCGTGGAAAGCCGGAGCCAAACCGAAGAGAATTCCGGTGGCCAGCACGACGACGATACTGAACAACAGAACGCGCATATCAGGCGCTAGGTCGAGCGGAATGGGCAATGATCCGCCCGATGCCCACCAGGGCAGGACCGTGTCACACCAATAAGCCACCCCGATTCCGAGCAGACCACCGAAAATTGAGAGCAGCAGGGACTCCGTCAGAAGCTGTCGAACCAGGCGGCTTCGTGTGGCGCCGATCGAGAGGCGTACAGCAATCTCGCGCGCCCGAGTCGTGGCTCGCGCCAACAGCAGACTGGCAAGGTTCGCACACGCGATCAGCAGAACCAGGCCTACCATTCCGCTCAGTACCAGGAGAGGTTGCGAGAACTCGCGCTGCAGCGCCTTCGTCCCCTGACTACCCGGCTCGAGCACGAGCTGGTTTTCGAGACGAGCCCGCTGGTCTTCGGCCGCAGTTGCTCGGATCCCGTGTCGCTCAAGGTCTTCGGAGACAAGCTGGTTGAGGATGCCGGAAATGTGGGATAGCTCGCTTCGATTCCTTGCTCGGACGATCAGTCCCACCCAAGTGATGTCTTCCTCGAACACCCAGGGTTTGTCCTCATCGGCCGCCGTGCTCTTGCTGTAATGCTGGGCGTAGTGAAGAGACGACTGCATCATGAGCGGGAGCCAAAAATCCGGCGCCCTTCCCGGTTCCTCCCCAAAGAAATCTGCCGCTGTCACCCCGACAATCGTGAAGCGCAGGCTATTGATGATCAGTTCGCGCCCAATCACGTCAGGTGCACCAGCAAAGCGGCGCTTCCAGCAGCCGTAACTGATCACCGCCGACGGATGACCGTCGATGACTCGATTGTCTTCTGGGGTCAGGAGCCTGCCGAGGACAGGATAGGTCTCGAAGGTCTGAAAATAGTTTCCCGAAACGAGTTGCCCCTTGCTCATCTCGGGCTGACTAGTTCCAATTCTCAAGTAGAAGTCACCGGGCCGAGTCACTGCAGCCAGGTTCGCGGATCGAGGCATGGCGTTCAACATCCGTTCATAAAGCGGATAAGACACACGGGTTTGCTCGGCAAACCGGTCACCCTGGCGGACAAGGAAAAGCTGCTCAGGGTTCGGCACCGGCAGGGACTTCAACAACACAGCATTAACCAGAGTGAAAATGCCGGTGTTGGCGCCTATACCAAGCGCCAGAGTGAGGAGAGCGACGGCCGTAAACCCCGGATTCGTGCGTACCTGCCGCAGGGCATAACGAAGATCTTCGAGTATTCCGGTCATTTCAATCTCCTACTCATAACGCAACGCCACCATGGGATCGACTTTCGCCGCGCGTCGGGCCGGCACATAACTGCCCAAGAAGGCCACGATGGTCAGGATTGCGGACACGCTGACGAACGTCAGCGTGTCTGTCGGTGGCACATCGAACAGCAACAACCATCGCACCTCGAACGGCAAGCTGGAGACGAAACGGGCCATGGCCAACGCTCCCGCCAAGCCTGTTACGACGCCAATCATCGCCAGAAACAGGCCCTGCTGCACTACCAGATTCACGACAGCTCGACGATCCGCGCCCAGGGCCATCCGAATGCCGAGTTCGTGCGTCCGCTGGGTCACTGCGTAAGAAACGACGCTGTAAATTCCTATGGCAGCAAGAATCAGCGCCAGGGCCGCGAAGGCACCCAGCAACCACATGACGGTCTGCCCCTGAAGTACCGGGCCCGCTATGATCTCTTTCATGGTACTGATCTCCGAAACCGGGGCATTTTTGTCCAGAGCTGCAATTTCGTGACGGATGGCAGGAACGATCGCAGACAAACTGGAGGCACTGCGGACTACGATGTGGCGAGGCCGCAGAATCCAGGGATGTTGCGTGTAGGGGACGTATAGTTCCGGCACGAAGGGCGCATACTGACCCTCACTCCTGACGTTTCCGGCCACACCAATTACTGAAAGCCATGGTAGGCTCTTGTTGCTTGGGTCAGCACCTACCTTAAGGCGCTTTCCGATGGGGTCTTCTCCCGGCCACTGCTTGTGAGCCAGTGACTCGCTGACAATCACGACTCGCTCCGAAGTTGGCGTGTCGCCATCAGAGAATGGCCTGCCCAGGCGTAATGGAATTCCCATCGTCCGGAAATAGTGCGGTCCGATGACGACATAGTTCGCGTCAGGCGTCTCGCCCGCGGGCGGGTTCGGATGATCAGCTGTCACAAAGCTCCAGCCTGCCCAGCCATACATCGGAACGCCACGAGTCACGCTTGCGGCTTCGACTCCCGGCAGCGCCTCAACGCGGGCTAGAAGCTGCTGAAAGAATTCCACCTGTCGCCGTTGATCCTGATACTGCGGGCCTTCGAGCGGCACCTTCATGGTCAGAAGGTTCTCCGGATCAAGGCCGATGTCGACCCGATCGAGATGCACCAGCGTCTTAATCATCAAGCCGGCTCCAACCAGTAACGCTAATGCCAGACCAAACTCGCAGACTACGAGCGCGTCCCGTAGCCTGCGGCCGCTGGTACTCTGACTCGAACCTCGGCCACTTTCTTTCAGTGTCTCGCTTATCTTGGCTCTGGACGCACTCAATGCAGGAACTAGCCCGAATGCGATTCCCGTTCCGAGTGTAATCACGACGGTAAAAAGAAGCACGAGACCGTTGATTCCCGCTCCTTCAACTCTCGCTGTATCGGGAGGCATCAGCCTCACCAGGATTTCCGATCCCCAGGCGGCAAGAACAAGTCCCAGTACCGCCCCCATCATCGACAGCAGCGAACTCTCCACCAGGAATTGCCGCACAATTTGTGCGCGGGTGGCGCCCAGCGCTGTGCGGATCGCGATCTCCTTCTGACGTCCTGTCGCGCGCACCAGCAGCAGGTTGGCCACATTGGCACACCCGATCAACAGCACCAGAGCGACCGCACCCAGTAAGACGAGAAGGGCCGGACGCGTGTACTTCACCGCCTGGTCATGCAGTCCTACGAGAGCCACGCCCCAACCTTTTGACTCGGGATATTGCTGCTCGATCCGGCTGGCAATCGTGTCCATCTCTGTCTGCGCCTGAGCCTGCGTTACACCCGGCTTGAGTCGCGCGATGGCGTGGTAGTCGTGAAACTCCCGGCCTTCGGGCTGAAGATCCAGTCCAGATATCCAGACGCGTGAGTGCCGCGCGAACGATCGAGAGTAATCGTCGGCAAAGGTCGCCGGCAGAATGCCCACAACCGTATAAGCCAGGCCGTTCAGCGAGATTGGTTTCCCGACGAGTTCGGGATCGCCTCCGAAGTTTTCTTGCCAAAGTCCGTAGCTCACAATCACCGCAGAGCTGCCCCGCTTTTCTTCTTCTGGCAGGAATAGTCGGCCTCGCAGAGGCCGAACACCTAGAACAGAAAAAAGATTAGTGGTCACGCGTTCACCGGCAATCTCCTCGGGCTTGTTGCCTCCACTGAGATTGAAGAAGTTCGATTCGAACGCAGCCATGTCGCTGAACACATCGTTCTGCTTCTTCCAGTCAAGGAAGTTCGCTGCCGAAACAACGTTCTCAAGCCAACCGCGATGGGGATTCTGCTCCCACACCATCACCAGCCGGTCAGCCTCTTTGTACGGCAGCGGCCTTAGAAGAACGGCATTGACCATACTGAAAATGGCTGTGTTAGCACCGATACCCAACGCCAGCATCAGCACGGCAGCCGACGTGAATCCCGGGCTCTTGCGCAATTGGCGAAGCGCGTAGCGAGCATCCTGAAACAATCCAGTCATCGAAAGACTCCAAACGTCTACTCGTATCTCAGTGCGACCATGGGGTCGACCTTAGCCGCCCTGCGCGCGGGGATATAACTGGCGGACACTCCGACCAGAACGAACAGTATTGCAATACCAACAAACGTGACCGGGTCGGTGGCTCTGACCCGGAATAGCAGGTCCTTCAGCAGTCGAGTCAGAGCGAAGGCACCGGCGATCCCGAGAACAACACCAGTCAACGTGAGGCGGACGATCTCTCCAGCCATGAGGGAAAGGATGTCGCTTCTTTGCGCGCCTAATGCCCGCCGGATCCCTATTTCCTTTGTTCTTTGCACGACTGAATAAGAGATGAGGCCGTAGAGTCCAATCACGGCGAGAAGTGCAGCCGCCCCGGCGAATGTCCCCAGCAGCGTCATCATCAGTCGAAGTTGCCCCTCGGAGGCTTCCACTAAATCGTCCATCGATGCGACCGCCGAAACTGGCTGGTCGCGATCGATCGCCAGTACCTGGCCGCGAACCGCGTTGGCAAACGAGAGCGGATTGCCGTCTGTTCGCACGGCAAGCATTGCAGATAGGGGAGGCTTCTGTGCGCAAGGCAGATATACCTCCGGCTTCGGATTGTCATCTCGGCCATATTGACGCACGTTCGCAGCTATGCCGACGATCTCTACTGGCTGGGTATTCGAGCCAATAAGGATGGGTTGGCCGATGGGATTCGATCCCGCTGGGTACTGGGGCCAGAACAGGCGCGCCAGGTTTTCGTTGACGATTGCAACTGGAACGGACCGCGCGTTGTCGTGCGCTGTGAACTCTCGTCCTCGCTTCAGCGCAATAGCCAGGGTGCGGAAATATTCTGGCGTAATGTCTTGGATGACTCCGATCGGGCGCTCGTTCAGTCTCAGGGGTGGTGTTCCAGCCGACTGCACCGGCTGTCCCACCCAGCCATCAGTCATCGGAAGGTTCAGCGTTACCGCGGCGCTGCGGACTCCAGGCACCGATTCTGCGTGCTCAACCAGTTCCTCATAAAACGCCGCCTTTTTCTCGTCTGTGTCGTAGCGCGCGGACGGCAACGCGATGTTCATCGTCAGGAGGTGAGAGGTCTGAAATCCGGGATCGACCCGGTACACACGAGCCAGGCTCTCGATCAGCAGGGCCGCACTAATCAGCAAGACGATCGACAGTGCTACCTGCCCCGCCACCAATAGCCCTCGCGGTCCAAAACGCAGCCGTCGTGTTGAGCCGGCGGCGCTCGTCGCCTCTCCGCTTCCCCTCAGGACACAGGCGAGATCCTGTCTGGACGCGGCCATCGCAGGTACCAGCCCGAACAGCAAGCCCGTGCCGACCGAGAGCGCCACTGCGAATCCAAGGACGGTGGCGTCCATGTGGATTTCTCCAGCCCGCGGCAGATCCACAAAGATCATCCTTCTGATAGCGCTCAAACTCCATGCCGCAAGCCCCATGCCCAACGCGCCACCCACAGATGCCAGCAAGATGCTCTCGGCGAGTAGTTGCCCGATGATCCGTCCGGGCCCAGCCCCAATCGCTGCGCGAACAGCGAATTCCCGCGAACGGGAAGTTGCGCGCGCCAGCAGCAGGCTAGCTATGTTCGCGGACGCGATCAGCAGCACAAACCCGACTGCACCGAATAGCATCCACAATTCCGAACGCACGTCAGAAACCAGTTGGTCCTTGAAGGGCCGCACAGTTTCAGGTGAGTCCGGTTTCGCATCCAGCATTCCGGGATGAGCCGCGGCGTATTGACGATCCAAAACGGCCAGTTCAGCAGCCGCTTGCTGAATCGCCACGTGCGGTTTCAAGCGGCCAAACACACTCAAGATCGGACTGAGGGGCCTGCCTTGAGGGGGGATCACCGACCACTCCGACGGCCTCGTCACCCACATATCCGTACCTGAAAACGGAAATTGGAATTCTGCTGGCAGCACGCCGATGATCGTGCGCTCGATGCCTGCCAGCGTCACCGTCCTGCCGGCGATCGAGGGATCTCCGCGGAACTGCTCCCGCCACAATTCCGCGCTGATCATCGCCACTTCCGGCGCCCCCGGCTTGTCTTCTTCCGGTAAGAAACTACGTCCCACCAGTGGACTTACTTCCAGAATGCGGAGGAAGTTTGCCGAAACGCGTGCACTCTTCAACACTCGCGGCTCGACGATGCGGGATAGTGCCATGTCCTCAGGGCCAGCGAAGGACCCGATCTCTGTGTAGGACCGGCTGGCCGCCAACAATTCCTCGAACCGCACCGGCGTAGCTCCCGCGGTGACGAGTACCACGCGGTCCGGATCGTGGTATCGGAGCGGCTTGAGCAAGACGGCGTGGACGACGGAGAAGATTGCGGTATTAGCCCCAATGCCAAGGCTGAGCGTGAGCAATGCAACGGCGGTGAAGCCTGTGTTCTTCCGCAACTGCCGCAACGCATAACGAAGATCTTGGATGAGGTTGTTCATTTGGTTCCTACTCGTACCGTAGCGCCACCGCAGGATCGACGGACGCGGCGCGCCAGGCTGGAGCGACGCAGGCGACTACGGACACCAGAACCAGAACCAGCGCCGCCGAAAGCAAAGTTACAGGATCGCGCGGACTGCCCCCCGCCCACGACCCGACCACGCGACTCAGCACTACGCTGAGCCCAAGCCCGACCACAACACCTGCGGCAAGCATTACGGCCGTCGAACTGATTACCAAGCGCAGAATGTTAGCGCGCGGTGCGCCCAGAGCCATTCGTATGCCGACCTCCTGCGTGCGTTGCGTCACGGCAAACGAGACAATGCTATAGAGTCCGGTCGCGGCCAGAGCGAGTGCCAGAACCGCAAAGAGTGAGAACAGGGTTGCAATGAAGCGGCCCTGTCCCCATCCTTGTGTATCCAACCACCAGGTCAGCGTGTGAGCGTTGCCGACCACCATATCGGGGTTCATGTCGCGCAGGCGCCGCTTCACCGACTGTATTGCCGCCTCTGGATTGCCAGCAGAGCGCACAACCAGTGCCTCGTCCAGTGGCAAAACGAAGCTGTAAGGAAGAAAGACGGCGGGCTTCGTTGGATGATCCAGTCCGTCATTGCGCGCGTCTGCTACAACTCCAATCACTTCCAGCCAATCGTCTGGAGCTTTTGTTAGCAGCAGGTCAGGGTGCTCGACCTTGAGCATTGGACTGCGAACTCCCTGACCAATCGGGTCCGCGCCGGCAAGAAACTGTTTCACGAACGCCTGGTTCACCAGGGCCAAGTGAGCAGCGCGACCGACCTCCACATCGTTGAAGATTCGGCCTGCCAGGAGCGGAATGTGGAACGTAGAAAATTCCTGCGGGCTCACCAGTGCCAAAGCCGCTTCCGCACCGGTCAGCGACGGTTTGCTCCGGATGTCGATCTTGGCGCTGAAGCCACTGAAAGGTGGAAACCATGTCGTTGAGACACTGGCGCTCTCTACGCCCGGCACTTCCGTTATGGCCTGACGAACCACCTCGTTTGCATTCAAGCGTGCCTGCCAGGTCGGATATGCTCCCTTTGGCAGGGCGACGCTCAGCGCAAAGATATGATCGGGATCGAAGCCCAAAGGCGTGTGAGTCAGACCGAGAAACACCTTCATT
>WNGJ01000398.1_pt1 | contig 49306 bp, 42 predicted proteins | sample 5400611 | NCBI WGS metagenome assembly WNGJ01 (sample SAMN13153375, study PRJNA577476) | soil metagenome | isolation source: 40 cm soil or saprolite under Garry oak tree replicate 1 | place: USA:California | collected 2016-06-15 | reverse complement strand
GCGCCCTCAGCGCGAATAGCCTCCAGGGCTTGTGGGATGCCTTGTGACGGGGCGTATCCGTTCTTGCCGTCTTTCATCGCCTTGTGGACGGTCTCGATGAGGTGAGAAGGCGTCTGGAAATCGAAGTTCATGGGATCGCCGATATTCAGTGGCAGAATGCGGTGGCCTTGCCTGGTCAGTTCATCCGCCAGAACAGCAAGATCGCGGATGGCATAGCGCACGTTCTCCAACCGGGACGCAGCGGCAATCTCGCGGGCTTGCGTGATGGGCATGGAAATGCAGAACTCAGAATGCAGGAGTAAAAATCTAAATGCTACTTCCACACTCTGGTGTACTTCGTAATTCGTAACTCGTACTTCGTACTTGCTTTCACTCCGGTCGATCGATCTGCGCTCTCTGCAGCCGATCTGAATAATCCACGTAAACGCTCTTCCATTCACTGTAGAAGTCGATGGCTCCGATACCGCCTTCCCGGTGGCCGTTGCCGGTGGCTTTCACGCCGCCGAACGGGAGATGCACTTCGGCGCCGATGGTGGGCGCGTTGATGTAGGTGATGCCGGCCTCGAGGTCGCGAATGGCGGAGAACGCTTTGTTCACATCTTTGGTGTAGAGAGAGGAGGATAGTCCGTATTCGATGTTGTTAGCGATGTGGATGGCATCTTCGAGATCTTCGCAGGCGATGATCGAGACTACCGGCCCGAAGATCTCTTCCTGAGCGATACGCATTTTAGGATCGACATCAATAAACACGGTGGGCTCCATGAACCAGCCATATTGGTATTCGCCACCCTCAAGGCGGTTGCCCCCGCACTTTAATTTCGCGCCCTCGGACTTGCCGATTTCGACGTAGCTGAGGTCAGTCTTAAGCTGGGCCTCATTGATGGCAGGACCCATGTCGGTTGTCTCGTCCAGACCATTACCCACGCGCAAGGCCTTGGCGCGATCGACATATCGTTCTACGAACTCGCCATAGATTCCCTTCTGCACAACGATGCGGCTGGTAGCGGTACAGCGCTGGCCGGTGGTCCCGAAGCCTCCCCACAAGCCGCCTTCGATGGCCAGGTCGAGGTTGGCGTCATCGAGCACGATCATGGGATTCTTGCCGCCCAGTTCGAGCGAGCAATGTTTGAAGCTCTTGGCCGCAGTGGTCCCTACGATTCGCCCCACTGCGGTGGAACCGGTCAGAGAAATGGCGCGCACGTCGGGATGCTCCAGCAGCGGGCCGCCCACGTCGGAGCCGAAACCTGAAACCACGTTGATCACCCCGCGCGGGACTCCAGCGTCACTGAGGGTGCGAGCCAGGTTGAACGTGGAAAGCGGAGTGTCCTGCGCAGGTTTAATCACACAAGTGTTGCCGCACACGATCGCGGGCAACAGTTTCCATGAAGGAATCGCCATAGGAAAATTCCACGGTGTAATCATTCCGCAGACGCCGAGAGGTTGGCGAACCGCCATCGCGAACTTATTAGGGAGTTCCGAGGGGGTAGTGGGACCGAACATGCGGCGGCCTTCGCCGGCCATGTAGTAGGCGGTGTCGATGGCTTCCTGCACGTCGCCGCGAGTCTCTTTAAGAATCTTGCCCATCTCGCGCGTCATGTCGCGCGAGTATTCTTCTTTGCGCTCCATCAGCATCTCGGCAGCGCGATAGACGATCTCGGCGCGGCGAGGAGCGGGGACTAGGCGCCATTTGGCGAAGGCACGCTTGGCGGCATCCACGGCAGCATCGACATCGGCCTTCCCCGATTTCTGGAAGATGCCGACTACGTCGCGAGTGTCGGCAGGATTGCGGTCTTCAAAAGTGTCGCCAGTGGAAGCTTCCACCCATTCGCCGTCTATGAAGTTCTTATAAGTTCTGGTGCGGGTCGCGGTCCCGAGTAGGGTCGGCCCGGTCAAGATATCGGTGGCCATAGGGTCTCCTTGAGATATCTATGCTACAGCCCGACGTGACCGCAGCGCCAGTGTGCCGGCCATTTCGTGCCGGAGGATTTGTTCGTCCAGACGAAGGTCAGCATGGGCTCGGACTTGTGAACCCTTAGCCGCGGGATTCAAGTTGCGACGGGGCTCGGCTCGGTTCGCTTTTTCGCCGCATACTTCAGTCACCAGTCACCGGAACGTCCGTAAGCTGTTCCAAAGCGTCCATCGCCCTTACTCTGAACCTGAAAGCCGACTCCGAGGCCAGATGCCGGCCGCACCCCAGAACTCTCCTTGCGCTTCGCATGCTCCTGAGGAGCAATACTTTCCCGAGATGGGACATGCCCATGAGTGTCCTTTTGGGAGTGACTAGATGGGGTACGTTCGTTACTTGCGGTGATTTGCACTGGGCACCATGCTTGTAGGAAGCCGAGTCAGCCATTTTTGCCCGACGCGGGAGGAAGGACCAACCACTTTGTCGAGACCAAGCGCCAACTTGCGACGTCAGAGCGGCTTCACTCTACCGGAGCTCCTGATTGTTGTGGCTATCGGAATGATAATCGCCACCATGACCATTCCGTTGCTTTCTACCGCGATGAACCAGTATCGCCTACGATCTTCGGCTGTGGACTTGGACGGACTGCTGCAGCGCGCGCGCACTCGGGCGGTGAAGGACAACCGGACCTACACGTTGCAAACCGCGCAGCTTGTGCAGGGAGGGTTTACCTACACGCAGGTTTATCTGGACCTGAATGGAAATCTGGCTCTGGATGCTGGGGAGCCGATGATTCAGTTGCAGAGAAACGTGACGCTGGTGACGGGCGCAGGTATTCCTGCCATACCCAATGCATCCCTCGGATTCACTCCGCAACCTACAACCGCTCAGGTCAACTTCAGTGCGCGCGGAACACCTTGCGTTTTTGTAGGTGGATTTTGCAGCAGTTGGGATAGTGCAGGTGCGGCGCCCAATCAGGTCGGTTTCGTTTTTTACCTGCAAGCGCCGTTGGGTGCGGGCACAAGCTGGTCGGCGGTTTCGATCGGGCCATCCGGACGATTCAGGGCTTGGAGCTATAGCAACGCTACTTGGAGCTACTGAAGTTGGTGACAGGGAGATCCCCGGTGATGAGCATGACAACAACAACTTCGAATTACGCACAGCGCGAACATGGCAGATTCGGGCGGTCAGCGGAGCGCGGAATCTCGCTAGTCGAACTGGTGATTGCCATTACGGTGCTGGCGATTGGCATGGCGGGACTGGCGGTACTGTTCAGCACTGCAATCATGAACAACAGCCGTTCCAAAGGTGACACGAGTGGGACGATGCTGACCCAGACTGTGCTGGAAAAGATTGCAGCACAGCCCGCGAACCTCGCCGCTAACTTGACCGCAACGGACTGCAATTCCGCCGGAGCTACTGTTTGGCCGGTTGCCACCGCCGGAGCAGCCAGTCCAGGCGCTGGGGCCACTATTAACGTCAACACCGGCGCCATCGATTTCACCCAGGCGTACGCGGCGGTGCCGGCGAACTACAAGATGCAATATGTGGCCTGCGGAGCCGGCGGCCAGCAGACGACCTATGAAGTTCGCTGGAATATCCAGACTATTACCGCAAATACTCGCCTGATCACTGTTTCTGCTCGGCCTTTGGCAGCAGCCTCGGCGGGCAATCAAAATCAAGCTCTCTTGTTTGCGCCACCCATCACCCTGCGCGCGATCGGGGGCCTGTGATGCGAATTAACCTGAGCTCTCAACTTCGCAGGCAGCACGAGACCGGATTTACCCTGATCGAAACTTTGGTGACCGTAGGCGTGCTGGTTGCCGTGTTGGGGATCGTGTTCAGCTACATCGGCCGCTTGCAGCGAGTTTACAAGACTGAAGAGACGAAGGTGGATGCCACTCAGGAAGCGCGCACGCTTCTCGACTCTCTACAGCGCGAACTGCACCAGGCAGGCTTTCCCGGGCACAACATGTATGGACCTAACGTGCTCAACGTGCCCGCCGTCAATGACAAGCGGAACGCGGTTGGCATTGTGAAGATTTCCCCTTCGGATCTCTGGTTTGAAAGTGACACTGACAATGATGGCCGGGTGGAAAGCATTCGTTACACATTAATGGACGCCGCAGGCGCCGCAGTGACAGCGGCCAGCAGTTGTCCCTGTAATCTGCGCCGAAGCCAGGTGCTGAAGGCAGACGCGACCGCACCCACGGCGCAAGCTACCAACTACGTGGTGGCCCTGGACAACGTAATCAACAGCGGCGGAGTGGCGGCTGGAGGACTTCCCCTGGCTGGAACCACCACCTTCGGGACGGGCGCCCCCGTGGCGAACGACGTTCTCTATGCTGCATACAAGGCGCCGGCGGTATTCACCGCGTACGACCAGAACGGGACAGTGGTTGCCGCGACGGACATCACCGCCAATCCCACGGCCATCGCGACCATACGCACCATCACCATCAGTCTGAACCTGCTCACCATCTTTAACGATACACAGACAAAAATGAAGCCTCCGCTGAGCATGAGGACGACAGTAAAGCTGAGCAATTATTAGGAATTTATAACTATGGCCAATCTAACGCTATCGTCGAATGTAAGAGTTGACGGGATTCCAACAAAGACTGCTTCCCCGGTTTTACTGGTTAGGCTAAGCAGGATTGGTGCGATCGTACTTATATCACTGCTGAGTGCGGGGATTTGCGCCGCCCAGGAACAGGAACAATCGCCTTCAGAACGTCCGTTGAGCACGGTGGCTCGGGAAAAATCGACGCGCAAAGCGAAAGTCGTGATTACGGACGACGATATGCCCAGCCATGCGAAGCCGGCTCCAGAACCTTCGGCGACCGCGAGTCCGGAGATAGCAGCGGCCAAGAAAGACGAAGCTGCCAAGCAACAGCCCAAACAGACGACTGCCCCCACCTCCCTGTCGCAGCCGGTCAGATTAGACCAGGCACAGCAATTGGTAGAGCAACTTAAGCAGCAGGAAAAAATGCTGATCCATAGCTATGACGAGCTAGAGCGCAAGCTGGCGGAAGCCGATAGCGAATCGCGGCGCCGGATCTTTTCCGAGTCTCTGGCAAATCGCGACCTGAGTTTGGCACGAAAACGAAAGCAGATCGAGGAAGCGGAGCGCGCCCTGCAACGAATCGATAAGGCAGGACCGCCCCAAGGAGAAACAACCGATGCGGCGAAATGAACGTGGAATAGCACTGTTGTTGTGCATCTTGTCATTGATGGTACTGACTGGAATTGCCATCGGGATGATGTACATGACAGATTCCGAAACCATGATTAACGCCAACTACCGCTCCTCCCAACAAGCATACTTTTCCGCTCTTTCCGGTTTGCAGAGCGTGCGCGAGCGTATGACGCCCGCCAACCTTGCCCCGCACCTGATCGTGGGGCCTGGGGTGACGCCAGGGAACCCGTTATCCGTACTGTATGTGGTGAATCCGAGTGCTGCTGACGTCGTCGATCTGGCCGCCATCACCACCGCCAACAATCCTTTTTATGATAACGAGCTCTGTACGGAGCTGGCCGCGCAAGGACAGAACTGCGTGATGGCAGGTGGAAGTTACGCTCCGCTGGTGGCCGAGGATCCTCCGTCTGCCAATCCGCCGTACTTGGGCACAGTGAATTACAAATGGGTACGCGTCACCGCTAAGGCGAATGGCGCAACCGCCCCGTACTACACCAACGGCAATGCCAATGGTGGCGGCGTCAACCCGGGAACGCAGATCTGCTGGAACGGCAGCAGCGAAGTGCCGGCGAGTAAGCTTGGGGTCGCGAATTGCGCCTTGGGGGGCGCGCCGCCTGCATGGAACCCCGTATACCAACTGACGTCGTTTGCCGTCACCCCGACCGGTTCCACGCGCATGTTGCAAATGGAAGTCGCGCAAGATCCGCCGTTGAGCACGCACGGTGCGGTCGATTCTCAGGACCACGTTACCCTGAACGGTAAGCTCGATATCAACGCCTACGACTACTGCACTTGCAAATGCACGGCATTCGACAACCAAGGGAACTGCACACAGTGGGGAAACCGTCCCGGCAAGACATGCGATCCGAGTAAATACGCCATTTATGCCGCGGGCAGTGTGGATAACCCCAATGGTTCGGAAACGTTCGTTTCCGGCCAAGACCCGGCAATCGCGCAAAACCAGCCCTGGACATGGGATATGGACGCGTTAATCGCCCGCTACACCTCCGATCCAAACACAGTGAATGTAACCCAAGCGCCGTACAACTGGAGTTGCACAGCCGGGGATTGCGGCGGCCATTCAGGAGCGACGTTCGGTGTTCCTCCGACTATGCCACCTAGCCCTCCAGATAACCCGGCGGGCGCGGGTCAGTACACGCAAACCACCTACGTTCCAGGAAACCTCCAGATCACGGGTGGCCCCCAGGGGAACGGAGTGCTGATAGTAAACGGCGACCTCGACATTCACGGCGGGCTGGAGTTCTATGGCCTGATCATCGTGAAAGGCGTGATCAAGTTCACTGGTGGTGGTTCGTCACAAGTAAACGTATATGGAGCCATCATTGCTGGGCAGGAGTCTTTGGTGGATAACGTACTAGGCGGCAGCGCCGTGATCGATTACGACTACTGCGCTCTGCCCCAACCGGACAAGACCAAGCCTCCGCGAACCCTGGCGTTTCGTGAGTTGAATTTTTAGGGGAACCTTGACTGAGTGGTTTGGGCGGCGTCGAATTTGATGTGTCGACGCCGCCTTTTTGTTTCCAGTGTCGCAATTCTTCTTACGATGCCCGCAGGACTAGTGAGAATTCCAGTTATCGCGCACCGTCGGACATGACCGAGTGATGCTGTGACCAAGTTGATTACCTGTTTCTGCCTAGTTAGGCTTGTGGTACTCTCGAAATTACCCCATATTCTCTAGTTTTGATTGATTCCAGTGGCCTTTGTGTCTGCTAAAAACAAGCAGGGAATCCACATTGCGTGGAAGACCGTCACCTACCGCAGCGTCATGCTGGCGATATTGCTGGTAGTGCTGGTGCTACTGGGCGGGGTGCGGCTGGCTTTCCCGCAATTTAGCAGCAACAGCGTCAAAGCCGTGAACAGTCTGGCCAGCAACCTTTTAGAGAGGATTGCGGGAGCCGCGGGCAATCCCGTCAAATCCGGGCCGATGAATTCCGTACAGGCACACATCACTGCGCTCGATGGCACGGTACGGGTAAAGAAATCGAATAGCAATTCCTGGGTGACTGCCGATTACAACGTCCCTTTGGAAAAAGGCGATGTGGTGCAGACCGGTTCAGAAGGCATGGCCAAGATTGTCTTCAACGATGGAACTAACTATACCGTGAAGCAGGATTCGCTGATTGTGATCGAAGAAAACTCGGCCAACGATCAGCAGCAAACCAGCGTGACCGTCGAGGTCAGCACGGGCACGGTGGATCTGACCACTGCCACCTACGTGCAGGGTTCCAAGTCGACGGTGGTGGTGGGTGGCGCTACGGCTTCGTTGGCACCCGAGAGCGCGGCCATGGTGCAGAACAATCCTAAGAAGGATCAGCAGGAAATTCTGTTCAGAAAAGGATCGGGAGACGTCACACGCAATGGGGAAACGGTTCATCTTTCCGACTGGGAGAAAGTCAGTTTTGGCAGCAAGTCGCCGACTATGGCGAAATTGAAAGAGATTGGGCCACCGACACCGATTTCTCCCGCCAACATGATGCCGATTTTCGTCTCCGGCGAGCCCAAACCAGTGGAGTTTTCCTGGACAGCGATGGCCAATGCGGTCGGCTACCGGCTGCGTATTTCGCGCAATCCTTACTTTTCTTCGACTCTGGTGGACCGCAAGGTGAATACACCGGACGTTATCGTCTCGGGTTTATCCGAAGGGGCGTATTACTGGATGGTTCAGTCCTATGATGCAGACGGCAAGGAGTCGGTAGAGAGCGAAAAGAACCGCTTCACCATCATTCCCAAGGGTAAGGACTCCATCGCCATCAACCTGGAGCTGGAACCCATGGTCCAGCATGGTCATGTCATTGAATTAACAGGAAAAACTGAGATCGGGGCCCGCGTCATGGTGAACGGCCGGGAAGTGCCGGTCATCGGAAACGATGGCAAGTTTCATTACTTCACTCCATCCCTGCCCCCGGGCGAAAGCGTGATCACCATCACGGCGCAGAATTCCAAGGGTGGCGTGAACACGCAGCAGAAAAAAGTGGTGATTCAGTAGGTGGGATGAGTTTTGGGGTTGCCTCCCGAGGTGCTGGAACTTTGGTGTGGGGCAAGAGCAGAGAATATCTCATAGAATTGAAGACCAGTAGGACGCGGTAAACAGATCGAAAGATCGTATCCAAGGGATCAAGAGAGAAGTTTCGCGTATGTCATCGAATGGCTTTCACTCGAATTCGCGGATGCACAACCTGCGGTCGCTATTCAGCATGTTTTCCAGCGACTTGGCCATTGACCTGGGCACTGCCAACACTCTGGTGTACGCCCGCGGCAAAGGCATTGTAGTGAACGAGCCATCGATCGTGGCCATCAACAAGAACACGGGCGAAGTGGAGGCGGTTGGCAAAGAGGCCAAAGAGATGCTGGGCCGCACCCCGGGAAATATTGTCGCCATCAAGCCCATGAAAGATGGCGTAATTGCGGATTTCAAAGTCACCGAGAAAATGTTGAACTATTTCATTCAGAAGGCGCACAACCGCAAGATGCTGGTGCATCCGCGCATTGTGATCGGTGTACCTTCAGAGATTACGCAAGTGGAAAAGCGCGCCGTCATGGACTCTGCTTATCGCGCCAAGGCCAGCGAAGTTTACCTGGTAGAGCAAGCCATGGTGGCAGCGATCGGCGCCGGACTTCCCATTACCGAGCCCAGCGGAAATATGGTGGTGGATATCGGTGGCGGCACCACCGACATCGCGGTCATTTCGTTGAGCGGTATTGTCTATTCACGCTCGGTTCGCATGGCGGGCAATCAGATGGACGAAGCTGTCATGAATTACCTGAAGCGGAAATATAATCTGCTGATTGGCGAGCGCACTGCGGAGCAGATCAAAATCGAAATTGGAAGCGCTTATCCGCTGGACAAACCGCTGACCATGGAAATCAAGGGACGCAACCTGATCGAAGGTGTTCCCAAGACCATCACGGTGGATGACAGCGAAATTCGCGAAGCCCTTAGCGAATGCGTTTCCACTATCATGAATGCAGTGCGGGTCGCACTGGAACGTACGCCGCCGGAACTCTCGGCCGATATCAGCGATCGCGGCATTGTGCTCACCGGTGGAGGCGCGCTGCTTAAGAATCTGGACAAACGCATTCGTGAGGAAACCGGGCTTCCGGTATCGATCGCCGATGACCCGTTGTGCAGCGTAGTGTTAGGCACCGGCAAGATGCTGAGCGATTTCAAACTTCTGCGGAAAATTTCGATTGAGTAGTTTGGAGTTTCTAGTTTTCAGCTTCTGCCTGGTCCCTCCGAAGCGTGGAAAAGTTGCCATGGCGCCAATGGTGTTTCTTAAGACCTGAAACTGGAAATTCGGAATTACGGCCATGGAAAACCTGATCAGCCGCTACCGCAACGTCACCGTCCTGGTGGCGGTTTTGTTTGCCCAGGTGCTGGGACTTGCAGTCCAAGTCAAGCGCTCCAGTGAGAACGAATCTAGCCGTTTGATCCGTGTCTGGGTAGTGAATGCAATTACTCCTTTTGAAAAAGGTATCGTCGGGCTTCAAGGCGGCGTCGGCAATTTGTGGCGCAACTACTTTTATCTGCGCGGAGTGCGTAAGGAAAATTACGACCTGAAACAGCAGATCGAACAAATCGCGATCCATCTATATAGACAAGGGTGCTCACGAGGGGATCAAGCAGGACATGCCCGTCATCACTGCGGATGGCATAGTCGGCAAAGTACTCCGCGTATTTGGAACTACGTCGCAGGTGCTGCTGATCGATGACCAAACCAGCGGAGTGGGCGCGATCCTCGAAAAATCACGCTTGCAAGGCGTCCTGCGAGGTACGCCTGCGGGCGAGATCGTTTTGGAAAAAGTTACAGCCGATGAAACCGTGCAGCCCGGGGAAAAAGTCCTGACCAGCGGCGGAGACCAGGTTTTTCCCAAAGGATTGCCGGTGGGCACGGTTACGAAGGTTTCGACAGCTTCGGACTTGTTTTTGAATGTACGGGTCAAGCCAACCGCCAATCTCAGCAAACTCGAAGAAGTGCTGGTGATCACCAAGAAGGAAGAAAGAATGCCTTCTGTGGCCACCACCGGAGGGGCACGCGCCGTGGATATTTTGGCGCAACGATTGCCCTCAGTCCCCGATAAACCGGCGGAAGTACCCAAGAAACAAAGTTCGGCTGCCGCGGCCGCTACCCCCCAACTTGGTACCGACAAGGTAAAGGCTCAGCCGACCGGGATTAGTCCCAAGCCGATGGGAGGCAATTCCCAGGCAGGATCGGTCCACGACGCAAAGATCATTCCCGGTGCGCCAGAAGCGGCAACCTCGACCAAACCCGCGAGCGGCGATCTGAAGATTAAATCGCCGGGGATCAAATCGGCGGGGAGCACCATCATCAAGCCCGCAACCCAGCAGAAAACCGCGCCTCCGCCGATGAAGGTTTCGGAAAAAATCGCCAAGCCGGCAGCGAGTACCCCCAAGCCTCCGGCAAAGCAGCCTCCGCCAAACCAATCCGCGCCAAATCAGCCTGAGGCAAGCCAGCCGACGAATCCGCCCGTGACAAAGCCGGCGGCGCCGCCACAGGAAGAACCCGTGCCACAGGAGAACAAGCCTCAATAGCGTGCCCATCACTTACACATCCAATGACCAGGTTGAGGTTTACCGGTTCAGTGCTCCGGCGGCGATCCTGATCCCGCTGGTCGCGCTTTTTCTACAGGCGTTTGTGCCACTGCGTTTTCCTTTCTTCGCGATTTTCGACTTGCCCCTGCTGGTCACTATTTTCTTTGCCGTAGTGCGGCGTAACCCGGTTACCGGACTGCTGACCGGCTCTGTCATTGGCCTGTTGCAGGATTCACTTACTCACCATCCGATTGGGCTGTACGGCATTGCTAAGACAGTCGTGGGATACGGAGCATCATCACTGGGAGTAAGGCTTGACGTGGAAAACGCCGGGGCGCGGCTGCTGCTGACCTTGTTTTTCTACATGGTCCACGAAATCGTGTATTTCATGGTAGGTCGAGGACTAGTGGGGCTGACTGCACATCCCAGCTGGGCTTACGAGTTGGGCGCGGCTTTCGCCAATGCGGTGCTGGCGGTGCTGTTGTTTGCCGCGTTGGATAAGTTTAAGCAGAGAACGTGAGAGAGCAGTTGCCAGTGGTCTGGTGTCAGTTGCTAGTGCAAATCTTATTATTTCTGACCGCCGGTTACTGGCAACTGACCACTGACCACTTCAGTTCTCAGCTATCAGTTCTTAGTCAAGAAAATTTTCCGCTGTTGATGCCCTTCCGTCACCCGAGTGGGCAACACCTCCAGCAGGTCACCGCGTTACAATGAGAGTAACTCTCCCGAAAGGATGATTTCTGGTGTTCGGACTGTGGCGGAAGTGTGGCCACTCAATACCTGGCATTTGAATTATGTTTGGCCGCGACGAAAAAGTTTCGCATGCCCGATTGACTGCGGTGCAGTACATCATCCTGGGCATTTTTTTTGTGCTGGCCTATGGGTTATGGCGTTTACAGGTAGCGCAGAGCGATCTTTATTCTTCGCTGGCGGAAAAGAATCGAGTACGCAATGTGCCGATTCTGGCGCCCCGTGGCAGGATCCTGGACCGCGAAGGCCGCACCATAGTGGACAATTATCCTTCGTTCACTGCGTTACTCCTGCGTGATTCCTCGCGCGATCTACTGGCGGACTCCGACGTCATTGCCCACGGGCTGCATATGGATCCCAAAGACATGCGCGAGCGCATCCGGAAATTCTCCTCGATGCCGCAATACCAGCCAATTTATCTGAAGGACGATATCACTCCGGACGAACTGGCCTTCATTGAGGCACACCGCAACGAGCTACCGGAACTGGATACGATCATGGCACACCGGCGTCTGTATCCACGCAACGGCTTCATGGCTCACCTGGTCGGCTACGTCGGCGAAGTCAGCGAGGAAATGCTCAACCAGGCGCGCTGGGAACTCTACAACCCGGGCGATGTAGTGGGAAAGTCAGGGGCCGAGCTGGAGTACAACCCGATTCTGATGGGCAAGAACGGCTACCGCCGCGCCATCGTGAATAGTCGCGGAAAAGAAGTTGGTCGGCTTGATGAGACTCCGGCAGTACCGGGTAAGCAGCTTAAGCTCACGATCGACATCGACCTCCAGATTGCTGCGGAACAGGCGTTGGAAGGAAAGAACGGCGCTATCGTAGCGATGGATCCCCGGAACGGAGAAATCCTGGCCATGGTGAGCCGTCCGACTTTCGATCCTAATGATTTCTCCATCCGCATCTCACGCGATGTGTGGACGAAGCTGGTGAATGACCCAGATCACCCACTGCTGAACAAGGCAATCCAGGCGCAGTTAGCTCCGGGCTCCGTGTTCAAGATCATTATGGCGACCGCCGGGCTGCAGGAAGGCATCGCGCAGGACATGAAAGTGACCTGCAACGGTGGCGCGAGCTTCTATGGACGCTATTTCAAATGCTGGGTGGTCGCGGATCACCGCGTACATGGGCTGGTGGATATCAGCAAGGGCATCTATCAGTCTTGTGACGTGTTCTTTTACACGCTGGCACAAAAACTCGGGATTCAACGCATTGCGAAATATGCGACGGCCTTCGGACTCGGGCAGAAAACCGGGGTTGACTTGCCCCAGGAAGCCAGCGGGGTAATGCCTTCGGAGGAATGGAAGCTGCGCAACTTCAAGCAGAAATGGTACGCCGGCGAAACGATTTCTGTGGGCATCGGCCAGGGCGCGGTAGCAGTGACTCCTATCCAGCTGGCGCGGGCCATCGCGGGAATTACCAGCGATGGAGTGATGCACCGTCCGCATGTGGCATTTCCCGAGCAGTTGCCGGCAAATCTAATTCCGGCGGCAGCGTCCGGTGACGATGTCCGGGTGCCCATCGATCCCAAGAACTGGGAGATCATCACCAACGCCATGGCCAACGTCCCCACCCCGCTGGGTACGGCAGGTAGCGCACATCTGCAAGGGATTGATTTTGCCGGCAAGACAGGCAGTGCGCAGACCATCAGTAATATGACCAAGGCGAAATTGGTCCACGGCAAGGCCGACTTCAAGGACAATGCCTGGTTCGTAGGTGTCACTCCGCGGCGCAGTCCGGAGCTTGTGGTCGCAGTTCTTTTTGAAGGTGGAGAGCATGGACAGTTCGCCGCCCGTATCGCAGCGCAGGTAGTCAAAGCATACGTGGATAAGCAGCGCCGGCAACCCACCAAAGTCGCGAAGGGTGACGGGAACGTGGAAGTAGGCGCGGTGTGGAATGCGTCCGAAGGTAATGATGAGGTGCTTCGAAGCGGACACTTTGTTTTGCCTGTGTCGAAGAAGCGGGTGCCGCTGGCGGTGGCGGCGCCGGGCTTGGAATAAGGCGAGTAGGAGCGTTGAAAGCAGTAACTTTTGTGCTGAGTTGAGGGGCGCGGGGGTCCTTCGACTTCGCATGATCCGTCGCGGCGACGGATCATGCTGCGCTCAGGATGACAAACTTAAAAAATGTCACGTTACATTTCATTCCGCGATTTTGATTGGGTGCTGCTGATCTTTGTTCTGCTCATCTGTGGGCTGGGCGTGATGGAGATTCAGAGTGCCACCGTCCACACCAAGTTTGCGGGGGCACACATGAAGCAGGTTTATTGGGTGCTGGGTGGAGTTGGGGGAATGTTCCTGGTGAGTTTCATCAATTACCAGGTGCTGTTGGATCGAGTGCACTGGCTGTATTTCGCGTCGATTGGGTCGTTGATGGTAGTCCTGATTTTCGGGCAGAAATATTTGGGGGCCCGGCGCTGGGTGAAGATGCCGGGTGGAGCTCACTTCCAGCCATCGGAATGGGTCAAGCTGATTCTGATCCTCGCCGTAGCGAAATATTTCAGCGACATGCATCACAAAGACCTTTCCTGGTCGGACTTTATTAAGGCAGGTGCCATTGTAGGCATCCCCATGCTTATGGTGCTGGCACAGCCCGACCTGGGGACCTCGCTTACTTACACGCCGATCGCGATCATGGGATTATTCCTGGGCGGAGTACGCTTCAAGCACGCGTTTATCGTCCTATTGGCTGCCGCCTTACTGATGCCACTGGCTTGGCATGCTCTGAAGCCTTACCAGCGCGACCGTCTTACCAGCTTCATGGATCCCGAGGCCGACCGGCAGGGTTCGGGATACCAGGTGAACCAGTCACTGATTGCGGTAGGTTCAGGCGGAATATGGGGCAGCACAGCCGGTTCGCAGACTCATTTGGCGTTCCTTCCGGTCCCACAAACGGACTTTATTTTTGCCGCTTTTGCCGAAGAACACGGATTTGTGGGTGCTTTGGGGGTGATGCTGTTATACTTCATCGTGTTGATGCGATTGACCCAGAACGCGCAAACGGCTCCCGACCGGGCCGGCACGTTCATAGTGATGGGTGTGGTGGCTGTGCTTAGCTTTCATATCCTGGTCAATGTCGGCATGGTGGTCGGATTTATGCCGGTCACTGGAATACCCCTGCCGCTTATGAGTTATGGCGGATCTTCCGTGCTGTTCATGTTTCTGGCGCTAGGCATTGTAATGAACGTCCGAATGCGCCGATTCGTGAACTGAGGCAGGCGGAAGAAGGCAGGGAGAGTTGCTGCGCCAGCCAGGCGCGGCAGAAAACAAGATCAAGATTACGACCGCCCTCGCGTGAAGAGGGCACTCACCGGCCAAAAGCAGTTGAAGGCCGGGCAGGATTGAAGCGAAAGCGCTGCCGGGCGGGTAACGGCCCCCTCCAACGAGAGAGCGGTCACAAACCCGGTACAGCACCGATGCGATAAGTGCAAAAGATTCCAAAGCTTACGCCACGGATTCGGCCGCGGAGAGAACTCCAAGGCCCGGGCCGCGCCCCGCTGGGGCGGCCTATCGCAACAGCTCCATCCTGCCTGTCCTTCCTGCCTTTGTTCCGGTGAATCCTGCCGCCTGAGAGCCGCAGGAATCCGGAGTCAGCATGACCAAAGAAATGTTTGTATCGTCCACTCCCCATGAAACCAGGGTGGGATTAGTGGAAGACGACCAACTGGCAGAAATCTACTTGGAACGTGAAAACGAATACACCCTGGCAGGTTCCATCTACAAAGGCCGCGTAACGCGGGTCCTTCCCGGCATGCAATCCGCATTCGTGGACATTGGCCTGGAACGCGACGCCTTCCTTTACGTCTCCGACTTTATGGAGCTGGAAGATCAGGACGAGTTGGACGAAGTTCCCACCGACCGTACTACTCCAGCTCCTGAGTCGAGACATCAACCGCAACAGCAACGAGACGAATTGCATATGGCGTCGCCCGAAGCTCACGCTAAGGCTGCTAACGAGGTGGAGTCGCAGCCGCGGGTTGAGGCAGGAGAGCAGCCGTCGGAGGACGGCGACACCGCAAATTCCGGAAATCGTGAACGCGGTAGCTGGCGTGGCCGGCGTCGCCGTCGTGGCCGGCGTGGCGAACGCATGCCAGACTCAAAATTTGCACGGCCAGCCGGGGAAGTACAACGCGAGACGCCGCAGCGGACGGAACGACCTGACCGTCCAGAACGGAATGACCGGCCGGAACGGCACGACCGTCCGGAACGAAGCGAGCGCACCGACTTCGGCCCGCCGCCCGGCTACCAGCCGATGATTTTGCCGGGAGAATCCATTTCCAAGTACTCTCGTTTGGCCCAGGCTCAGGCTGCCGCCCCGGCGCGCGCTCCCTCCCCAACGCCAAGCCGTGAGATACCGGCCCCGCCGATCGCGGAAACCTTTCCAGAAGATGAGCCGTTATTCGCCAAGCCGACAACAGAAGATCGGCGACAGATAACTCCGCCGCGCTCTCAAGCTCCGACAGAGACCAAGCCCGCGACCGCGCGTGGCGAGCAAGAACGATTTGACGAGATGAATGTCGCAGCCATTTTCGGTGGCGGTGCAACCGAATCTGAAGAACAGTCGCAAGAAGAGATTGACAACGAAGAAGCTAAACTTCCAACTGTGACTGATCATTCAGATCAGTCCCTCTCCGCCGCCGCCGGAAATGCCGGCACTATCGAGGAAGAGGAAATCGAAGAAGAAGAGGCCGATCTAGCTGCTTACGTCGAAGAACTGGAAGAAGACGACGCATTTGAGGAGCTAGAGGAAGAAACTCACGCTGCCGCCGACTATCACGACACGGCTCAGGAAATCGCCGCGGTAGGGGATCCCGCGACGGGGGTTAGCGAGCCGCTCGCTACCGCACCGGTCTCTACCGCACCGGTCTCTTCGGAACCCGGCGTTGCAGAAGTCGCAGAAGAAGACGACACCGATGAGGTAGAAGCGGAGCTTGATGAGGCTCAGGCTGAGGCCGAAGCTGTTGTCGAGGCCGAGACTGGGGCTGGCAACGCCGATGCCCGTGCCGAAGTGCGTGCTCCCGCAGCGACTGCACCGTATACACAACGCGCGCCGCGTCCGGCATTCGATCGCAACCGTGGACGGCGTGGCGGAGGTGGCCGCCGCTTCCGGCGCAACGAGCCGCAGAACGTTCCCCTGATCACCGACCTGCTCAAGGAAGGCCAGGAAATTCTGGTGCAGATCGCCAAAGAGCCCATTGGGAAAAAAGGCGCGCGCATTACCAGCCACATTGCGCTGCCTGGCCGTTTCCTTGTGTATATGCCGACGGTCAACCATACCGGGGTTTCGCGCAAGATTTCTTCTGAGGAAGAACGTCAGCGGTTGAAGCGGATCATCATAAGCGAGCGTGAGAACGGCCACGGCGGATTCATCGTCCGCACGGCGGCCCAAGGCGCGGCGGAAGAAGATCTGCGAGCTGATATCCGGTTCTTAAAAGGTCTGTGGTCTGAGATCAAGAGCCGCGCCGACAACGGCAAAGGGCCGACGCTGATTTATCACGATCTGAATGTGGTGGAGCGTGTATTGCGCGATCAGGTCAGCTCAGATTTTTCCGCCATCTGGGTGGACAACGAGCAGGAATATGAGCGCATTCTTCGCTTCGCGAATCGTTTTCAACCAGCCCTGGTGAAACGCGTCAAGCTTTACACCAAAGACACGCCGCTGTACGACCAGTTCGGCTTGAATGAAGAAATTAACAAAGCGCTGAAGTCGAAAGTGTGGTTGAAGAGCGGTGGCTACATCGTGATCAATCAGACTGAGGCGCTGGTGGCCATTGATGTCAACACCGGGAAATATGTCGGCAAGACAGCGCGCCTGGAAGACACCATCGTCAAGACTAACGTGGACGCCATCAAGGAGATCGTGCGCCAAATTCGCCTGCGCGACCTGGGCGGCATCATCGTAATCGACTTCATTGATATGGACGAGCGCCGCAATCGGCAGAAAGTAATGCAGGCGTTGGAAGAAGCACTGCGTAGCGATCGGGCGCCATCCAAAGTTCTCCAATTTAACGATTTCGGGTTGGTGGCTATTACTCGAAAACGGGTGAAGCAATCGCTGGAGCGAACTATTGGGACGCCGTGTCCGTATTGTCAGTCCACAGGCTTCGTGAAATCCGTGACCACGATTTGCAATGAGATCTATCTCGAGATGCGCAAGATCGCCAAACATCTGGAACATTCCGATGTGCTTCTGCGGGTGAATCCCGAGGTGGCGAAAGCGCTGAAGGCCAACAATGGCCGCGCCCTTACGGAGATGGAGGAGTTGACCAAGCGAACCGTAATTGTGAAGAGCGATCCAGCGGTGCATCAGGAGCAGTTCGACATCAACTAGCAAAATCACGGAGCAGCGGCACCATGACCTTGCGGCGAAAGAAAGGCATTTTCGTGTCTCGCACTGGCGAGCCGCTTTCCCCAGAGACCGTGTAACTTCCTGAGACTGGCTGTCGCTTCACCGTCGCACGAACATAGGATGAACACTGCATGGCCATTCATCTCCAAGGCGGTGCCGGGTGTTTCTTCGTGTAAGTGATCCTCATCGTCCCTGCGATCGCTGCCGCCGTGATATTCCATTCTGCGTGGCTACTCGTCATCGTACCCTCTGGTCTTCTTGTTCTCTGGGTAGCGCTGGGGAAATGGGCCCCAAGCGGAAGGTCACGCCAGAGCAGTTTGCGGATGAATTGGAACCTCATCTGCTCGGTACCGGAGGGGCTTGGCACTGGGATGACGTAACCTCCGTTGGAATTGACGACAAGCGGCTTGAGAGACTCCGGGCCAAGCTGGCCAAATTTGATAATCTGATTCTCGAAGAACGGCGAATCGAATTCACCCAGATAATCGCGGCGCTTCGCCGAGGTGAGGTTCCCGACGTCAAGGATGATTAGACTAATTTTCGTACTAGCGATTCAGAAGAGGGTTTGCAGAACTCTTTCCTCAATCGAGGTTCACCTGGAAGCGGCAGCGGCGCTTTTCTGATCCTGATCTCCCATCAAAGTAGCCACGGCTAACTCCGCGCAATCGCGCAACTTCTGCATCGAATTCCTGATCGCAACCGAATGTGCCAGGCTATCTTCCCGCTCGAAATGCACCAGGAGACCTTCGGCTTTGTCGTTGAGGGTGCTCGCGATCTCCAGCAGTACAATCAGCGAGTCCGCATGCAACTTCCAAAGCGAAGCAGAGTTTTCGCAGCGCTTAAGTTCTTCGAGCTCTGTAGTCATACGGGCGCTGACCGCGACTGCGCGCAAAAGAACGCGGGCAACTTCGGCAAGGATGCCTTTGTCTTTCTCTCGCCGATAGCCGGCGCAATAGGCGTCGGCCTCCACTGGAGACAGAATCAGATTGAAGAAGCGCATAGGCACGATCTGGCGAAATTTCGGATCCGCCACGCGAACGAAGACTCGAATAGACTCCTCGACTTGGACAAGCCGGGTCTGTTCAGCGGAAATTTGAGGTGGAGTAACGGCCTCTCGCATCGCGTGCACGTCCAGCGAGGGCCGACGGACAACCGCAGCAGTTGCCGACGCGCGGGCGGTTTTGCTGACACGGCGTGGCGTGGCAGCCTTTGCCGCACCACGTATGGGGGGACGGCGCTCCAGCGCTTTTCTGAGCTTGGACACCCGGTCGAACTTTTTCAAAGCGGTGGCATAGTCGATTCGCAGCAATTCTCCGGCTTCCATCGCGGAAACGTCTTCGACGGTCACGTCGATGCCGTCCACGTTGCCCAGAATGCTGCCACCTTGCTCGTCCAGCGCCTGCGCAAAGTTCTTGATTTCCGCCGCAGCGGCTAGAAACAGCTCATCAAACTTTTTGCCGAAAGCCGCATTGTAAGGCGCAATCGTGGCCAGAACCCCGGGATGGTAGAAGGAAAGCTCGAGCGACTGCTTCAACTCCCGAACCCGCGGAATGATTCCAGATTCGAGAAGGGCGTTCAAGTCGCTGAAACTTTCGGCTTCTTGCTGTAACGAATCGAAGCGGCGCAGGACTTGAACGTGTTCTTCGGGAACCGCGGGAGTATCAGACTCCGCCAGGATTTCAATCAGCGCAATCTCAAATGGGGATAGTGGCAGCGAGCCATCGAGGCCATAACCGCGGCGTTCCCACTGTCCGGGCACACGGGGGCGACGATAGAGGAAGGTTGTTACCAGATCAGTTTTGTCGCGATTGATGTCGGAGACATCTTTGGCGCGAGAGAAGTAACGAAGCATGGCTTCCGCGATTTCGGGGTCAGTATCAGGCGTGAAGGCATGGCGCAACATGGCTGGAGTGACCGCCATGTCGAGCAGCCGCAACCAGCGGCGCATGGCGGCCAGGGTTTCATGGACATCGCCGTCGGCCTGCTGAAGGGAAATCGCCTCCAGACCAATGGGGACAGGGACCTCTCCGCCGACGGAGTCCTGCAGCAGCTTCTCATAGAAGCCCTGCACGGTGGCCAGAATGGCAAGCTCCCACTTCGGATCTTCGACCAAACTCGGCTCCTGTGGACGACTCCCTCGAAAGTGAACTGGCAGCTGAAGGCAGCTACTCTAGTAAAAACCAAGCTGGGTTTAGGTACAAGAGTCTGTTGGGAGTTGGGACACTAAAGTAACAATCGGGGCCAAGAGCGCGGCTAGTCGAAGACTACCGTCTTGTTTCCGTAGAGCAGGACGCGGTTTTCGATATGCCAACGGACGGCGCGGGAAAGCACGACCTTCTCCAGGTCGCGGCCCTTTTGCAGCAAGTCGTCGAGCGAGTCGCGGTGGGAGATGCGAACCACGTCCTGCTCGATGATGGGGCCGTCATCGAGAACGTCGGTCACGTAATGGCTGGTAGCTCCGATCAGCTTGACTCCGCGAGTGAATGCCTGGTGATAAGGTTTCGCGCCCACGAACGCGGGCAGAAAAGAATGATGAATATTAATGATGCGGTGAGGGTACTCGTTGACGAATTGGTTGGACAGGATCTGCATGTAGCGAGCCAGAACCATGAAATCCAGATCATGCTGTTTAAGCAATGCGAGGATTTTCTGTTCCGCTTCGCTTTTGTTGTCTTTGGTGACAGGAACTACGAAGAAGGGAATTCGGTAGAACTCGGCGATTGGCCCGTTGTCAGGATGGTTGGAAATGACCAGAGGAATGTCGCAAGCCAACTCGCCGCTTTTGTGACGGTAAAGCAGGTCCACCAGGCAGTGGTCATATTTCGAAACTAGAATAGCCATCTTTTGACGAACATTCGAGCGGGCCAGCCGCCACTGCATGGCGAACTTTTCCGCGATCGGAGAAAAGTGTTTCGCAAAGTCGGCAAGATTAATATCGAAATCGATGGGATCAAACTCTACTCGCATGAGGAAGAGGTTTGAACCTTCATCGGCGTGCTCGTCGGCGTGCAGGATGTTGCCGTTGTGGCGGAAGACAAAGTCGGAGATGCTCGCGACCAGGCCCTTCCGGTCGGGACATGAGATAAGAAGGATGGCAGTGTTCTTCACGCGTCTTCAGTTTTGCCTTGCTGCTGACCGCAGCGGCTAAAGCCGTTCTCTTTGAAAGCTGTTGATCGCAGCGCTGAGGCGCTTCACTATCCCACAGCCGCCCCCAATTGCAGGTCAGCGCTGAATGGTACGGCGCGCCTCGCTTTTAACGCCGCAAGTCCTTCAGAATTTCCCGCGCGGCATTCGCGCCGGAGCCGCCGGTTAAGCCCGCTCCTGGATGCGTACCGGAGCCGCACAAATATAAGTTGCCGATGGGTGTGCGATAACGCGCCCAATCGAGCAGGGGACGCATAGTGAAGAATTGGTCGAGAGCCAGTTCGCCGTGGAAGATGTGACCTCCCGTGAGGCCGTATGTATCTTCCAAATCCTGAGGGGTGATGATCTGGTGGCGCAGAATCAACTCCGGAAGATTGGGTGCATACTGCGATAACGTCTTGACGACCGCGTCGCCCAACCCCACTCGCTGACTCTCCCAATCGCCGGATTTCAATTTGTACGGCGCGTACTGCACATAGATGGACATCACATGCTTCCCCGAGGGAGCAAGCGACGGATCAGTCACGGAAGGAAATGTGATTTCCAGATAAGGCTGACGCGAGAAGTTGCCATATTTGGATTCGTCGAATGCGCGTTCCAGGTAGTCGATTTCGGGCCCGATATGAATTCGGCCGGATAAAGCGCCGCTTTCATTGCCGCCATCAAGCGCAGTGAACTTTGGCAATCCGGCCAGAGCAAGGTTTACCTTCGCAACTGTACCCGGCATGCGATAGTGCTGGAGCTTCATCACGAAATCTGGAGAAAGATGAATCGGATCCACCAACTTGAGCAAAGTTCTCTTGGGGTCAGCATTAGATACGATTGCCTCGGCGCTAATCTCTTCACCAGTGGAAAGTATGACGCTGGTAGCTGAGCCGTCCTTTACGCGGACTTCGATTACTTCGGCATCGGTACGGATCTCGGCGCCTGCTTTCTGCGCAGAGGACGCCATCGCTTGCGTCACTGCGCCCATCCCTCCCAAAGCGAAGGTAGATGAGCCTGCGGGATGCGTATCGCCGGCTGCGCGGATGAGAAGAACCAAACTGCTGCCTGCGGACCACGGGCCCAGGAACGTTCCAAAGATGCCGCGGGCTGCGATGGTAGCGCGCAGAAGCTCAGTATCGAAAAACTCTGCGACCAAGTCCGCAACCGCCATCGGTCCCCAACGAAGCAAGCGGTACATATTCTTCTTGCCTAGGTTGCGAATGGCGCGTCCGGTTTGAAGCATCCCCCACAAGTCACCGCGGTTCGGGTTATCAATGCTGGGCGGAGCTAGAACTAGCGCTTTCGCGATCACGCGGCCCATTTGTCTGAGCGCTTCTTGAAACTCGGAATACCTGGCTCCATCTTTCGGGGAGAACTTTGTGATCTCTTCCGCGGATTTCTTAGTGTCGTTGTACAGATGAAGTGCGCGGCCCTCGGGTGAGAGCGCGACGACTGCGACATCCGGAGTGATGAGTTTGAGTCCATGCTTAGCGAGTTGCATGCTGCGAAGAATATCCGGACGGATGGGCCCGGCGGCGTGTGACAGCGTGGAGCAGCGGAACCCTGGATGAAATTCGTCGGTGACAGCAGCGCCGCCAACCTGTGAGCGGCGTTCCAGAACTAACGGCTTAAACCCGGCTTTAGCCAGGTAAAAAGCGGTAATCAGGCCATTGTGGCCGCCGCCGATGATAACCACCCGCCGGTCGGCCATGGGCTAAGCCGCTCCCTTAAAATCTTTAAGGATTTCGAGCGCCGCCAAGCGTCCAGGCGCGCCCATGATTCCACCGCCGGGATGAGTGGCGGATCCGCACAGATAGAGATTCTTGATTGGTGTGCGGAACTGCGCGTATCCCGGTACGGGGCGGAGAAAGAAGAGTTGCTCGAGCGAAAGTTCTCCCTGAAAAATATTTCCTTCGCTGAGGCCGAAGTCACGCTCCAGATCCAGCGGGGTGAGCACTTGCTTGTGCAGGATGATGTTCTTGATGTTGGGGGCGTACTCAGCGATGGTGTCGATAACGTTGTTGCCGAATGCTTCTTTCTGATCGTCCCAATTCATCCCCGGACGCAGTTTGTAAGGAGCGTACTGCACGAAGCAGGACATGACATGTTTGCCCGGAGGCGCTACGGAAGGATCGGTCAACGTCGGAATTACCATGTCGATGTAGGGACGCCGGGAGTACTGGCCATACTTCGCGTCGTCGTATGCCTTCTCCATGTATTCGACGCTGGGCGAAATTGAAATCGCTCCACGCAGGTGCGCGCCTGGGCCAGGCATGCAGGTAAAACTCGGCAGGCGGTCAAGCGCCAGATTTACTTTGCCGGATGAGCCACGAAATTTATAGCGGCGTACTTCGTCGAGAAAATCATTGGGAAGATTTCCATTCTCGATGAATTGAATGAACGTGAGCCGGGGATCAACGCTGGAGGAAACAATATCGGCCTGGATTTCGTCACCATTGGCCAAAACGACGCCGCGAGCTCTGCCGGCCTTCACGATAATCTGCGCAATCCCGGCTTCGGTGCGAATTTCCGCTCCCGCTTCGCGGGCAGCGTCGGCGATGGCATTGGAAATGGCGCCAGTACCGCCGCGGGCGAATCCCCAGGAGCGAAATGCGCCGTCGATCTCTCCCATGTAGTGGTGCAGCAGCACGTATGCGGTCCCCGGCGAACGCACTCCGAGAAAAGTCCCGATGATTCCGGACGCGGACATGGTGGCTTTGAGCACGTCGGTCTCGAACCACTGATCGAGAAAATCGATCGCGCTCATGGTCATCAACTGCACTTGGTTGTACTTGTCCTCGCTGGTCATGCCCTGGAAACGGCGTCCGATGAAGAGCAGCTTCATCAATTCTTTGGGATTCAACGTCGCGGGATCGGGCGGTACCATGCTCAGGATGGGCTTAACGAAGCGGCACATGGCCTGCATCGCCTTGCCAAATTCGTCGTAAGCTTCCGCGTCGAGTTTGGAGTGACGCGCGATCTCGCGGTGCGTCTTGCCATGATCGTTGACCCGCCACAAGTGATCACCATTCGGCATGGGAGTGAAAGTGCCGTCGAGAGGAAGGATCTCTAAGCCGTGACGGGGAAGGTCGAGGTCGCGAATGATTTCTGGCCGCAGCAGCGAAACTACATAAGAACAGACGGAAAACTTAAATCCGGGGAAGACCTCTTCCGTGACGGCCGCTCCACCCAAAACGTGGCGGCGTTCAAGCACCAGAACTTTTTTCCCGGCACGCGCCAGGTAAGCGGCGTTCACCAGGCCGTTGTGACCGCCGCCGATTACAACCACATCGTATTTTGAGCCGTTCGGGGACATAGTGAAGCAGTCAGCACTCGGCAGTCAGCATTCAGCCAACGCCTCGCCTGTTGAGCATGGCATTGTTCTTAATTGAGCATGAAGTGTGCGAGAAAAAAACGAATTCACATTCTACCGGGGAGTTAGCTTTTTGTCTGCTCGCTAGGCCGAATGGATGTGGTCTCTTCTTCGAGCTTGCGCGATGGCCGAGGGCTAAATGCTGAATGCTGAGTGCTGACGGCTGCGTTCCTTGATTTGCTGCTTCGTAGCGCGACTGCATATAGTAGGGAAGTCGTCAAGAGAGGGGACACACTTTGCCTGTCGGAACCGCGTTTCATGATCGGACGTTTGCCCTATGCCAGAGCCTGAATTATCGCGAGTGGTCGGGCTATTACACCGTCAGCGTATATGAGGTGCATCACGACCACGAGTACAACGCGATTCGTAATGCGGCGGCGCTGATCGATATCACGCCGCTTTACAAGTATCTGATCAGCGGAAAAGACGCGACCAAGCTGGTGAACCGCGTGATTACTCGGGACATCAACAAAGTGGCGGTGGGGCAGGTGATTTACTGCTGCTGGTGCGATGAGCAGGGCAAGGTGATTGACGACGGCACCATTACGCGGCTGGAACAAAATAAATATCGCTGGACGGCTGCCGATCCCAGCCTGCGCTGGTTTCGACAGAACGGACTCAACATGGATGTGTGCGTCGAGGATATTTCGGAAAAAGTTGCGGCTCTGGCGTTGCAGGGGCCGACCTCGGGCAAACTGTTGAAAGCGGCGGCGGAGGCGGAGATCGCGAATCTGAAATACTTCCGCATGACGCAGGGGAAAATCGCCGGAGTTCCGGTGGACATCTCGCGCACGGGTTATACGGGTGATTTGGGATATGAGATTTGGGTGTCGTGGGATGACGCGGTCAAAGTTTGGGATGCGCTGATGGATGTCGGCAAACGATTTGATATTCAGGCTGCGGGCATGCTTGCGCTGGATGTGGCTCGCATCGAGGCGGGGCTGCTGTTGATCGAGGTGGACTACAACAGCAGTAAGAAAGCGCTGATCGCTTCGCAGAAATATTCTCCGTATGAACTGGGATTTGGGAAGATGGTGCATCTCGACAAAGAGAACTTTGTCGGACGTTCAGCGCTGGCAGAAGCTCAAAAGCAGGGTGTGCCGCGACAATTGGTTGGAGTGGAAATCGATTGGACGGAAGTGGAAGCGCGTTACGAGAAATTTGGTCTTACGCCAGCAGCGCCAACCCAGGCTTCTCGTGTACATGTGCCCGTCTATTTGGGAGAGAAGCAGGTGGGGAAGGCGACCTCGACAACCTGGTCTCCGTTGTTGAAGAAGATGATTGCGTTGGCCAGTGTGGATACCAAGCATTCAAAAATTGATACAAAACTGCAGATGGAAATCACGATTGAGGCCATGCGGCAAAGGGTGACGGCGCGGGTGGTAAAGTTGCCGTTTTTTAGTCCGGCAAGGAAGACGAGCGTGCCGGTTTAACTCGTGGAACGTTCGATTATTTTCCGGAAGAGTTCATCGCGAGAGTGTCATCCCTCCGGGACTTCGGTCCGTTTTGGACGCCTACCCAGGACTTACGTCCTGGGCTGAATTATTCCGCCCCTAAACGGGGCTCGTCATCATAAGAGTTCAAAGTGACAGGGCAACTCCTAGGGTACGACCGCCTTCCGGCTAGTTCGCTTCCAATACAAATATCCCGGGACGCCGAGTAACACGATACCAATACCGCCGAGCGCTTCCAGTGGACGCTCCACCAAAGTATTGAGAGCCCAGACTCCCGAAACAAGCACGTAAACCGCGGGGACGATCGGATAACCTAGACAGCGGAAGGGACGCGGTATCTCGGGATGTTTGCGGCGCAGGATGAATAATCCGGCGACCGTAAGGCACGAAGCTAGTACTCCCATAAAAATGGCATAGGTAAAAAGCTGGTCGTAGCGTCCGCTGAGGGTGAGAATCGCTGACCAGATTCCCTGGATCATTAAGCTGAAAGCGGGCGTGCGCCAGCGGGGATGGACGACTCCCATGCGGCGGAAAAATAGCCCATCCGCGGCCATGGCGTAGTAGACGCGGGCGCCGCTTAGGATCGCGGCCGAGGTGGCTCCGAATGACGACAGGGCTATCATGGCGGAAATCCATACTCCGGCTGCGGGAGAAAACAGACGTTCGGCGGCGGCGCGCGCGATGGTTTCGTGCTGCGTGATCTCGGATATGGGCATGGCATATACGTAGAGCACGTTCATCAGAAGGTATACGGCGGCTACCACTAATATGGAGATGATCAGGGAGCGGGGAATGTTCCGCTGGGGATGTTTGACTTCACCTGCAACCCAGCCAATGTAAATCCAACTGTCGTAACCCCAGAACACCGCGATCAATGCCACGCCCAGGGCCGGGGCCAGTGTTCGCAAATCCAAACTTTGCGGCACATATGCAGCGGAAGAAAAGTGTGACCAGCTTCCCTTGCTGGAGAAAATTCCAAGTAGGAGGAAGATACCGATTGCGGCGAACTTCATCCAACTGGAGATGTCCTGCACGATAGCGCCGCGGCGCAAGCCATAGACATTCACCGCGGTTAGCGCCACGATGCAGATGACGCCCAGCAGTTGGGCCCAACTCAATGTATAGCCGCCAACGGCAATGATAGGGGCAGCATCTCTCAATCCTGGAACGGCGGCGGCGAAGTATGCGCCGAAGCCGACAGCCAGCGCGGCGATTCCGCCGGTGTTGTAAACCGTGAAGACCATCCAGCCGTATAGGAAGGCGATGAAATCGCCATAAGCTTCGCGCAAGTAGAGATAAGGTCCGCCGGCTTGCGGATACATCGCGCCGAGCTCGGCGAAGGCCAGACAGCCGAGCATAGTGATGGCGCCGCCGATCACCCAGACTCCGATGAAGAGTGCAGGTGTGTGAAGAACCGCGGCAATGTCCCGGGCGGTGAGGAAGACGCCGGCGCCGATGATTCCGCCAGTGAGCAGCAGTACGGAATCCATCAGCGAGAGTCCGCGAATCAATGAGGGCTGGGTTTCGGGCTGAGTCTCCGCGCGGGGTGAAGCGGTCGGGGAGCTCATGGCTATCCCATCCCCAGTTCGTCGGGAGACTCCAGCGGAGTGCCGCAGCGGCGGCAGATGACCGCAGAACAATCGCCACAAGTCAGAGGATCGGCGACCTCTTCGCCACACTGCGGGCAGTAAAGCGGATCGGGTGGTGGTGAAGGCTGCGGACTTGGTGCCATGAGGAAGGCAAATGTAGCATATCCTTCGGGTACTGGCGCCCTTCAAAATCAAAGGCATCAACCACGAAGGACACCAAGGTGCACGAAGGAGAACGATCTGGCAGACAAAGCTCCAAGTCCGGATGAGAAGTTACAACAGGAATTCAATCGCTGGGCCAATCAGGGTGAAGGCGAGAAGATGGAACGCCATCACCTTGACATCACGGAGAAAACCATTCGGCTGATGGATCTGCGTCCGGGCGAACGTGTGCTTGATCTCGGATGCGGCGCCGGCTGGGCTACCAGGCTTCTGGCGCGGATGGTCGGGGAAGGCCCGGAAGGCTTCGGCCAAGTGGTTGGGCTGGATGTCTCGGATGAAATGATCCGACGAGCACGCCAGGCCTCGAAAGATTTCGACAACATTCTTTACGTCTGGGGATCGGCACAGCAGATTCCTTGGGAAGAAAATTTCTTCGATAAGGTGCTCTCGGTTGAATCGTTCTACTACTATGCGGATCAGGACCGGGCGCTGGCTGAGCTTTTTCGTGTCTTGGCGCCACACGGACGGATGTTTATTCTTATCAATCTCTACAAGGACAATCCTTATTCGCTGCAATGGGTGGACAAACTGAAAGTGCCCGTGCACGTGCGCTCGGAAGCGGAGTATGTCGAGCTGCTGAAGAAGCACGCCCTTGAGAATGTCGAGGCGCGTCGCATCCCCGATGACACACCTACGCCGGATGACTACAAGACGACCTCGTTTCACGGCGTGGAAGATCTGCGGGCATTCAAGCGGATTGGTGCGCTGCTGCTGATGGCATCCAAGCCTGATCTGCGGACACCGGCGCCAGGGTACACGATTTATTAGGGGATGCGTTTAGGATTCTGGCTCTGGGATCTATCATTCGGGAAATTCATCCGCCGCTGGAGAGACTGGAAGCGCGGGTCGGAGCGCCAGGAATCAAGGACAGGATCACTTTTCGAGAAAAGCATGCCGCTACGATGCTCAGCGTAGGCCTTCTCCAGCCATTTCAGCCCTTCTTCTTTTTTCCCCAGCCTGGCATAAAGACGTGCGAGTTCATAAGGGAACCGCTGCTCTGGCGGTCTCTGCAACAGTTGGTCGATCCATCTCTGCAGGAAGCCTTGATAGCCGGAGGATTTGTACGCGTCTCCCACTGCCGTGGCCCCGGGTTCATCGCCCGAAAGTTTCATCGCCGTTTGCGACTCCGCCACCGCTTCGGAATACATCTTCTTCTGAGCAAAGGCGTCAGCCAGAACCCCGTGCACGTCCGGAGAATTTGGATCCATCAGTATGGTTTTCTTCAACTGCTCTATCGCCTCGTCCGTCCTGCCAGCACGGTAAAACGCATCCCCCATTTGTGTACCGATGGCTAGAGAGAAGGGGTCGAGTTCCAGAGCGCGCCGCGCTTCCGAAATGGCCTCCTCATTCCGTCCCATCTCCATTAGAAACTCGCTGTACCATTGATGGGCGGTTGGGTAATTCGGGTTCGCGGCAATCGCTTTGCGATATTCTTCTTCGGCCTTGGGGAAATCCCAATCGTAATACTGATAAGTGTCGGCCAAGGTTGTGTGGGCTTCAGCCAATGAGCTGTCGATTTCGAGCGCCTTCATGGCGGCTGCTTTTGCCTTGGGACGAGCCTCCCGTGATGGCAGACCAAGATATTGCCCGTCTCCCACGGCGTAAGAATCCGCTACACCGGCATAGGCCAATGCATATCCCGGATCCTTATCGACTGCCTGCTTAAAATACTCCAGACCCTTTTTTACACCTTCGTCGGTTCGCTTGTTCCAGTAGTAGCGTCCCCGGAGGTAGAGCTGATAGGCCTCGCCATTTTCGGTATCGCGTTTGGCCAGTTGCTGCTGTTCTTTGCCGCTCAATTGAATTCGCAGGTTGTCGGCGATCGCCTTGGAGATTTCTTCCTGGAGGCCAAGGACGGCGGCCAGCTTTTCCGAATATTGCTCGCCCCACAACTGGGATTCCCGGGAGACGTCGATGAGTTCCGCGCCCACTACAAAAGTGTCGCCACGGCGCGATACCCTTCCCGTGACCACACCCTGAACATTGAGCTCACGTCCGATTTTTTCAGGCGCACCGCCCTGACCTTTGTATCGGAATACCGTGCTGCGCGGAACCACTCGCAACTTTGATATGTGGGAAAGGCTGTTGATTAGGCTTTCGGTAATGCCATCGCTGAGGTATTCAGTATCCGGATCACCGCCGATGTTCGCAAACGGTAACACAGCAACCGAATCAATCAGATTTCCACCGGACGAACCGGACTTGGGACGGTAAAACCCATAGCCGACGACCGCGAGCAGCAAGGCAAGCGCCGCCAGACCAATCGCTATCCCCTTCTTGTGGCGTTTCACCAAGCTAACCGCAAGGACGCTATCGGAGATGGCCTCTGCTTGCGGGTGAAGCGCTGACTTCGCCACATCCGGGGCACTGTCAACGCTAACCACTGCTGAGCGGCTCGAATCTGTGTCGCGCCTCAGCCGCGCCAGGTCGGTTCGCAGATCCGCCGCGCTCTGGTAACGCAGGCTCCTGTCCTTTTCCAGGCTCTTGCTGATAATGCGTTCTAATTCAGCCGGGACATCTGGATTCAGTCGCGCTGGAGCAGTTGGCGCCCGGCCCAGGATCGCCTCGAAGATTACTGCGGTGGTGTCTCCGCGAAAGGGAACCACGCCGGTAGCCATCTCATAAAGCACGGCTCCGAAAGAAAACAGATCGGTGCGAGCGTCGAGTTCCTTTCCGCGAGCCTGTTCCGGCGACATATAAGCAACTGTGCCCAAAGCTGTGCCTGGACTAGTCAGGTGTTCCGCACTCAAGGCAGTTGCTTGAAGGGAAACTGCGGGCTGTGACGGATTGCTGTTGACCGTCACCTTGGCCAGCCCGAAATCGAGAATCTTGGCGTGTCCGCGCTTGGTAACGAAAATATTCGCCGGCTTGATGTCACGGTGGATAATGCCCGCCGAGTGTGCAGCATCCAGCGCGTCGGCGACCTCGATGGCGACCCTGAGCAGCGTCTCGAGTTCCATTGCCCGGCCCGCGATCAGGTTTTTGAGCGTCACTCCATCCAGAAACTCCATCACGATGAATGGGCGCGTCTCGTCCTTCGCGATCTCGTAGATGGTGCAGATATTGGGATGGTTGAGCGCCGAGGCAGCCCGCGCTTCACGACGAAAGCGCTCCAGCGCCTGAGGGTCTTGTGCGACTTCTTCAGGAAGGAACTTCAGAGCTACAGAGCGGCCGAGTTCCGTGTCTTCGGCTTTGTAGACAACACCCATGCCGCCGCCGCCCAACTTCTCGACGATGCGGTAATGGGAAACAGTCTGGCCAATCATCAGGATTGCATCCCGGTTGGGTCGCAATGTTATTGGTTGCAATCTGACTAGTCAATTCACGCGTCTGTGATGGGAAGAGAAGTCGAGTCGGCGGGAATTTTCCTATCGAAGTCGGGGTGTGCAATCCGGTACATTACACTTCGATGACGGAAAGGGATCCTGTGCATGAAAACATTCGCTGCCTGCGTCATGATTCTCGCCCTGGTGTGGGTGGGAGTGCTTTTTGCTCAACCTCAAATGACCAGCCAGGCAACTAGCAAGGCCAATCCTGCAGAAGAAGAGATCCGGCGACTGAATGCCGAGGAACCTGAAGCTTTCGTGCATAAAGACCCAAAGACACTGGCGCGTTTATGGTCAGATGATTTCGTGGTGACCAATCCATTGAATAAATTTGTAACAAGCAGCAGGTTCTGGGGATGGTTGAATCCGGCTTCCTGGTGATCACTTCCTACGACCGGCAGATCGAGTATCTCCGGTTCTACCGCGACACGGCGATCGTTGCGGGCAGCGAGATGGTGGTGTGGGGCGGGAAGATGCCCAATGCCGGCAAAACCGAGCATCTCCGGTTCACGGGTATATGGATGAAACAAGGCGGACGCTGGCAAGAGGTCGCACGACATGCCAACATCGTGCCGCAACAATAAGCTAAAACACGATTATTTTCAGTCTTAAACCAGGGAACTGCTGGATCGAGCTAATCCCCGGCCCTTAATTATCCCGAGGCCCGACGCATTCGTTCACCTGACTCTCATGTGCAAAAGTTTACTCTTGCATTAGTAACCTTTAGGGTCTTAATCCATCCAGAGTAGTGTTACCATAGCCGTCCAAAGGTAGGCCATGAGTACTTACGCTAAGTTACTAAGTCTCTTACTTTGCGTCGGCTTTGCTTCTTCGGCTTTCTCTGGCGAGTCGCAATGGGTGGAGATCAGGTCCCCGCACTTTTCGGTCGTGACCGATGCAGGCGACAAACGCGGCCGCGACGTTGCAGTTCGCTTCGAGCAGATGCGTGCGGTGTTTGGCGCGCTGATGGTGAAAGCGAAGGTAAACACACCCATCCCACTGCAAATCATCGCTTTCCGCAACAGCAAAGAATTACGACAGTTTTCGCCCATCTGGCGCGGCAAGGCCACGGAACTGGCGGGTTTGTTTCAGAGCGGCTCTGATCGCGGTTTCATCCTGCTCGACATGTCGGTGGAGAATCCCTGGCAAACCGTTTTCCATGAGTACGCGCACCAGCTCATGAATGGGACCATGTCGGTGCAATTGGACCCATGGTTTGAGGAAGGCTTTGCCGAATACTTCCGCACCATCGTGGTGGACGGCAAGGAAGCTAATGTGGGCAAGATTCCAGATGACGAATATTACGTTTTGGCAAACACCTCGTGGCTGAGGATTGTCGACTTGCTCCGAGTGCGGCAGTATTCGAGCACTTACAACGAGAGCGGCGACCATCGAACGGTGTTTTACGCTGAGTCGGGACTGCTAGTTCACTATATTTACGATAATTCCCTGATTCCAAAAGTCGGTGAGTATTTTGACCTGGTCAGGAACAAAGATGTCTCGGTGGAAGGTGCGATCCAGCAGACTTTTGGCATGAGCGCGGCCCAGTTCGACAAGACCTTGCGCAATTACCACAGCAGCGGACATTACAAGTATTACAAACTAGCGGCGCCGGCCGGAATCGACGGCAAGTTATACAGCAGTGCGCCACTGGCCACGATCGATGTGCAAGTCATACTGGCTGACGCTCATCTGCATTCTTCTGATTATCAAAAAAGGGCAGTGGAAGAGTTCGAAGCCGTACTGAAGGCGGATCCCAACAACGCGGCCGCGATGCGAGGCTTGGGTTACTCATACCTGATGAAACAGGATTTTGAGAAAGCTGGAGAGTACTTTCATAAATCTGCAAAGCTCAACTCCAATGACTCAAGAGTTCTTTATTACTCTGCACTGCTATCGCAACGAGAGGGCTCGGTCTCTTTTGGCAGCGATAACGAGCGGCTGGAGTCTATGCAAAACGAATTGGAGAAATCGATCAAGCTCGATCCCGACTTTGCTGACGCCTACAGCCTGTTGGCGTTCGCCTACATGTCACGAGGGAAGCGTGAGCAGGCCGGTGCAGTTTTGTTGAAAGCGATCGAACTGAATCCCCGTAACGAGCAGTACCGCTTCAATCTAGCAAACCTATTTCTCGACAGCCAAAAATTCGACGAGGCAATATCCGTTCTACGCATGTTGCAGAGCAGCGGCGATCCACAAATCGTGTCTCGGTCGACTGAAGAACTGGCCCAGGTACAAAGGTACAAGGAACAGGCACGGGCTGCGGCGCAGCCTTCGACGCAATCTATAGCGGGCGAGTCACTGATGGTCCGCACCCCATCCGCGCCATCGGAGCCTGAGCCCGGGACCCCGCATGTTACGGGGGTTATAGGCGCCGCAAAATTCCTTCACGGCAAACTGCTGTCGGTCGATTGCTCAGCTCCTCCAGCGGCGACACTGACGATTCTTGCCGGTTCCACGACATGGAGTATGCGCGCCGCGAACAGCAACAAAGCCATTGTCATTGGTGCGGATCAAATCTCCTGCGATTGGAAGAATCAAAAAGTGGCGGTGAACTATCGCGAAACTGGGGGATCGACAAGCCGACATCATTTCTCTGGAAGTTCAGTGACATAATGCCAGCGTCCCGGCTCTTGCAATGGCATCTGGGATTGGCCGCAGCATTCTGTCTGGTCGGGGCCATGCTGCAAGCCCAGGAGGCCTGGGAGCGCGACCACGAAGCTGGAGCTAAGGCAGGCGAAGCCGCTCATTTCGTCGAAGCTGAGGGATTGCTCTTACGCGCGGCGGACGAAGCGCGCAAGACCGCTACCGCCGCTCCCTTGCTGGCCCGGAGCCTGCTCGATTTGGGCGAGGTCTACCGCAGCGAGGGCAAATATGCACCAGCCCAGTCTTGCTACGCCGAAGCATTGCAGATCTATACCAGGCAGTACGGAGCTGATTCCCCGCAAGCGGCCGAGGTGCTCAATGGGAAAGCGGAACTCTACAAGACGCTAAACGACTATGTTCAAGCCGAGCCGCTGTTGCTCAAGGCACTCGAGATTCGTCAAAAGAAACTTTCGCAGCCAGACTTGGCGACTGCGCAAACGCAAAACGATCTGGGTGAGCTGGATACCGCCACCGGAGCCTACGATAAGGCGGCGCGTCTGTTGCAGACTGCGCTGGAGACGAGGAAGCGCCTGCTTGCTGCAGATCACGAGAAGGTCGCTCAGACGCTGCAGGCATTGGCGAATCTGAATAAGCAAACTGGAAAGGCTGCGGAGGCAGAAAATCTGTTTCGGCAGGCGGTGAGCATCTATGGCAAAACAGTGGGCGGAGAACATCCGGACTACGCAAATGCCCTGGAGGGGCTGGCGCTGTTTTACTCCGCTCGCCACCAGTATGATCTGGCCGAGCCGCTGTTGGCGCGAATCCTCGAGATTCGAGAAAAAGTCTTCGGGCCGGATCATCACGACGTAGGCGTCAGCCTTGATGCTCTCGGGCTGATAAAGTTTTACCAGCATCACTGTGCGGAGGCAGTCCGCTCTATCTGCGGGCGCTAATTATCTGGGGAAAGATTTATGGCGAGGAAAACCCCTGGCTTTCGGCCGACCTTAGCAATCTAGCGATATGCTACGAGTACATGGAAGACTTTGCCGCCGCCGAATTCACTTTGCGGCGGGCAATTCGCAACGACGAAAAGGGTTTGCCGCCCGACAGTCCCGATCTGGGGTCCGACCTCCACAATCTCGGATCCTTGTACTTCACAATGAGACATTATCAAGAAGCAGCACCACTTCTCCGGCGGGCTCTCGACATTCGGACTAAAGCACTGGGTCTGAATGACCGGGACACCATACAGACCTTGGAAACATATGCCAACTTGCTTCATTTCCTCCATCGAGATGCTGAGGCGAAAGAACTGGAATCGAAGGTGAAGTTTGGCCAGAAGTCGCAGTAAAGAATCTAACCTTTGCGTGCTCGGCCGTAATCCAGTTCGCTGAGTATTGGGCCGGCTGCAAAGTAAGAAGTCCTATTGTTCTATATAGTTTCCCGCAATGACTCCGCGGGCGAGGGCGCCCGCGCCACACCAGACTAGCTACTTCTCAAGACGATTGTATTTCTTCAGTACTTCGCGCAGGCGGCTGTGAGGTAACGCGATCACAGTTCGATTATTTATTCCGGTCATGGTTTCGGCGGCGACCATGGCGTTGATAATTGCTTCTTCAGTAGCTTGCACCGTGCCAAGAAAGAGGGGATCGAGCTGGCCATTGGGAAGCATGGTGAGATGCGGGAGGCCCTGGCTCACTGCTGCTCCGGGATTGGCGGTGGAGAAGGCGATAAAAATGTCGCCGGAGCCGTCGCCGGAGTAACTGCCATTCCGTCCCAAGCCTAGCGAGACACGCTTGGCGAGGCGTTTCAGTTGTGTCGGAATGAGTGGCGCATCCGTCGCCACGACTACGATGATTGATCCGACATCATCTTTCCGGGTCCGCTGCTCCTGAATTTCGCGCCCGACGGGCAGGCCGGCGATTCGCAATTGGTCGCGGCGTCCGTAGTTGCACTGCACCAACACGCCGACGGTGTATCGGCCCTGTTTGGTATTGAGCACCCGGGAGGCGGTGCCGATGCCGCCTTTGAATTCGTTGCAGACCATTCCTGTGCCACCGCCCACATTTCCTTCTTCGACGGGGCCGGAATGGGCCGAATCGAGAGCATGAAAGACGTGCTGGGGCTTCACGTGAAAACCGTTTACGTCGTTCAAATATCCGTCCCAGGTTTCTGCAACGACCGGTAGCGACCACCAATAACTGTCTTCGTCGGGCGGGCCCTGTTTCACACGCCAGGCGATGACCGCGTCGCGAACCACTCCTACGCTGTGCGTGTTGGTAATCATGACGGGGCCGTCAAGGAAGCCCGACTCCTCCACCCAGGTTGTGCCAGTCATCTCGCCGTTGCCATTCAAGGTGAACCATCCGGCGAAGACTTGATCCTTTGAGTTTTTTCCGCGGGGGAGGACGGCAGTCACGCCGGTGCGGACGGGGCCAGTCCCAACCTTGAGAGTTCCCTCACCCGAAATCAACGTGGTGTGACCCACTTCGACGCCCTTCACATCGGTGATGGCATTCAATGGCCCAGGCTTGCCGTCAAAAGGAACTCCGAGGTCGCGTGCACGTGGTTTGGGTTCGGCTGCGAGCAGAGTTGCACATAAAGAAAAAAGCAGAGCAGAAATTAGTGCAGCATTACCGCGTTTCGGCATCCAAGGTCTCCTAACGGGTGTGCGCAGTATAAAGCAGTGGGCTTGAACACTCATTTACAATTGCTCATATTTGGAGGCGGGAAATGGAGAACTGGAAGAAAGCGCTACTGGCAGGTTCGGCCGGAGCCAGTGCCATTTTGTTTTTGAAGGGAAAGCCGTCGGCTGGGCTGATTCTCGCGGGTGTGAGCCTGGCTACGTTGGCATCGGAATATCCCGAGAAGTTCGCTGAGTTCCGTGAAAATTTACCGGACTACGTCGATCGCGGGACTAGTTTTCTGAATGTTGTGTCGCGCGCCGGGGAGCGTCTGGCGGAAGCAGCGGAACGACGCGGTTCAGGCTGGTACGAGGCGCTTCTGCGCGGTTAGAGACGATCGATTATTCGATTCCCAATTGTTTCCTGGCCTCGGGACTCAATCGCTCCGGGCTCCACGGTGGAGTCCAGACCACATTCACGCTTGCATTGCGAATGCCTGGTAATTGTTCCAGGCGTGCCTTGACTTGTTCTCCGATCATGACGTGCGCGGGGCAGCCTTGCGAGGTGAGCGTCATATCTATTTTGACGTCCTGCTTCTCCTCGGGCGCAGCTTCGAAATGCACGTCGTAAATCAGGCCCAAATCCACGATGTTGACAGGAATCTCCGGGTCGTAGCACTGCTTCAGGGCGCTTAGGACCTCGTCTTGCGTGACAGTGGCCACAATGTCTCCTCTACAGAGCGCGGACAGCGCTGGGCGCTCATGTGTATCTGAGTTTACCCCATAGCCTGCGGCAACGCTGGCTGATGGCAGTCTCTGCTAAAGTTACGTGAATGCCGATCACCCCAGGTCTCAAACGAAAAATACAGATCGCTCTGGTGGCGGCGATTGTACTGGCGGCTGCACGGACCGGATATATTCTCTACCAGCGTCACGTCAGCAAGATCGAGGAAGCGAAAAAACAGGCGCCGCCACTCAATCCTGACTATTACGTTATTCCCAAAAAACTTTATCCCTATGACCTGAAATCAGCGCAGCAACTTGCCAGGCAGCCAGTATGGGTAAAGGAAGGATATCGCTACACCTACTATCCTTACGACGCGAACCGCCACCACTGTGATTTTTCTCGCGAGGCTGGGACACTTCTGCCGATTGAAAAATTGCAAATTAAAAATGTAGTCACCGATGTCTCGCCTGGATCAGCAGATCAGCGCCAGCTGATGGCGGTCTTTGAAAAGGACAAGAAGACTTACGCTTTTCCCATCGGGTCGGTGAAAGGAAACGAGTACCAGATTTATTCCGATGAGATGCTCTACATCGAGGATCCCCACCAACTCTACAAGCATTGGCCGGCGGATATCTGGGCGGCCATCGATCAGCACGAGGTCAAGCCCGGCATGAATGAAATCCAAGCGGATTTCGCAATCGGCATGGGAGTGCCTGAGCGCTCTGACAATCCATCAGCCAAGACGGTCAAGTATCCCAATGGCGGGAAGCCGTTGCTAATTACTTATCGAGATGGAAAAGCGGCGGAGATCAAGCCGGGTACCTGACCAAATTCGTAATCGCTTGCGGATTTATTTCACCGTTGGGGAAGTTTCGCTGGCTGCCTTGTCCTCTTCAGCATGGATCACACCATCCTCGTCGGCGTAAAAAGAGCGGTGCGTAGAATCCAATTGCTTCGGGGTTAAGGCCAGTTCGAAGCCATCTTTTTTGGATTGAAACGAAACTGTGTAATCGCCGCGGTCGGTCTTGGTCATGCGACGAGTAAAGGAGCCGGTGTGTACCAGGGCGTTGAGTGAGGTCGCGAATTTTGAGTTTTTCTTTTTGTACTCGCGCTGCGCTCGTATCACGGTGCGCATGTAACCGAGCGCGGCAGCTTCCGAGCCGGAACGCGCCGGATCCCCGGGAAACTTGGGTTGATACGGAGGCTCTGCCGCGGCTGGAGCCGCTGGCGTAGGCTCATGCTGTACTGGGGCGGCAGTCTCGGGCGGAGTAGTGGTCTGTGGTGGCACGGAGTTCGGTGACGTCGCCGGAGCCTGTGCCAATGCCTGCGCCGCCATTATTGTCGCGAGTGCAATTAAGCTGGTAATTCTATTCATGAGTGCCTGCCTCTTGCATGATTAGATGCCTTAAAGTTTAGATGCTAATCATGTTACCCCCGTAATGCCTAATCCGTTACCGTACTCTTTCCATGTGGGGTAATTGTGGTTATGCTAGCGGCAGTTCACCTCATTAGGAAAGCTATGAAATCTGCAGCTGCACCGGCCAAGAAAACGCCTATTCGTATAGCTGTGGTGGAAAGCGATCCACTGCGGTTTGTGGGATTCCGCGCCCTGTTTGATTCGGAATCGGATTTCCAGCTGATTTCCGCCTCGCTTCCCGATATCGGCACGCTGCAAGATATCGAGCTCATCTTACTGGGAAATCGCAACGGGCAAAACCTCTTCGATGTGATGGCGAGTTTGAAGGCCACCCGTCCCGATCTCCGCATCATTGTGACCGGCTCCGGCATGGACGAAGAAACTATCCTGAAAGCGATTGCGTCCGGCGCCAAGGGCTACGTGGACGAAGCCGCTTCTCCGACCGAATTTGTGCAGGCCATCCGGATCGTGAATCAGGGCTCGGTGTGGGCGCCTCGACGAGTGCTTTCCATGTTCATTGAGCGCGTCAGTTCAGCACCCGGACGAATTTTTCCCGCCGGCCGCGTCACCTTTACCGATCGCGAGAAGGAAGTTCTGGAAATGTTGGTTGCGGGCCGCTCCAACAAAGAAATCGGATCCGCCCTGGGGATTGAGGAGCGCACCGTAAAAGCGCACGTGGCTAAGCTGATGCGCAAAGTCGGGGTGCAGAATCGGATTGCGCTCTCGGTGCACGCCATCACCCACTCCCTGGTCACTGCGAAATAGCCGGGACTTCCGTTAGTTACCTAAGGACAATGACCTGGGTAATCTTGTCGACTTTCTGGCCCTAACGCATACTCCTTTCACCTACCACAGAACCTGGGAGACGGGGTTGGGAGTGGAGATTTAGGGTCACCATTGCCAACCCCGCATTTTTTTGCCTGTCCTTCCAGACACTTCACAAGTTCCCGAATAGTAAATAGATTGGTCGTTCGCGCCGATTACCACCATTTCGTCGTGGCATGCATCCTTTAATATCAAGGGCGTCAATTCCTTAATTTCAGGAAAGCTGAGGCGAAATGAAGAGATTTCTAGCTGTCTGTGCGCTCCTGTGTGTCGCGACCGTCGCTCTGGCGGCTGAGTCGGACGACGAGAACAAGGCTGAAGACCGCATTAAAGCGGCGGCCACTGTTCTGGACGAGATCCAAACCGCGCCTGACCAGGGCATACCGGAAGAGGTACTCGGATCAGCCGAGTGCGTGGCTATAGTACCGTCCATGCTTAAAGGAGGATTCATTGTAGGAGCCCGTTATGGCCGCGGTGTGGCCAGCTGCCGCACACCCAAAGGATGGAGCGCTCCGGCGTTCTTCGCTGTGCAAGGCGGCAGCGTTGGGCTGCAAATCGGAGGACAGGCGGTGGACCTGGTTATGCTGATCATGAATCAGGATGGCATGAGGAACCTGCTATCCAGCAAATTTAAGCTAGGCGCCGATGCCAGTGTGGCGGCGGGGCCGGTGGGCCGTCATGCCGCCGCAGATACTGACTGGAAGTTGCGCGCCCAGGTTCTCAGCTATTCCCGCGCCCGCGGCGCTTTTGCTGGATTGGAGCTCAGCGGAGCTGCGTTTAAACAGGACAAAGACAGCACACGCGAATTCTATGGCCGGATGGTTCCATTCAAAACCGCATTGACCGGTACAATCGATGCGCCCGCGAATGCATATCCGTTGCTCAGCACGCTGGCGAAGTGGGCGAAGACAGCATCGCAGAAATAGAAAGCGACGTTAGAATTCAGAAGTCAGAATGCAGAAGTAAGAATGCAGAAGTAAAAATCTCAGGGCTGATTTTAACTTCTGAATTCTGACTTTTGAGCTCTGACTTCTTTTTTGTTTCCGTTCTCTAAACATGCGTCAGCGACTTGAGTACGCGCTTGCGTGGGTGATCATCAAGGTATTGGGCGGGTTGCCCCGGTCGCTTTCGCGGGCAGCAGCCATCGCTCTCTCCTGGACAATTTACCTGGTGCATGTCCGTCTTAGACATGTCGGAATGCGGAATCTTAAGCTGGCATTTCCGGAAAAGACGCGGCGAGAGCGCGCCCGGATCCTGCGCGGCGTATTTATTTCTTTAGGCCGTCAGTTGGCGGAAGTTTGTCTTTTCCCCACCTACACCCTGGAGAACGTTGGCAAAGTCGTGGTCTACGACGGATTCGAGAACTTCGAACGCGCGCTGGCGCGGGGCAAGGGAGTCTTGTTTCTGACGGCGCACCTGGGGGGTTGGGAGCTTTCAGCCTTCACCCACTCCCTGTATGGCCATCCCCTGCACATTGTAATGCGGCCTTTGGACAACGTTTACCTGGATAGCCTCATGCGCCGCTACCGCACCATGCATGGAAATTCAACTGTGGACAAGGACGATTTTGTTCGCGGTCTGCTCTCCGCGATGAAGGCGGGCGAAACCGTCGGCATACTCATGGATACAAATATGACGCCTCCGCAAGGAGTGTTTACGGATTTCTTCGGCATCCCCGCATGTACTGCCAGCGGCTTGGCGAGGATTGCTCTTCGCACCGACGCTGCCGTGGTTCCCGGATTCACCATTTGGGACCCTGGCTTGCGGAAATACCGCCTGCGCTTCGATCCTGCCCTGAAGCTGGTCCGAACGGGCAACGACGATGCCGACGTTCTAGCCAATACGACTCTGTTCACGAAAGTGATTGAAGATTATGTGCGCAAGTATCCGGATCAGTGGTTGTGGGTGCATCGGCGGTGGAAGACGCGGCCGGCGGGTGAGGCGGCTTTATATTGAAAGACCACACTGGCTCTTGGCGTTAACTTCAGGTGACACAGTTCGCGGGCGAGGGCGCTCCGCGCCACACCCCACCCCACCACACCAGCTAAAACCAGTCGCTGCGATAGGCGATCCACCAGCTCGCGAAGCCGATGGGTATGGTTGCGGCCAGCGCCCACCAGATCGGTAACAGCAAATCGGCGAGTAGGCCCAAGCCGATAAAACAGAGCCAGAAGATCTTGCGCTCCATACGACAGTATGGCCTGACGGGCGCAGACATTCCAATCAGATTGTTTACTGGATGAGAGCCCCAGCAGTGGGGTTCAGTGCAGCGGATATCCGGGTTCACCGGGCAGGTGACCGTTAATTCGCACAACCTTAACACCGGGCCGCAGATCAGCGGCACTGATACAAGCGATTGAGCCGGGAATGGAAGCTACACCCTCTTTGGCCATGCCGTTAGAGTAGAGGTCAGTGGGCGGGGAAGTGGCTTCCGCGCGCATGATCTTGGATACCCAGTATTGTTTGTACTCCGATTCTGTCATATGAAATACGTTGCGCAGAACGACTTCACGCTCATGGCTTCCTGAACTGCGCAGCAAGACAAGGACAGGCAAATTCGACCGCCAATATTGGCGCTCACCACGAAATATCTTAGCCAAGTCGGCCATAGTCAGGTTATCGACGGTATTTTTCGGATGCACGATTACCGCAACGTCCTGCGCGGTCTGCGCAAAGGACAGTGTTGCGCCCGCCAATGCAATGACTGCCATTGCGAACCGCAACCAAAATGTGGCTGTCCTTGCCATTGCGTCCTTAAAAGGTAAAGGCGGTTTGGACGAACACGCCGTTCACTGGCGGATCCGTCGGTCGGTGCTTGGTATGTCTATATTCCCATTTGAATGCCGCAAAGTCGGTTATGTCGAAACGAACCCCTGCCGTTGACCCTACTAAATCCGTGACCTCAAAGGCGGGCACCGAAAACAGCGGTTCGCTTGCAGGAACGTGCGTGTATTCGAAACGGTAGTACGGCTTCCATTTTCTTGCCTCCCAGGGAAGCCGATACGCTAATTGAATGTAGTAGGCCTGACTGTTGTAAATATTTCCAGTCAGATTGTTGCGATGATGTACGTTGGCGAATTCCGAGATCAGTTCGGGTGTCTCGTGGGTCCACGCAATCTGAGCGCTTGAGATCCACTCGCCGAAACTGGGAGTCCCAGTGAGCGCGGGAATGGGTGTGATCTTGTCCCGATAGACGGCTGCCCCGATCTGCAGGTCACGCACGGCGGTAGGACGGGCAAATATCCGCCCGACCCAAGCCCGGTTGCTGTTGACGTCGCCGTTATCGCCGGCGCGGCTGATGGTTCCGGCGCGTCCGTTGCCCAATCCGACTTCGTAACCCAATCCCAACGACCCTGAGGGAATATTGCCTTCCGCCAGCATGCCGAGAAAATGGACGGGCAGGAACCGGCCGCCGAAGCGAATCATTTCGGGCCGGCTGATTGTGGTTTGTAACCACAACCCGTGGTGGAAGGCCGTATTCCAGTAGTTGATCGGTGTGTGGTATCGGCCAAACGAAAGTTTAAAGTGGTCGTTATAGGAGTAGCGAATGATTGACCGCTCAACATCCGCCGAGTAGTTGGTGGGCTGCGCAGTGAAGCTAAGTTCGCCGAAGTACGCCACCTTTCTGGACAAGGGTGAAGCTACGTGGAGTACGAATTGTCCGAGAGTGAAGCCACTAGTTGAGCCCTTCTCATCGGTCGCGGAGAAGTCGACGTCGCCGAATCCGCGCAACTGCATGGATGGAAAGTGACCTTCACCATCTCTTCCGTTTTGCATGTGCTCGTCGTGCAGTTGTGTCGACAGGCGCTCCTCCACGGTCCGGCCCGTCGGAGTCTGAGCGTCTTGCGCTTTTCCGTCCTGAAGGTGCGCGGTGTTCTTGCCGGCTTCCAACTCTGCCACCCGCTGTTCCAGTTGGTCGATGCGCTGCAATAAGGCCTTGACGTCCTCCGACTGGCCAGCAGTGGTTTGTGCGGTTGTGAATGCACTTGCCAGCAGGAGAGCAATTAGAAACGGAATGTGGCGAGACATGGTCACAGAGCAAGAAAGTGTGCACGCGCCGTACCAACACGCAAGTGTTTGAAACTAAGAATCATGTGCACAGCGGGATGTCTCAACTCAGTATCGTTGTGAGAAATTGGCGACGTTGATCTTCATTCTTGCGAATGCGGGATGATTTCGTTGGTGTGGGAGGTCTGCGAGCGGAATGATTGCCGAATCAGGAACGAAAGACGTTCACCTGTGCACGTGCGGGCTCTGCCCCGGATTCCTTTTCCGAGCCGCCGAACCTTTCGCAACGTTGATCTGAAAGTCCACCTGCAATTGCCTCGGGGGATAGCAAGCGGCTTTGTCGCAAGCCTGATATTTCAATTGACCATGAAACGCGTATTTGCCAGGGACCACGGTCACTAACGGTCGCACAAGAACGCCGAGAACGAACACTCCCGTGTAAACGCTAAGTTTCTCATCGGGAGCAAAAGGAAAACTCATCTGCTCGCCAGGCGGATATATCACTTTGCCGACCACGATGTCCGTAGGCGCCGTGAGCTTGAGAGTGGTTGGAATCAAGAATTCAGTCGTGGGCGTGTTGGAGTTAATGTGGAAGCCCCCGTCGATCCGGAAGTGCAGGTCCACCGTGCCCGGCTTCCCGCGCGTGACTGTGATCGTCGGTGGGGGCGACATCGTCACCGACGGAAGTCTCTTGCCAGGAGGAAGATCCTGCGCGACTGCGAGGCAAGTCAGAACCAACCAACACGAGAGAGCCAACAGATTAGCGGCGAGCTTGGGAGAGAGTCGCATCGCACGATGGCAAGGATAAGTCGAGATCGTGACTGCGCGATTGAGATGCTGCTCGAACAGCCTCATTTTTGTGCTTGTACAGCCTGACCTTGGGACAGCGCTTTCTTAATGGCGCTTTCAATCTCGCCGCGCCCTTTCAAACCGAACACTTTGTCCACTACCGTGCCGTCGCGTCCGATATAAAACGTGGTCGGCAAAAATGGGACTCCACCATAGGAATCTCCAACTTCTTCTTTGCCGATCAGCACTACGTAGTTCACTCCCAGGTCTTTGGCAAATTTGCCGATTTCCTGCGGGCTGGCGTCATCCATTGCGATGCCAACTACTTGTAGACCCTCGGCTGCGTAGTGGTTTTGTAGATCCGCGAACCAGGGCATCTCTATTTTGCAGGGCTGGCACCAGGTTGCCCAGAAGTTGAGCAGCACGGCTTTGCCGCGAAAATCGGACAGATGAACTGTCTTGCCGTCGAGAGCTTGCAAAGCGAAATCCGGCGCCGACTGTCCCTTCATGCCGGCCCCGCTGGTCTTCGTCTGGTCTGGAGAGCGGCGAGACTTGTATACACCAGCAGCCAGCATGGCGGAGACCACCAGGGCCACCACGATAATGATAACTGGATCACGTTTCACAAAAGCTCCGATTACAGCGCGAATCGATTCAGGAATGACAAGTAATTCGAAATGATTGTAAATCGTCCGAACACCAACAATGCTCCCAATACGATCAGCAGCGCTCCGCTGGCGACTTCAACCGCGTGCATGTGCCTGCGGAAGCCGCTATAGAACTTCATAAAGCGGCCCATGAGGAGCGCGGTCATCAGAAATGGCACCGCCAGTCCGAGCGAGTAGACCGCCAGCAGAAGAATACCCTTGAATACCGAATCCTGAACCGCGGCAATGCCGAGGATCACGGCGAGGATCGGCCCCACGCACGGCGTCCACCCGAAAGCGAAGGCGAAGCCAATCAGGAACGCCCCGCCCCAGGTGCTGCCGCCTTTAATGCTGTGCAGTCGCGCGTCCGTGTACAACGCTTTGATCTTGAAAATTCCGGTCAGGTGCAGACCGAACAAGATGATGACCACACCGGCCACTTGCGCCAGCACCGACTTATAGCGCGCCATCAACTGGCCGACTTGGGTCGAAATCGCACCCAACGCAATGAACACGATGCTGAAACCTAGAATGAAGCCGATGGAATTCAACATCACCTTGCGCAGCAAGTGAGATTCTTGGGATTTCAGTTCCTCCACTCCCGCCCCAGAGATCAACGATACGTAGCCTGGCACCAGCGGCAGCACACAAGGCGAGAGGAACGAAAACAGGCCCGCCACGAAGGCCGCGATAGGTAGAGGAAGTGTTGACATTCCAGATCTATTCTACCTTTGCTTGCGGTGGTCGGCGAATGGCTGTCAACGATGAGTCTGGAGGCTCGCCAACATGGCTACTTCGGTTGTCTCTTGGCGTCGTTCGCTGGCGGATTCTCTGTCGGGGCTGTCTCGGAAGTCGGCGGCTCGGCAAAGGCCTTCCGTATGAAGCCGTGGGGCACGATTGTGGTCAGTACGGCGCGATCTTTGTGTTGTTCAATCTTCAGATTATCGAAAAACTGCTTGATGTCTGGATCACCGCTCTGGACGGGAGCGTTGATATCGATAGCCTGAAAGATTTTGAGAAATGCGTTGAGTTGTTCGGTGAGGCGTTTAGCCTCGTTTTCGCTGGCAGTAAAAGCTTCCGCCTTGAAGTGGACGGTGCCGAGATAGCGAATGGAAGCCACCACCACGGTGGAGCGCGGAAATACGAAATCCAGCGACTTGGAGTAGGAAGCCGTCGGATCTACTTTGAGGATGGCCCAAGCCAGGCTGGCGAATGGAACATATTTATAAGACTGCCGCAACAATGCCGGGCCGCCAAACGGCGACGCCATCTTGCGCGAGCGATCAATAATTCCGCGAATCACAAAGGGATCATCGTGGTTCGAAGCGGCTACGGTATCCACACCCAGAATTGCTACTCGCAGGGTGCGTCCCTCAAGAGGGATGCTATAAATGTCCACCGAGCGATAGTCCTCCACCGAACCAGAAATCTTCTTTAGATAGGATCGAAGACGATCCCCGTGTATCTTCGCGATGAATACCTCCGAAAAGTGCGGCTGGGCGGGCTTTCCTCCCGGGGATTCCGCTGCATAATGAATGGCGAGTGCAGCCTCTTCCAGATCGCGTTCGAACTGGAAGCCGGTGGCCTCAATGAATTGCTGATACTCGGGATCGTGCGAGACGACCGGCAACTGGCCGCCAATGTTGGCGCGGCGAATCCATCGTAGATTGACGTAAAAAAAACCGTCGGCTCCGGGAAGTAGGCGCGCTGGCTCAGGAGGAGCGTGCTTGCGCAAGAAGACAAGCAAGGCTACCGCTGCTACAACCAGCAGAACTGCCAGCAGGATGGGGAGGCGTCTTCTAAAACGCATGGAATGCTAGCCGCTTTCGCGCTCTCCGAAAAATTATAGAAGGAGGCGCCGGGAAAGGGCTCATCATAGCATTGCGGCGAAAATAAGAATGCGGAAGTCAGAAAGTAGGAGCTGTCAAACGTCATCCGTCTAAGAAGTAGACGCCCTGGTAGCGGTCAGTTTGAGTTTTCCGCACGCGCCAAAATTGGCACGCCCTCCGGCCACGTTTGGAGGTTGGAGCAACTGGTGAGATTATTGGAACAGAAAGCAGCGAGTGCTGTGAGATGAACTGTGAGCAAGAGAATCGGCGGTCTCCCAGAATCGCGGCGAAATGGAACTGGCTGTTCCTATCATCGCTGGTTGTGGGCGTAGCAGCGTGCTCATCTCCATATATCCTTCGTGGTCCGTGGGCAGACGCTCACGGTAAATTCATTTTCTTTGGTTGGCCGACAGCCTGGATGAGTATTGTCATCGTAACGCTTATCCGTCATGGGCGCGCGGACTTTGGTTGACCCACTACCGGCGTCGCGGCCCTGTTGCACGTAGATTGCCGTTATGATAACTTTTACAATTGTCCCGGACATCCGGAAGGGATCAGGGGGCCTATTGTGCCCGAGAGGGCCATTGTCCCACACTGCTGGCGTAGCTCAGTTGGTAGAGCATCTGATTTGTAATCAGAGGGTCAGGGGTTCAAATCCCTTCGCCAGCTCCAGGAAACATTCTGAAACGCAGGGCAGGGCGGCGGCATAACAGATTTCCCAACGGCACTCCATAAGGAAATTTTTCCAAGTGAGGTGTTTGCGTGCGCGAGGATTTCCGCGCGCATTCAGTTCTTCTATTTCTTCGCAGCATCCTCTGTCAGCACGAGACTGCGCACAAAAGAAGACCTGGCTGTCGGCGTTTCTGCACAGGTGGGTGAGTGGTTAAAGCCGGCAGACTGTAAATCTGCTCCTCCTTGCGAGGTACGGAGGTTCGAATCCTCCCCTGTGCACCACTCATTCGAGTGAACGGATTCGAGTGAATCGTCTGTCCATTGCGTTGATCGCGTACGTGATCCTGGGAGTGCTCTCATGGTCAACTATGAGCGATCAGAAAATTCGCATGGTGACGCTGGCCATTCTGGCAATGTTCGCTCTGAAAACAGTGATGCGTCGCAAAGATGCGATGCATCCGGATGACAGCGGTGAGGGCCAGCAGTAGGCCGATGTAGCTCAGTTGGTAGAGCACTCCCTTGGTAAGGGAGAGGTCACCAGTTCAATCCTGGTCATCGGCTCCAGAGATTTGGTTTGAATCGGCGCGAGCTGGGCTGAATGCTGACGGCTGAATGCTGACAGCTGGTTTTGAAGGGCGGGAGTAACTCAGTGGTAGAGTCACAGCCTTCCAAGCTGTTGGTCGCGGGTTCGATTCCCGTCTCCCGCTCCAGAATCCTTTTTGTAGAGAAGGCGTGAGTGTCGGGATACCAACAAGCGGTCATCAGAATTGAGCACGAAAAGGAATACCAGGAATTAAAAGGCGCGATTCAGCGCGCAGTCGCTCCGGAGAAGATGAAGCAGTTTCTGAAGCGAGTCGAGAGCAGTGGAATTAGGGTGCGCGAGGTCGAAGCGGTATTAGCCAAGGGACTGCTGGAGAAAGTGGACGAGAGTCTGGCAAAGTCCGGGAAGACGGCGCAACAGCTTTACGAAGCCTTGACGGTTTCCGATCAAGCTCAGCTGCGAGAGTTTTATCTATCGAAGATTGAAGAAATCGAACCAGCCCTCAGGGCTAAGTTTCAGAAGTTATATAGCTACTACTGAAGAAGAGTCGTTGGTCGTTCGTCCTAGGGGCGGAATAATTTAGCCCAGGGCGTCAGCCCTGGGTGGTGAGCAATAAAGACCCAGTCCCGTAGGGACGACAGACGCGGGCGAGGGCGCCCGCGCCACACAGACGGAGCAAAACGGAAATGGCGAAAGAGAAATTTGAACGCAATAAGCCGCACGTGAACGTAGGCACCATTGGTCACATTGATCATGGCAAGACCACGTTGACGGCGGCCATCACCAAGGTGTTGCAGAAACACAATCCCAAGATCCAGTTCCGGTCGTTTGATTCGATTGATAACGCGCCGGAAGAAAAAGCCCGCGGCATCACCATTGCCACGGCCCACGTGGAATATGAGACCGACAAGCGGCATTATGCGCACGTCGATTGCCCGGGTCACGCGGATTACATCAAGAACATGATCACGGGCGCGGCGCAGATGGATGGCGCGATCTTAGTCGTGGCGGCGACCGATGGTCCGATGCCGCAGACGCGCGAGCATGTTTTGTTGGCGCGGCAGGTGGGAGTGCCTTACATCGTCGTGGCCTTGAACAAGTGCGATGCGGTGGATGATCCTGAGTTGCTCGATCTGGTGGAACTGGAAGTACGCGAGTTGCTGAAGAGCTATCAGTTTCCAGGCGACGATGTTCCCGTGATCCGTTTGTCGGCGCTGGGCGCGCTGAACGGGGAAGCCAAGTGGGAAAAGCAGATTGACGCGCTGATGTCGGCGGTGGATGAGTCGGTGCCGATCCCCAAGCGGGAGATTGAAAAGCCTTTCCTGATGCCGATTGAAGATATTTTCTCGATCTCGGGCCGAGGCACGGTGGTGACGGGACGAATCGAGCGCGGCAAAGTGAAAGTGGGAGAAGAAGTAGAGATTGTCGGCTTCCGCGAAACCCGCAAGACGGTGGTCACGGGCGTCGAAATGTTCAAGAAGCAATTGGATGAAGGCATGGCGGGAGACAATGCTGGGCTGTTGCTGCGCGGTATTGCGAAAGAAGATGTCGAGCGTGGGATGGTCCTGGCGAAAGGTGGCTCGATCACGCCACATACCAAGTTCAAGGCTGAGGTTTACATCCTGACCAAAGAAGAAGGCGGGCGGCATACGCCATTCTTCAAGGGATATCGTCCACAATTTTATCTGCGGACCACCGACGTCACCGGAGTAGCAGAGTTGCCTTCTGGAACCGAGATGGTGATGCCGGGGGACAATGTAAGCCTGGTGAT
>WNGJ01000270.1_pt1 | contig 49355 bp, 49 predicted proteins | sample 5400611 | NCBI WGS metagenome assembly WNGJ01 (sample SAMN13153375, study PRJNA577476) | soil metagenome | isolation source: 40 cm soil or saprolite under Garry oak tree replicate 1 | place: USA:California | collected 2016-06-15 | reverse complement strand
CTTGCAATCTGTCGATCTTTTCGGAAACGGCGCTCAGCCGTACCATGTGTTTCGCCTGGTCGCGGCGGCTTTCTTCGTCGTGAATGATGGCGAGGCGTTCTCGCAAAGCATCTCGGAGGTCGTCAATCGCGTTTTCCATTGATTTAGGAACCGCGGATTACGCGGATTAATACGGATAGAAAAATCGAGGCTTCCAAACTTCTGATCTTATCCGGCCTGATTCGGAGAGGAGTTGCCGCTTGGCTTCGAGCCAATCTGAGTCCGCGTCGCCCGGCAGCGCAAATCTGCGGCGGCGTTCGGAAATGAAGTAGGCGCGTAGGCGGATTTCTTCATCGGACGGCCCCGCCATGGTTCCTGCTTCAGGAGGCATTGAGACTTTTCCTTTCCGCGCAACCGGGCTCTTTTTGCCTGCAGGGCCGGAGGTTTTTCGCGCGGTCGATGTCCGGCGCACCGTCGGCGTTTTTCTGATTTTCATTCCGGCAGGCAATCCGCCGGCTTCCGGTGGCGCTTGATTTTTATTTTGGACAATTTTGTTCTTTTTCGGCACAGATTGATGGTGTTGATGATTTCAATTCGTTTACTGTGCATCGGACGATCCGCAAGCGGTTTCTCGGCCGCGTTTGGCGGAGCCAGAAATCACGATAACTTCTTTGTATGCAACATTTCGTTTTGCGCTGGTTTATAACAACATTTGCGGTGTTTGTGGCCGCGCCGATCGTTGGCATCAACTACGGCGATCGTATCGGCTGTCTTCTAGCGGCGTCGCTTCTGCTCGGTATCGTGAACGCTTTTATTCGTCCTATTCTGCTGTTATTGAGCCTGCCGTTGATTCTTGTTACGCTGGGCCTGTTCATTTTAATCATCAATGCGCTGATGTTGAAATTCGTCGGCGAGATCTTGCCATGTTTTGAGGTTCCCGGCTTCTGGCGCGCATTTTTTGGCGCGATCATAATTTCCATCGTGAGCTGGTTACTCAGTGCATTTTTTCGTGGAAGCGACGGACGCGTCCATGTGCTCACGCATCATACCCAGATCAAGCGCGCCCGGGGCCGTGTGATTGAGAAATGACGAAGCACCCGGCTTCACTGTGCTACAGCGCGGCAGGCGAATGAGAAACATTCGCCACGTTGAATCGTTAAAGCGTTGAATCGTTGAACCGAAGCCGATGTAACGATTTACGAATCACGCGGGCGGCTTCGTCATTCCTTCGTCATTGGTCATTTTCTTAACACGGCACCAGGCTCGTGAAACGTCAGACGTGAAACCCCGAGACGTGAATCGTGAACCGCTTCTAACCAAGATACTTGCTTAGCCGGGAGCGCAGTTCGGTTCGCGCGCGAAACAGAACGCTTTTTACTGCGGGAACAGAGAGATCGAGGACCTCAGCAATTTGCTCGTAACTAAGCTGCTCATAGCGCCGCAAAATGAGGGCCATACGCTGACTCTCTGGAAGCTGCATGATCGCCTCCTCAATCTCTCGCTGCAGTTCCGATTCCAGAAGCGACGCGTCTGGAGCTGGGTTCGTCTCATCCTTTAGAGGGGTATCCTCCACGCCTGGCTCTGATTGAAGCGGAACGTGCCCACGACGTTTGGAACGGCGCAATTCGTTGAACACCAGATTGCGCGTAATTCTCAGCAGCCACGTGGTGAATTTGGCGCGCGGGACATATCGACGAGCGCTTTTCCAGACGCGAATAAAGACCTGCTGCGCGATATCTTCCACGTCCGAGTTGCTCCCGAGCATGCGCGCCACCGTGCCGGTGACGAGACTTTGGTGCCGTTCAATAAGCTCCTCGAATGCGGTCGTATCGCCCCGGCCCACCAGCTGCATGAGTCGCACGTCCTCAGCGTCTTCCTCCGATCTCCCTGGATTTCCTGGATCGTTGCCAGACATCGGTCACTTAGACGTGTACACGGCCGCAATTTGCTGACAATCTGGCGAGTGACAAAAATCTGCTCCTTTGTCACATTCGTCGCCATGGTTTTTGTTGCAAGCCGGAAGCGCGCTGTGCATGCTTGGTCGGCGAGAGCATTACCCTGGCCTCTGGATGAATTACCTCCTTATTCCAAAAGAACTTAGGCCGATTGCTGAAAAAGTTGAGGCGCGGCAGAGGATTTCAGAGGCTGACGCTCTTACTCTCTATCGTTCAAACGATCTCAACGCGCTTGGAATGATCGCCAACGTCGTGCGCGAGCGAAAGAACGGCAACTACGCGACCTACATCCACAACCGTTACATCAATTACTCCAACATTTGCGTCCTCTCCTGCCAGTTCTGCGCTTTCGCCGCCAAGAAGCGCGATGCACACGCTTTTGAATATGCGATTGACGAAATTATCCGCGTAGTGAGAGATGCGCTCAGCCTTGGAATCACGGAGGTGCACATGGTCGGCGGGCTGCATCCGACCTTGAAGAAAGATTGGTATCTCCAGCTTTTGTGTGAGCTGCGTGCGCTCGATCCCGATCTTCACATCAAAGCTTTTACCGCCATCGAAATTCGTCATTTGGCTCAGCGAATTTTCCGCATACCGATCCGCGACACGCTTGAAATTTTGCGTGAAGCAGGGCTCGGCTCTATTACCGGCGGTGGCGCAGAAATTTTCGATCCGGTCGTGCGTGACACAATTTGTCGCGGCAAAGAAACCGCCCCCGAATGGCTCGACGTTCATCGGACCTGGCACCACATGGGTGGCCGCAGCACGTGCACCATGCTCTACGGACACATCGAGACGCTCGCCCATCGCGTCGATCATTTGCGTCAGCTGCGCGAATTACAGGATGAGACCGGCGGATTTACCGGGTTTATTCCGTTTGCCTTCGAACCGCAGACCACAGTGCTCGCGCACGTAAGACGTGCTTCCGCATTCGAACAGCTGCGCAATCTCGCCGTGAGCCGCATCTATCTCGATAGCATCGACCATCTCACCGCGTATTGGGTCAGCCTTGGTTTGCCGTTGGCGCAGGTCTCGCTCAGCTACGGCGTGGATGATCTGCACGGCACGATTTTGGAGGAAAAGATCTTTCACATGGCCGGGGCAACTACTCCCCAGCAACAAAGCGTGGCGGCGCTCGAACACGCCATCCGCGAAGCTGGCCGTGAACCGATCCAGCGCGACAGCTACTATCGCCATATCTCTGCCCGCCCAACGGCCCCGACGCGCACCACGACGCCGGCTCCAGTGGGGCCCGCCTGCGCCTGAACGCGACAGCGCGGAATTGTAGGGCGCCTGTGTCAGACGCTGGATTGTTTTGGCGTTTCACAGAAACGCCCTACAAATTGATTCACTTTGAAATCGCCACGCATCGGCTGCGTCAAATATCTCAACGCCCGACCACTCATTCGGGGATGGGAAGGCGACGTGGACTTCGATCATCCATCGGCGCTCTGCAATAAACTTGCCGCTGGTGAACTCGATCTTGCCCTTGTTTCCAGTTTCGAATTTCTGCGCAATCCGACTTATCGAATCGTTGATGATATTTCGATCTCGTCGGCTGGGCAGGTTTACAGCGTTATCGTCGCGCATCGCGGGGAGATTTCCGAGATTGACGAAATTGAGATCGATCCAGCTTCGGAAACTTCTGGCAATCTGTTGCGATGTTTGCTCGCGGAGTTGCGGCTAAAAGCGCGCGTGATTCGGAACATAGAATTGCAGTCTGTGCACCCAGCCCCGAAAGCTTTCGGGGCTGAATCGCAGACAGCGGAGAGCATCGCCACTGGAGCCACGGGCAACATGCCTATGTTCCGGACATCACAGCGCGCGCGGTTATTGATCGGCGATCAAGCCATCCTCTTCCGGCAAAGACACGCCGAGGAATTTCATTTCTGGGACCTCGGCGAACAATGGAACAAGCTTGTCGGTCTTCCATTTGTATACGCGCTCTGGTTAATCCGACCTGAAGTTCGGGACTTCAAGCGCCTGGCGAACCGCTTGCGCGAAATACGCGATGAAAACGTAGCCAACATCGACAGCTGGATCGCCGACGCTGTAGCCGGGGTCGTTGACCCCGGCAACCGAAAGGAAATCAATCGCGAATTCCTTCGCCGCTATTACCGGGAAAACTTGCGCTTTAGCTTTGGAGCAAAAGAAAAGGCAGGTCTGCGTGAGTTTAACAAACGTTGCCGGGAGCAGCGCCTTCTCCCGCGGGAGCAGTTGGAAGCTGGATCCAGGGATTTGGATCTTCGGCTCCGCTGCGTATGAAGCGCGGCGGCGAGTTGCGGGTCGGCATTTCCGGTTGGCGTTATCCCGGGTGGCGAGGGAAGTTTTATCCGAAAGACTTGCCGCACCGGCGGGAACTCGAATACGCGAGCCGCATCCTGAATTCGGTCGAGATCAACGGCTCATTTTATTCGCTGCAACTACCATCGAGTTATCAGCGGTGGCACTCGGAGACACCAGACGACTTTGTTTTCGCAGTTAAAGGCGCGCGTTTCATCACACACATGAAAAAGTTGCGCGATGTCAAAACGCCGCTTGCCAACTTCTTTGCCTCGGGTGTGCTGGCTCTTCGCAAAAAACTCGGACCGATTCTCTGGCAACTCCCGCCGAACCTCAGTTGGAACAAAGAACGGTTGGAAGAATTTTTCGCATTGTTGCCGCGCGACACTCGCAGCGCAGCAAGGCTGGCCAAAAAGCACGATGACAACTTGAAAGCGCGCGCCTGGATGAAAGTCGATGCCTCCTTCCCACTGCGCTACGCGCTTGAAGTCCGGCATAAAAGCTTTATGACACAGGAATTCTTCGAGCTATTGCGCAAGCATAACATCGCCTTTGTATTCGCCGATACCGCCAGGAAATTTCCTTACGCTGAAGATTTGACCTCCGATTTCATTTACATCCGTTTGCACGGCGCGACGAAACTCTACGTCAGCGGTTACAGCGGCGAATCGCTGAAGTGGTGGGCTGACCGCATCGAGCATTGGCGCAAAGGAAAACAGCCGCGCGATGCCAAAACGGTAGGGACATCGCGCTGCGATGTCCGCGGACACCGCAGCGCGGCGTCCCTACCTCTCGACGTTTTCGTTTATTTCGATAACGACGCCAAGGTTTATGCTCCTTTCGATGCGCAACGACTTGCGGCGCAACTCGGAGTGAAGTGAACGCTTCTTGGCGATTGAGATTACTGCGAACTCAACTTTCCGCGCCGCCGAGGCCAAGGTCGAGTTCATTGAGCCACCAGCGCAGCCCCTTGAGACGGAATCGGAGTTTGATTCCCTCCCGATCGACCACAAAGGTCTGCGGGCCTGTGAAGAATGCATATTTTACTTTTGGCCAGTTTACAGCTTTGCCGGTTGAGAACTGCTGCGGAGCCCGGAGGTCTTTCAGCGCCCCTGGATTGGATATCAGCACCGCGAGACCGTCTGGAGTGGCATAAGCATCAACAACGGCGTCGATCAGGGTTGGGCCGAGTTTGCTCCATCGCTTGTGACTGGTCGCCGTGCGAGCGAACCGCGCAACAAGCTGTTTCTTCAGCGACGCTCGAATAGCGGGAAAATCCACTCGCGCATTGATCGCTGCGCTATCGCCGGCCCGAAGCGCAACGGTGAAGCGCCAGAATGAAAAGTACGGCGATACGCCATAAAGGAGCACGAGCACAACGCAAATAAGAGTTATCCAGCGGATGATTCTCATTTAAAACTCCGATTCTCCCGATGGGACATAGGATATCTACCGTGAATTTCGAAGCGTCTGAAGGATCCGTCCGCTACCCGGAGGAGACTCGAACTCTGTCGGGCGTCAGTTGACCGGCGTTCGGTCCACCTTCTGCGATCGAGTCCACTTGTTTGGGTCTAGTATTAGGATTCACGGTGAAGGTCCCGGCTGGATGCGTTCCGACACCGCTGGCCTTCGGAAACCGGAATGTGTTGTGATCCGTGATCAGGATTGTTCTGCGCAGCACGCTTGCGGGCACAGGGCGACCATTTACCACGGCGCGAGTCAATTGCCAGGTTCCGGTCAACCGTTCGTAATCCCTTTCGGCAGCAGCCTGTGTGGTTGAGCCGCCGAGCTGGCTATTTACGCAGCTTGCTGTGATTGCTGCCATCGCGGCGATCGACAAGACCGACATTACTTTAATCATAGTTTCCTTTTTCATCGGAAACGGCTATTTGTCGAGTCGAGCGTAAGTCAAAACCAGACGCTTCGAGCGTTTGCATCTTGTTGTCAGAAAGTTCTGCGCGAATAATGTGATTGGTGCGAAACCGATGGATTATTGCGCCACCTGAGGAGCTAAACGGCAGCGAGATTTCGTGGGGTGAAATTTGCGGCTCGGCGTGTATCTCGCGGCTGCTCATGCGCAAGGGTTTCACGAGCGCGGAGGAAGTAGAAACATTCTTGCGGCCTCGTCTCAGCTCGTTAAGCGATCCTTTTTTACTTCCAAAAATGCAGGCGGCTGTGGATCGGATCCTCGTGGCGCTAGATCGACATGAGCGCATTGTGCTATTTGGAGATTACGATGTCGATGGCGTGACTTCGCTTGCGTTGTTGGCGGAAACATTACGCGCCTTCGGCGCAGATCCGGGGCTATTTCTGCCGTTGCGGATTGAGGAAGGCTACGGCTTGAGCGCGGAAGGCATCGAACGCTGTCTTGGCGAACATCACCCGCAACTATTGATCGCGATGGACTGTGGAACGTCGTCCGTCGCTGAGATTGTCGATCTCACCCGGCACGGCGTGGATGTGGTTGTGCTGGATCATCACGAACCGAAATCGGCGTTGCCCAATTGTGTGGCGATCGTAAATCCGAAAATCGATCCTGGGTCGCCGTTTCATTATCTCTGCAGCGCCGGAATCGTCTTCAAACTCTGTCACGCGCTCTTGAAAACGAGGTCATTGCCCAATTTCGATCTCAAGTCGAGACTTGATCTTGTTGCGCTTGGCACCGTGGCAGATATGGTTCCGCTGCGGGGCGAGAACCGGACCTTCGTGCAGCGTGGTGCATTTGAAATTGCTCGCCACTGGACGAGTCCGTCCGACCGGCGGACAAGATCGACAAGGCCGGGCTTGAAAAGGTTGATCGAGGTGAGCGGGGTGCGGCCGCCGATTTTAACGGAGCACATTGGCTTCCGTCTCGGTCCTCGACTCAATGCGTCCGGGCGGCTTAGCAACGCACAAAGGTCGTTGCAACTCCTGCTAACACAAGACGAAGCCGAGGCAGCGTCGCTGGCTGAATTGCTTGACAAAGAGAACCGCGAGCGACAGGAAGTCGAAAAAGAAATCTTTCGCGCCGCAGACGAGCAAATCGCCCGTGAGTTCGATCCTGCGCGCGATGCGGCAATCGTGGTGGGCGGTCGTGGCTGGCATCCGGGCGTACTGGGAATTGTCGCCTCGCGAATTTCGCGCAAATATCATCGGTCGGCGATCGTGATAGGGTTTGAGGAAAATGGTATTGGAAAAGGAAGTGGCCGCAGCATCGAAGGCTTGAATTTGGTTGAAGCGTTGAACCGTTGCAGCGGCAGCTTGCAAAAGTACGGCGGGCATGAGATGGCCGCGGGCCTAACGATTCTCGAAAAAGATGTCGATCTTTTCTCGGAGGCGTTTCGTTGCGCGGCACGTGAACTTTTGTCGGATGAAGATCTGCAGCCTTGCTTGCGCCTTGATCACGAACTGACGTTTTCCGATCTCAATGGCGATTTTCTGTACTGGCACGAGATGCTCCAGCCATTCGGCAATGGAAATCCCGCGCCAGTTTTTTTTGCGCGCGAAGTCGAGCCGGTGGCGCCTCCGCGAGTGGTGAACGACAAACATCGCATTTTGCGCCTGCGTCAGGGGAATTATCATCGGCGAGCAATTTACTTCGACGCAGCGAACACATCGCTTCCGCGTACCCCCTGGGACATTGCGTTTCGGGTTCGAGCGGATGAATACGAAGGCGAAACGCGGCTGGGCATGCAGATTCAGGCGGTGCGGCAAGCCGTGCCCATCCAATGAGCGAGCTTCGAAATGGAAAAGTTCGTGACCCCGAAAGCCTTCGGGGTCGCCAGGTCGCTGCGGCGACCGCTCGCCAGATTGAAATCTCGCAGTCGCTCAGTGAATTCGATTGGATCCCGCGGCCGCGTTTGCTAGCGCTGCGCCGGCTTGGGATCGAGACGGCGGAAGATTTGCTCACCCATTTTCCGCGACGTCACGAAGACCGATATCAGTTTCCGCATTTTCCTCGCGAGGAAAGCGACGTCCCGATTTGCCTTTGTGGCGACGTGGTCAAAACGTCAATGCGCAGATTTGGCGGATGGAAGAAAATCTTTGAGGCCACACTGGAAGAATCGAGCCCGAACGCGTTAAGCGAGCCGCTGGTGTGTCGCTGGTTCAACTTGCATTATGTACAGAAGATGATCGCGACCGGCCAGCGTATGGTCGTGTTTGGCAAACCGCGTCTGCGTGGAAAGAGGATTTGCGTGGATCACCCGGAGTTTGAGGTCATCGAGAATGACGAGGAGATTTCGATCCATTTTCGGCGTATCACCCCCATTTACCCCGCGACAGAAGGTCTTTCGCAGCGCGCTCTGCGCAGCATCATTTACCGGCTGTTGAATGAAATTTCCGATGAGCCATTAGATACGTTAGTACCGAGCGGTCTGGTTCATGGGGAACGATACGACGCGATTCGCGCGATTCATTTCCCGGAAAGCTGGGAAGCGCGTGACGCCGCCAGGGAGCATCTGGTTCTTTCTGAATTCTTCGCGATGCAAATGCTCATCGCATCGCGGCGCTCCGACGCATCAATTCGCGTTGGCCGGGCGCACTGCGGCGCTGGCGTGCTACTCGACAAATTTCTGAGTGCACTACCATTCGAGTTGACTGGCGCACAGTCGAAAGTAATCGCGGAACTTCGCCGCGATCTCGCGGCGCCTCATCCGATGAACCGTTTGCTGCAAGGCGACGTGGGTTCAGGCAAAACTGTCGTGGCGATCACGGCGATGTTACTCGCGGTTGAAGCGGGATATCAGGCCGCATTCATGGCGCCGACACAAATTCTGGCTGAGCAGCATTACGCTGTCTTGGGGCGCTGGCTCGAACCGCTCGGCGTGCGCATGGCACTGCGAACGGCAGCGCGCCAGGAAGAGAGCGGACCGCTGCCGCTGTTTGAGCGAGGCGAAATGAATCTGGGGAGCACAGGCTGCCAGCCTGTAGTGTCCGGCAGCCTGCCGGACACCTCTGCGGACGCGGACAAGCAGGGTTATCGTCGCCGAAATCTCCCGCACTTTGAGCGGCCGTGGGCCAAATACGCGATCACGTTTACTACCCGAAGTCATCGGCAATTGTCCACGGAAGCGCGTGACATCGTGCTCGAATCATTGTTGCGGTGGAAGGATCGGCGATACGAATTATATGGAGCCTGCGTCATGCCCGACCATGTCCATTTCTTAATCGAGCCGATGATCGAACGCGACGGTGACTGCGGTAATCCGATCTTCTTCCCTGTTTCGAAAATCCTGCACAGCATCAAGTCATTTACCGCGAATCGAATCAACAAGATTGAAAACAGCAATGAACCTGTCTGGGAAACAGAATCGTTTGATCGGTTGATCCGGTCCGAGAGCGATCTGCAGGAGAAATTTAATTACATCAGCCGGAATCCGTGGGATGCAGGCGTGGTGGGGTCGGATCAAGATTACCAGTGGTTGTGGTATCCTGGGAGGTACAAAGCCCAAGAGTTCGCGGCAAGCTGCCGCGAACAACAGGCTGGCAGCCTGTGCTCCCCGGACCGCGTGCTCCCGCCGAGAGAACCGCAAATCATTGTCGGCACACATGCGCTGCTTTATGAAAACGTTTCGTTCTCGAATTTGGGGCTCGTCGTCATTGACGAGCAGCATAAATTCGGTGTCGCTCAACGCGCCAGACTGACGGCCCGCGAACCAGCGCCCGATGTCCTCGTGATGACGGCTACACCGATCCCGCGCACCCTGACGATGACTATTTACGGCGATCTCGATGCTTCAATTATCGATGAGATGCCGCGTAACCGGGGAAAAATAGTTACCGCTGTGCGTGACCAATCGAAACTCGGGGAAGTCCTCAGCTTTTTGCGAACACAATTGGAAGCGGGACGGCAACTCTACGTGATTTATCCGCTAATCGATGAGAGTGAAAAGTTGGACGTGAAAGCGGCGTCGGCCGAGTACGAGTTATGGCGGGAACGATTGCATCCATATCGCTGTGAATTACTGCATGGCCGTATTCCGGCGGCGGAGAAGCAGGAGATCATGGAACGATTTCGTCGCGGGAAGACCACGGCATTGATCAGCACTACAGTGATCGAGGTTGGTATCGATGTTCCTAATGCCAGTGTGATGTTGGTTGAAAACTCTGAACGTTTTGGCTTGGCGCAGCTTCATCAACTTCGTGGGCGGATCGGCCGTGGGGAACATAAATCGTATTGCATTTTTCTAACATCCGACCACTCCAAGGAGACCTCGGCAAAACTCACCGTATTGGAGAAAACAAGTAACGGCTTCGAAGTGGCTGAAGCAGACTGGGACTTGCGTGGACCGGGCGATCTGCTTGGCACGGCACAAAGCGGCCTCCCGGCTCTTAAGATCGGCAATTTGAAGTCGGATGCGGGCTTGATGCGACGCGCGCGCGCGGCGGCCATGTCGATCTTCGGGGCTGACCCACGCCTGGAGTTGCCTGAGAATCAACGTTTCCGGCGTTTAGTTGTCGAACAACAGGGACGAACTTTTTCTAACGTCAGCTAATGAAGAATCTCGCGAAATTCTTGCTTTTTGTCCTGCTTATCAGCGCGGGAATTTCCCTGCTCTACGACTACCGCCTCAAACACGGAGGGTTGAATCTGCCTTCGACTCGAACGCCGGAAAAGTACACGCTGGCCTCATCCCCAAACGTAGATCCAAAGCAAGTCGCATCGCTTGAGGCATTGAACCGGGAGCGCCGCGCGCTCATCAGTAGCGTGATCCCGTCCGTCGTAGCGGTGAAAACATCCAAGAAGATTCTCATACCGCGGGAACGCGGGCTCGATCTCTTCGAGTTTTTCTATGGCAACCAGCGACAATTTCGGAATCCAAACGAACAGGCTTTGGTTCAAAATTCGCTCGGTTCTGGTGTGATTGTTACTAATGAAGGGCACATCATTACGAACAATCACGTTGTCGATCAGGTCGATGAGATCGAAGTGCAATTGAGCGATGGCCGGACGAAAAAGGCGCGTCTTGTGGGCGCCGATTCTCAAGTCGATCTCGCTGTGCTCAAGATTGACGATCCCGGCGTTAAACCGCTCAAGCTGGCTGATTCAGACACGGTACAGGCCGGAGACTTTGTTCTGGCCATTGGCAATCCATTCGGATTCGAGGAAACGGTGACCGACGGCATCATAAGTTCGAAAATGCGGCCAAACCGCACCGACGCTTTCGGGGATCTCCTGCAAACAAACGCAGCAATTAATCCCGGCAACAGCGGAGGTCCGTTGATTAATCTTCGCGGCGAAGTCATTGGGATCAATACGGCCATCATTTCACGGAGCGGCGGGTCGCAGGGAATCGGCTTCGCCATTCCGTCGAACACGATTCGTACGGCCCTCGAGAGCTTGTTGAAACAAGGGCGAATCATTCGCGGTTACCTCGGGATTCTGTCCCGCGCATTGCAGCCCGGCCAAAACGGAACGGAGGGCGAAGGCGTTGTTATCGATGAAATAGTGCCCGGATCGCCCGCAGCTCAAGCGCAGCTAGAAAAAGGCGATATCATTCGCAAATTCGATGGGCACGACGTCAAGAATTTTTCCGCGCTGCGAAGCTGGGTCGCGCAGACCGAATTGAATAAAAATGTTGAGCTGGAAATCGTGCGCGACGGCAAACCGCTGAGCGTGACCACTCAGATCAAAGAGCAGCCGGCCAACTATGAAACCGCCGGGGTTTTGCCACGGCGAGGCCAGCCTCAGCCCCAATCCCCCGGGCAACCGAACGATCAAAAAACGGCAAGTAGTCCCCTTGCGTCAATTCATGTTGACGAGCTGACTCCAGAGATGACGCGGCAGCTCGATCTTCCTAACAATGTGCAGGGGGTAGTAGTCACAAGTGTCGATCCTGACAGTGGCGTGGCAGAACTGCAAAAGGGCAACGTCATAGAGGAGATCAACCAGCAACCGATAACGTCAGTTTCCGATTACAATAAAATCGCCGCTTCGCTCGATCCCAGCCAACCGCAGGTCCTCTCGGTTTGCCGGCATCGGATGCGTTCGTTTCTTGTTCTGCGACCGCACTAGCGAACCATTGTGATCGACTCGGCTCTTCATTCGTACGTAGCCTCGCAACTCGACGGCTTTAAGCCGTCAAGTTTGCTCAGGCTGTGTTTGCTCGTCTGGTAGGGACAGCGCCGCTGCGCTGTCCGGACGCCGCAGCGCAGCGTCCATACCCCGGAAGCGTCGGCGCGAGCCGCCTACACCAAATTTTGGCAGGCGATCGCGTGACGACGGCAAAGACTGGACAGCAACTCCCAGAGCGCGTTGAGGACGCGATTCACCGACGTTTTTACGGACTCGAAATTGTGCTTGTTTATGTACGAGCCGAGCATTTTGCGCGCGGCAGCAGAATGTTCACGATCCGCTTCGACGTGAACGCTGAAATAGCGATAACGTTCCGGATTACTGAAGCCGTAATGTTTTTTCAGTCCCTCGATCTTGGATTCGGAGATCGCCGGAATTTGACTCTCGTAAGCGTAAAGCGCGGCCAGCCCTTCCGCTGTCGGTCCGTTGCCGCAAACTGATCGGAAAGTGTCGATCAAATTTTTTGTCTCCGGTTCTTTCGCCGCATTGCGTACATCGACTTCAGAAACGCCAAGGCCTTCGGCGAATTTGAGCCAAAGCTCGGGATGGTTTGGTGCCCCGCCTTCTTCATCGATCAGGTTGCTGAGTAACTGCTTCCGTGTCGCTTGATGGTCGCATCTTGCGTGCACGGCGGAGAGATACGTCGGAAAAGCCGCGACATGGTGGTAGTACTGTCGCGCGTAATCTGCGAGCGCCTCCTTGCTCAGCTCACCGCGCGTCCACGCAAGATAAAACGGATGCTTCAACAGGTGCTTCCTTGCGATGTCATCGTCGATCTTGTCCAGATACTGATTCATCATGATTCTCCAGTGTTATTTTCCTGCAGGCCACAGATTGACACAGATCTTCGCAGATAAGGAATGGAATTTTCTCTCTGTAGCTAATTGTTTGAAGATCGATTCTCGTCACGCTGAGCGCAAAATGTGTTTGATACCGCGGATGGGGATGACGACCCAATCGGGACGATGGTTTAGCTCGTAGCCGATTTCGTACACGGCTTTGTCGAGCAAATAGGCTTCAAGCATAATTTGGAGATCTTCGCTGTTTTGCGGGATGAAGATAGCGCGGTCGGTTGTCCTTAAATAGCTCTGCAGAAAGACGCTCCCCATCTGGCGATACCAAAGATCGGCCCAGCGTTCCAGGAACGGTACATCCTCTTTGCGCATGGCGGGCTGCCAGAGTGCGCTGTAGGCGGCGTACTGAAATGAGCGCATCATTCCAGCGACATCACGCAAGGCGGAACGTTTCAGTTTGCGCTCGCTGAGCGGCCGCGCCGGTTCGCCTTCGAAATCGAGAATAACGAAATCTTTTCCGGTATAGAGCAACTGACCGAGATGATAGTCGCCGTGAATCCGGATCTTGGCGGCATTCGTGCGACGATCAAGAAGCCGTTTTTCGCGGGTGAGTATTTCTTGTTCCGCAGCAAGGACTTCTTTGGCTTCGTCTCGGAATACCACCGACAAATCTGATAATTTTTTTCCTAGAAAAGTAAACGCGCGCCGTAGTGATGCGCGCATCGTTTGATAGACTGAGCGCTGTGCCATGGCGTTGAAGGGCTCGGGCGCAAAGGCGCGATCATCTGCGCGCGAGGCAACCGCAAGATGCAATTCGCCGGTGCGTTTTCCGAGCAGCTTTGCTTTCTCGGGATAAACACCGCCAATCAGTTCATCGAGAACTAGACCGGGCGGCGTCGTTTCGTTTTGGAGATCGGCCTTGCGACCAAGCACACGCTCGTAATAACGGCCAACAGCGTCGAGAGTTAACGCCCAACCGTCACCCTCATTTGCGACAGCGCTTTGCAGGAGACAGACAACGGTCGGGTCGGATTTTTCGTGACGATATTCGAGTGCGCCGACAAAAGCCGGCACATTGGGAAAATTGACACGCTCAGTTAGGAACCGCGTGATTTCGACATCAGGGTTCACGCCGTCCTCGAGCTTGCGGTAGATTTTAAGGAAGAATTTGTTGTCAAAAAGCATCGAAGAATTGCTTTGCTCCCCAACCAAAACCTGCGATTTGCCGGACGCGACGGAATAATCCGCTTCAAGCCTCTTGCCAGCGATGCCGATGAGATCGCTCGCGCGTCCTTTAATGCTTTGGCGTTGCACGATCGCCTCGAACAGTTGCGAACGAAATGTTGCATCCCAGATTGCATCAAACAGGACGGCTCCCTCGCTGCCTGCGAAATGCGCAATGATCGCGTGCGGCGCGGCCTGGGAAACAGAGCGTGCCGCTTCACCGGAGACAATCTTTACCGGGATGGCATATGTTTCCGCAGGGGCATCCAGATAGTCTATCTCAACGAACCAGAGTCGCGCACCGTCCGCGTCCGGTGAGATGGCAAGCTGCTCGATTACCTTGAGATGGCGGAACGTTCGCGCCTTGGAACCAAACCAGCGGCAGGTTCGGACGTAATTGGGCAAAATTTCGCGCTCGATCTGTTCTCGCTGACTATTCCCGAGCAGGATCTCCAGCTCAGCCGGCGCTTTGATTGTCGGCGCCACGCGTTTCTTCAACGCGCGGCGACTGTCAGTGGGCGCCTGCAAAGCGAACCAGTAATAGGCATGCGGGCCGAGCGTGATGACGTAGCGCGATTTCCTGATCGGTCGAAACAGATTGCGGCTAAACACTTCCATCGGCACGTAGCCCGCGAAGCGCGAGAGATCCAACTCTGCCGACTGCGCGAACCGCGAAAGATTTACCACGATCACGATAGTCTCGTTTTTCCACCGGCGAAGGAACGCCAGCACTTTCGCGTTATCCGGGTAAAGAAATTCAAGAGAGCCGCGGGAAAACGCCTTGAAGTTTTTGCGCATCGCAATGACACGGCGCATCCACCAGAGCAGAGAGGAGAGATTTTTCTGCTGGTTTTCAACGTTGACAGCCTCGTAGTGATATTCCGGGTCGATCGTGACCGGCAGATAAAGCTGCTGCGGATTAGCCCTCGAAAATCCGGCATTGCGGTCCGGGCTCCACTGCATGGGGGTGCGGCAACCGTTGCGATCGCCGAGATAAAAGTTATCCCCCATACCGATCTCATCTCCGTAATAAATGATCGGTGTGCCGGGCATGGAGAACAGCAGCGTGTTAAGTAACTCGATTTTGCGGCGGCTGTTTGCGAGCAACGGCGCGAGCCGCCTGCGAATGCCGAGATTGATGCGTGCGTGAGGGTCGCTGGCGTAAACTCGATACATGTAATCGCGCTCTTCGTCAGTCACCATTTCCAGCGTCAGCTCGTCATGATTGCGCAGGAACATCGCCCACTGACAATTATCGGGAATCGGCGGCGTTTGTTCGAGGATGTCGATGATCGGAAACCGGTCCTCCATCTGAAGCGCCATGAACATGCGCGGCATGAGCGGAAAGTGGAAGTTCATGTGCGATTCGTCGCCTTTGCCAAAGTAAGCCGCCGCGTCCTCCGGCCATTGATTAGCCTCCGCGAGCAGCATTCGGTTTGGAAATCTTACATCGACATGAGCGCGCAGCTTACGGAGGTAGTCATGCGTCTCCGGCAAATTCTCGCAGCTGGTGTCCTCCCGTTCGTAAAGGTATGGGACGGCATCGAGACGGAGTCCGTCAACGCCGAGGCCCAACCAAAAATCACACACCTTCTCTACCGCTTCGTGAACAGCCGGGTTATCGAAATTCAACTCCGGCTGATGCGAATAAAAGCGATGCCAATAGTAAGCTTTTGCGACCGGGTCCCACGCCCAGTTCGATGTCTCGAAATCTTTAAAGATGATCCGCGCATCCTTGAATTTTTCCGGCGTATCGCTCCAGACATAGAAGTCTTTGTAGGCAAGATCGTCGTTGTCACCGTGGGTGCTTACGGCGGCGCCCGACGTCGATCTTACACCGCCCGGGCCATCGACCCCGGCTAAAGCTACGGCACGGCGCGATTTTTGGAACCACGGATTTTGGTCGGACGTGTGATTGATCACGAGTTCGGTGATGACGCGCAGATTCCGTTGATGCGCCGCATCAAGAAAGGCGCGAAAATCATCGAGCGTGCCGAAGTTCGGGTTGACGTCGAAATAATCGGCAATGTCGTACCCGTCGTCGCGGAGCGGCGAGGGATAGAATGGCAGGAGCCAGATGGCGGTAATTCCGAGCTCCTGGAGATAATCCAACTTTTCAATCAGCCCACGGAAGTCGCCCATCCCGTCGCCGTCGCTGTCGCAGAAGGTCTTGACGTGCAGCTCGTAGATGACCGCGTCCTTGTACCATAGCGGATCGACAGTTGCTTCGTCCCCATTTGCCCCCATGCGGCTAACCTTTGCCGTACAAATCGAACCGTGCAATTGAAGGGTTTCTAAAAACCAGAGAATTTCTCCTCTCGGCCAGTTTATTAATAGTAATCGCGCCAGGATCCCTGGCTCGAATAAGACAAAATTTTCCGAATAGTGGCGCGACGGCGCCCACATGAACTCAAATTCAATCTGCTGAATTCAAGTGCAGAAATGTTTAACGCTGCCCTACCAACGTGACCTGGCTGGCGACGCATTGCCAGTTGCCCCCTCGATCCATCCAGGTGTCGGTAAAGCGATAGGTGCGATCAAACCCTTTACCGTCTTTGCCGGAGCCTTTTTCGTTGGTCGTCCCGACAACAACTGCGACGCCGCTGCCGTACATATGCACATCGAGTTTCTCCGCCTTTGTCGATGTGTAGGTGTCTTTGTCGCTTTTCACCTCGGCCAGCATCGCACGGCGATTTTGAACTTTGCCCTTGGGATTTACACCAATGAAATCAGCGGCCACCATCGATTCGATTGTCGCCGTGTCATGTTTGGCGACAGCGGCTGACCAGCGGTTTTCGTTATCTTTAAGGGCGGCAGGCACGCTCATTTTCTTCCCTCCCGCAGGGGCGGTCGAGGTAGGTTTCCCGGGCGCAGGCGCTGCGGGCTTCTCTTTTTTTTGAGGGGCTGGTTGCTCTGTGGGCGTTGCAGTCGTCTTTGCCTCAGACGGAGGTGTCGGAGTTTCTTCGATGGTAGTGGATGGTTTGTCCTCCGGTGTACTGGATGCTGTTTCCTCTTCCTGGGCGAGTGCCAATGTGATGAAGCTTAAAGCAGCGATGCCAATCAATGATGTAATTAGTTTCATATGATTTTCCTTTTCGTGATGTTCGCGAGAAAAGCAGGATCGCGCAGAACCTGGTCTCCCATTCTGACGGCCAGCGAGCGCAACTGGCACTCAATCCGCGTTCTTCTGCCAGAGTGTAATAGGATTTCTGTAGGCGGGTCAAGATTCATGGCCAGGCGGGAATCGAATGCGTCAGGCCCTTCATTTGCAGTCCGAGGATCCGCTTGGAAACCGGTGGACGAAGTCGGCTGCGCAGATTAAGAGACCACATGGTGAGTCCGCGCCTGTTCGTCGCAATTTCATGAGTTCTCCTTGGGCGATCCACCCGATTTCTAGCATGCGACGCAAAACAAAGAAACGATTACGCGTCGCAAAACCGAAGACAGAGAAGCGGGGGCGCGCGGTCAAACTGAAAATAACGAGGCGAACGGGCGCTGCAAAACCGAAAAGGCGGCAGTTCTCTGCTCCTGCACAGCTCGAACCGGGAGCGCCAAGTGATCTGGATTTAATGCAGGCGATCCAAGCCAGTGATCCTGATGCACTTTCTCAACTCTACGATCGATACAATGGCATTTTGAAAGCGCTTATTCTGCGTGTGGTTCACAACGAAGCTGAGGCTGATGATCTCTTGCAAGAAATTTTTATGGAGATATGGAATCAGGCCAAAAATTTCTCTGCCCAAAAAGGCAAACCCCTCGGCTGGATGGTTACACTGGCACGGCGGCGTGCGATCGATGGGTTGCGCAAGAAGCAAGCTTATGCCCGCGCGGAGGAGCGCCTCCAACACGAAACCGAACAGCAACCAGATGCCTGGGTGCATAACGCCACTGAAGAAGAAATCGTGCTGGGCGACACGCGCGTTCTCATACGCAAAGTAATCAACGGACTTCCACCAGCCCAGCAGCAGGCAATCGATCTCGCATTTTTCCGAGGCATGAGCCAGCGCGAAATCGCCGCAAAAACGAATACACCGTTAGGAACGGTCAAAACCCGGCTTGAGTTAGGACTTAAAAAAATCTATGACGGCCTGAAGGAGTTGAGAGATGAACTTTGAGGAATTCCAAAACCAATCACGGCTCTATGTCATTGGAGCACTCGAGCCGGAAGAGTTGGAGGAGTTCGAGAGAGCACGGAAAAAATTCGGCAAAAAAGGCGAAGATTTGATCACGGAATGTTATGGCTTGCATGAAGCATTTGCCCTGAGTCTGCGGCCGGCGAGGGCTTCTGCCGCGATCAAGGAACGGCTTATGTCGATGGTGCGGGCACGGAAGGAGGTCTAATCCCCGAGGCCCTTCTCCCAGGCACCTAATTCACGCAGGATAAATTCTTGGAGAAAACCATAGAAGTTTACCTGGAATAAACTCAAGTCTCGGCGCGATCCGATCGGTGAACGAAAGTGTTCACCTAGCTCGCCATTCGTGAAGTTATATTTGGCGGCAATGACAAGCCGGGCCTGATTAAGCGCACTCAGCCAGGCATCGGCATGTTTCGACGGAATGCGCAAGATCCGATCGGCGAAAGGTTTTTCGTTCCCGTTTAGCTGCTCCAGGTCCGCTGCCACCGTTTCAGTCGCTGTCCGAAAGAGCCGCCGTAATTCAGGTTCGACATAAAGCTTCCATTCCGCGCAAATCTCCGTTTCTTTCCCGTTCGTCGGCGGGCTGAAGAGGCGCTGTTCGGCCGCCGGGACGCCCTCTGGATTAGCGCTTGCCGGGACCTGCCGAAGAAGTTCGGCAAGAAACGGGTCCAACTCTGAGATCTCGATCTCGTCGTTGCGTCGACAAATCTCCATATCAACCAACTTTTTCGAGTGTGGCGAGCAGGAGATAGCCGTGCAGCTGCTGCACATACAGTTCGGCGCGTTCCCGCATGCCGCTCCACAAAATCGAACGCCCGTTGTGATGCACCTCCAGCATATGTCTTTCTGCTTTCTCGCGCGGATAGCCGAACACCCGCTGGAAAACCATGGTCACGTAGCTCATCAGATTCACTGGATCGTTGTGCACCACCACTTGCCATGGAAGGTCAAGATCTTCTTCCGAACGGGTCTCTTTCTCGATCGTGGGATTATCAACTGTCGAAGGTCCCGCATTTTTCCAGACAGGGAGGGTGGCGGCGGCTAAGCTTTTATCCATCGCCACCTCCTCGGAAAGTGGCTCCTTACTCATATTTGAAAGGCTAACATACGTCACCTTCAGTTCAAACGTGTGGATGCGAGTGAGGTCGACCGCCTGTACCTATCTGCGGTCGCGGCTACGAGAATTCGTTGTTGTATCCTCTCCATTTTGCGTGCGTCAGCGTGCTTTTGGTCATCGAATCCGTGCAAATGTAAAAGGCCATGCACAATGTACAATTGAAGTTCGCGCGTGAGCGAATTTCCGAAGGCGCGAGCATGTCGTCGCGCTGTCTCGACGCTGATAAAGATTTCGCCGTGTTGGAACGTGAGCACGTCCGTAGGCCCAGTTTGGTTGACGAATTGTCGATGCAACGACGCCATCCGGCGATCCGAGATGAGCCAAACGAAAACCTCGTGCAATCGGGTTAGGTCCGTCGCTTTCCGTTTGTGGAGTCGCAGACAACTGCGTACTGCTTTCGCAGCGAACGTTTCGAGAACGGAAACGTTAACCGGGACGGATCGTTGAAGATTGCGCACGCCGACATGTGGAGCGACCGCGGATTTCGAATCACTACTCATCGCCGCTTTGCGTCGAGCGATTTGAGCAGCGCATAGATCATTTCAAGTCTCGGCGTTTTTGCGCCGGCAGCGGCAGCACGGCGCAGTGGCTCGCCCCAAATTGCTTCGATCTCGAGCGGTTTGCCCGCCTCCCAGTCATGCAATGTGGAAGGCTCGTATTCGCCCATTTCTTTTGTTCGCTTAATTTGGTCGCCGGCTGCGGCCCTCTCCAACGCGTGCCCACATTTCTTCGCGGCGTCGATCACTTCATCCATGAGCGCCAGCGTCACGCGATACAAAGCTTCGTCGGCGAGAATGGCGGCGGTATCGATTCCGCCGGCCAGGATCGACAATCCGTTAAACGGAATATTCCACACGAGCTTGCGCCAATGCTCGAGCGCAATATCTGCGGCGACGGTGCACTTGATTCCGCAGGTTAAAAACTGCGAAGCGATCGCATGCGTGCGTTCGCTAGGTTTGCGACCGTACTCGCCGATTACTATGTGCCCGTAATCGTAACGCTCGATTTCCGTGCGCGAAACACGGCTCAAACAAATGAAGCAAAGCCCACCAAGCACGCGTTCCGCCCCGAAATGCTCGGCGAGAAATTCTTCGTTGCCCAAGCCGTTCTGCAAGGTGAGCAGTATCGTTCGCTCATGCAGAAGCGGCGGGATAAGATCGACAAGATCGGCATTCGAAGTTGTCTTGACGGCGATAAGAACCAAATCGCATGGGCCGATTTCCTTCGTCGAGTGGTAACAGGTTACGTTCGCAACTCGGAAATTCTCACCTTTGCCGCGAACGCATAACCCGTTTTCCCGCAGTTCGCTCAAGTCGCCACGCATCAAAAAGTGTACGTTGCTCCCGCCGTAGGCGAGCTTCGCTCCATAATAACTCCCGATCGCTCCGGAGCCGACGACGGCAATACGAGGATTCATCAGTTCACGCTGGCGGGCGCGTTTCGGATTGAAAATTCCGCGTGATCAAGCGTGCGCCTTTGTTGAACGTAAAATAGGCCCACGCCCATTGGAAAAGCACTGCAAGCCGGTTGCGAAAGCCGACCAGAAAAATGATGTGCACAAACAGCCACACCAGCCAGGCCGGGAGCCCGCTCAGATGCACAAGATTCAAATCCGCGACCGCTTTGTTCCGTCCAATGGTTGCCATGCTGCCTTTGTCCCAATAGCGGAAGCGCTGCGGTTTGCGCCCCTCAATCATGGCCAAGATATTGCGCGCGCCGTGGCGCCCCTGCTGCATGGCGACCGGTGAAACCCCCGGCAAGGGCTGTCCCGTCTGATGCGAAAAATTTGCCAGATCGCCGATCACCTGAACTTCGGGATGTCCAGGAATAGTAAGATCGTCGTTAACGAGGACACGGCCGACGCCATCGACGGCCGCGCCGAGTGTTTTGCCAACGAATGACGCGTTATTACCTGCTGCCCAGATTTTCACGCGACATGGAATAAATTCGTCGCCTACCTGCACTCCAGCCTCAGTGAGATTGGTTGCGCGCGCGTGTGTGCGCACTTCCACGCCGAGAGCGACGAGCTGTTTCAACGCGCTAGCGGACAAACCCTCTGGAAAAGCAGCCAGCAAACGCGGCTCGCCCTCGATGAGGATCACCCGTGCCTGAGACGGATCGATATGGCGAAAATCCTTGGCCAACGTATAGCGCGCGATCTCTGCGATTGCGCCGGCCATTTCGACACCGGTCGGTCCCCCGCCAATGATCACAAAAGTCATCGCCGCCTTGCGCGCTGCTTCATCCGTGATTTTTTCCGCGTATTCGAATGCCATGAGAAGGCGGCGCCTCAGCTCGATTGCGTCCTCGAGACTTTTTAGTCCTGGTGCCAATTTCTCCCATTCGTTGTGTCCGAAGTAGGAATGGCGAGCGCCGGTGGCAAGGATCAGGAAATCGTAACCGATTTCCATATCGGCTGTTTTTATTTTTTTGGCATCGACATCCACCGATTTCACCTCGGCAAGGATCACCTCGATGTTCTTGCATTTGCTCAAAACAGAGCGCACCGGCGCAGCAATGTCGGCCGGTGACAGTGCAGCCGTCGCAACTTGGTAGAGTAATGGCTGGAAGAGATGGTAATTCGTGCGATCGATCACAGTGACGCGCACATTTTCAGAGGCGAGTTTCTTCGCTGCCTCGAGTCCACCAAAGCCCGCCCCAACAATCACCACGTGCGGTTTTTCGGTCGAGGTGTTCTCCATGGGCAATAATGTTCAGCAGACCTCTAACTCTCAATTGCAAAGAAGTGTAGGCCGTCTCTGTGAGACGCCAAATGGGGCGGCGCCTGACACAGGCGCCTACAAATCGACCCTTGTCAGCACTGCAATTTCCTCTATCTTTCGCGGCTCATGCCGAAACCGATTGCTCGCAGCAAGACACGTAAGTCAGTGGCAAAACGCTTCAAGATCACCGCGCGCGGTAAAGTTTTGAGAGCACACTCTTCGCGCAGGCATCTACTTTCCGGCAAGAATGCAAAACGCAAGCGCTACTTGGGCAAGGCGGCGCGCGTCGACCGTACGGATGTCGCGCGCGTCAAGGCGAACCTTCCTTTTGGCTAGGCAGCGTTTGGCGCGCAACGCCGTCGCAACCTGGATCACCTGAGGAGGAGATGCGCTTTAGTACCCGGCAGGCGCGATCTCTTCGCGGCGCATCGAGGTGGTGGTAGTCGTTACAGTCGTCATCTGTTTCATCGCCTCCAGCGAATCTGGCGCGGGCTCCGGGCTATAGAGATCGCGGCGATTAACGAGCGTTGTGCATGAGCATTGAAGAAGAACGAGCAAAAACAGCGCCAGCAATTTCACAGGATCGATGCAAACAGAAGCGTTATGGCTTGTCAATACCTCGATTTCTTTTCCGCAAAACGTGATTGCATGGTGTCGAGGTTGCTGGAAGATTTGCTTTCCGTCAGGGGCTATGGATTGAGGACTTACAAACCCCGCCAGGGCAGGAATGCAGCAACGGTAGTCTGATCCTCCTTGCCGTAGTTCTCTGGCGGATTTTCTTTGGTAAGGCGCGACCGCCGGGTGCGCCGCGGACGCCTGAGCAAGCCATCCCTGCTACTCGAATATGAAGCTTCTCAAAGTCAAAACAGTCCGCTTTTCGCAGGTGGTGGAAAAATGCGGTGGACCGCAGGTTTACACGCTTTGGCAAAAACCGGCCGCCGACCGTCATTTTCAATCACAGCTAAAGAACAATCGAGTGATGACAGTGCAAAAGAGCGAAAGTGGGACAGATTTTGGAATTGCAGGCTTCAAAGAAAGAAAAGGCGGGACTTATCTCGTTTTTCCGAAATCGCTGAAACGCTTTATGGACAAGCGAATCGTTGGAATTGATTGGGCGCTTATTCGTGACTAGCCACTCGACGAACTCGACGGCTTTAAGCCGTCAAGTTTCCTCAGGCCGTGTTTTTTTATTAAGGGGTATGAGATGGCGTCCGAGTGGTTCGCCATCTGCGGTCCGGCTCAAATTCACTCTAGCCCGGTGGCCATGCGAACGCACGTTTGCCAAGCAGATGTACGTGCAAATGCGGTACGCTCTCGCCTGCGTCGGGTCCGCTATTGATCACAACGCGATAGCCACTGGAAAGATCCAGCTTCTTTGCGAGATCGCTGGCGACAAGAAGCAATTTCCCGAGTAACGCGCGATCGCTCTCTGTCGCGTCCGTGAGGCGCGGCACCACCCTTTTTGGCACGATCAGTACGTGCACTGGCGCCTGCGGATTGACGTCGTGAAAAGCGATTGCCTCGTCATCTTCCCAAATGATCTTCGCTGGAATTTGCCGTGCGATAATTTTTTCAAAAATGGTCATGACATTTTAACCGCTTGGAAGGTCGGAAGCCGGAGTTGGGTAAATCTGCGCAATCTGACGGTAATTCAAATGCGAAAACCGGAGGCCAAGGAAAGTTATTTGGAGACCAATGAGGCCAAGGAAATCCGGAGCACTCAGCCAGGCGGGAAATCTAGCGACCGTCAACGCAGCGAACAATCGAGCCGCTCAAGGTCAGTCGTCGATATTAGTTTTTCGCGCACGAAGCAGACAATTTCCGCGCGCAAGGCATCGCACGCGCGCGTCCATGTTTTCACGCCGCGAAGGTGTTTCACGCAAGATTGCAGCGAGCAGAGCTGCAGATTATCCACGCCGGTTTCAATCAGCGTGTTAATTCGCTTTTCCAAAAGATCAAAAAACGCGAGTTCGTAGCCAGTGCCCGCTTGATGAGCGATCTCCAGCAACGAGATGGAAATAGGCGGCGGCGAGGGCGCAAAATGTGGAACAATCTCCTTGTAACCGATCACTTTTAGGACGTACCGCACGGTCTGCGATAGCTGGCTGAAGGCGACCACGTTTTCGTCATTCCGCAGGCGCAGATAAAACGCAATGCTCTCGGTAACGTGATCGGTCAGCCACCAACTCGGATAGCCGGCTTCATCTGCCGCCCGCGTGATCGCAGCATGCAGCCAATCGCGATTAAACTCGAAGAGTTGTCCCGAGTCCGTGCGGAGATATGGAAACTCTTCCTTAAACGCGACCATGATGCTTGTTGATTGCGATCTCGCGCGATCCGGCAGGGACGGAGGCCGTCCCACCTTGGGTTGTCTCAGGCGGGAACAATTCCCGCTGGAGCGCATTCGTCTTGACTCGACGACCAAGCGTATGGATTGCATCTACAAATTGATCGACATCGTGAAAGCGCTGGTACACGGAGGCGTAACGCAAATACGCCACTTCATCGATGCCGCGCAATTTCTCGAGCACTTTGGCTCCAATGACCGAAGAAGGAACTTCGCGCCCGGTCGTTTCAAGTTCGTGGACAATTTCCTCCACCATGTCTTCCAGGATGAGAAGGCTGGTCGAACGTTTTTCAAAAGCTTTCGCGATGCTGCCGGCCAGTTTGCGTCGATCGAACGGCTCATGTGTCCTGTCACGTTTCACTACGCGCAGGTCTGAGCGCTCGATTTCCTCATATGTGGTAAAGCGATATTTGCATTTCAGACATTCGCGGCGACGGCGAATGCTCGAACTATCCCGCGACTGACGGGAATCGATGACTTTGTCATCACGAGACCCGCACTTGGGGCAACGCATAGTGTGAACAAGCTAATTAGCATACCATTTGTTGTGGCGTCAATGCATCTTTAATTCTTCTTCCTGCGTTCCTGCTTTCCTGATTAGATTTCGTCTGTGGCGGCGTACTTGATCGTTGAAATCGATATTCTCGATCCGGACGGATACGAGGAATACAAGAAGCTCGCAGGAGCAACCGTCGAGAAGTACGGTGGCAAATACATCGTCCGCGGCGGTGGAACTGAAGTGCTCGAAGGCGATTGGAATCCCAAGCGCATCGTCGTGCTTCAATTCGATTCCATGCAGCGCGCAAAGGATTGGTTAAATTGCGAGGATTACCGTGAACCGCGCAAAATGCGCCACCGCACGGCAAAAACGAACATGATCCTGGTCGAAGGCGTGTAGCCGGTAGGGGGGAGAACGCGCTGTCCCGGGAGCGGCGCGCGTAGACGGGAAGGCCGACAGATTGAACGAGCGGGATCGCGTGAATCACTCCGTCGAGCGAACAAACAAAAACCGAGCGCGACAATCCAGAGCGTTCTTGACGCTCCAAGCGGCGTCCATAATCTCAAACCCATGCGCTTCTCTTCAGGGCGCGCGAAGTTAACGTGAACGTTCTAGCGGCCTTTTATCGCTCCTCGGTTGGGAAAAAAATGATCGTCGCGATCACCGGCATCATTCTAATCCTTTTTGTCATCGGACATTTGCTCGGAAATCTGCAAATCTTTATCGGCCCCGATTGGATCAATGGTTATTCGCAACACCTTCACGATCTCGGCCCGCTGTTGTGGTTGATCCGCGCCTTCCTGCTCGCCACTGTTATCATTCACATTTATGTGACCATCCAACTGGCGATTGAAAATCGGCGCGCCCGACCGGAGCCGTACATCGACAAACAACACGTAAAAGCCACATTCGCGTCACGGCACATGGTGATGAGCGGGTTAATCGTGCTCGCGTTTATCGCTTATCATCTGGCGCATTTTACTTTCCGGAAAACCGATCCTCGTTTCGCCCTGCTCAAGCCTGATTCACTCGGCCATTACGACGTTTATTCGATGATGGTTTACGGTTTCCAAAATTATCTTGTGTCTGGGTTCTACGTCCTCGGTTTGTTCTTACTCGCCCTCCATTTGAGTCATGGATCATCCAGTTTTTTTCAATCGCTCGGATTGAATGACAAGAAGCTCACGCCGCGTCTCGCGCTTGGCGGTCGGATTTTTGCCTGGTTCATGTTCATCGGATACACGTCGATCCCGGTCGCCGTCCTGCTTGGATTGATCAAACCGGCGCAACAATTATGATAGGGACGCTGGACGCCAAAATCCCGCACGGACCGCTCAACCAAAAATGGCGGAGCCATCGCGATCACTCGCGATTGGTCAGTCCAAATAATCGGCGAAAGTTCGAGATCATCGTTGTTGGAAGCGGTCTCGCGGGTGGCTCGGCCGCGGCGACCCTGGGCGAACTGGGTTATCAAGTAAAATGCTTTTGCTTTCAAGATTCACCGCGACGCGCCCATTCGATTGCGGCACAGGGCGGGATCAATGCTGCGAAGAATTATCAGAACGACGGCGACAGCGTTTATCGGTTGTTCCACGACACGATTAAGGGGGGCGATTTTCGCTCCCGTGAGGCGAACGTTTATCGGCTCGCTGAAGTCAGTAATCAGATCATCGATCAGTGCGTTGAACAAGGTGTCCCGTTCGCGCGTGAATACGGCGGGTTGCTTGCAAATCGCTCGTTCGGCGGCGCGCAAGTGTCGCGAACCTTTTATGCGCGCGGACAGACCGGGCAGCAGCTTTTGCTGGGTTGTTATGAGGCGCTTTGCCGCCAAATCGCCGCGGGCACCGTGCAAATGTTTCCGCACACGGAGATGCTCGATCTGGTGATTGTCGATGGGCACGCCAAGGGGATCATCACCCGTAGCTTGCGCTCAGGAAAGATGGACAAGCACGTCGGCGACGCAGTCGTGCTCGCGACCGGCGGGTACGGGAACGTTTTTTATCTTTCGACCAACGCACGCGGCTGCAATGTGACGGCCACGTATCGCGCTTACAAAAAAGGCGCGCTCTTTGCGAATCCCTCCTTCACGCAGATTCATCCGACGTGCATCCCTGTCAGTAGCGAACATCAATCAAAGTTGACGCTTATGTCCGAGTCGCTGCGCAACGACGGTCGCGTCTGGGTTCCTAAACGAAAAGAAGATCGCAGTAAGCGTCCAGGCGAAATCCCCGAAACGGATCGCGATTACTACCTCGAGCGAAAATACCCGAGCTACGGCAACCTAGCTCCACGCGATATTTCATCACGCGCAGCTAAGGAAGTTTGCGACGAAGGTCGCGGGGTCGGCCCCGGCGGGCGCGGCGTTTATCTCGATTTCGCCGACGCGATCAGGCGGCTCGGGCAAGGTACAATTCGCGAACGCTACGGCAATTTGTTCGAGGTTTACGAAAAGATAACCGGAGAAGACGCCTACGAAGTGCCGATGCGTATTTACCCGGCCGTCCATTACACGATGGGTGGGCTCTGGGTAGACTACAATCTGATGAGCAACGTGCCCGGTTTGTTTGTGATTGGTGAAGCGAATTTTTCCGATCACGGCGCGAACCGGCTCGGCGCGAGCGCCCTTATGCAAGGTCTCGCTGATGGCTATTTCATTTTGCCCTACACATTGCCGAATTATCTCGCCGGTCAGATGGGCAAGCGCCCATCGGCCGAGTCTCCAGAGTTTCAGAAGGCAGAGAATGACGTGGCCGCGCGGATCAAGAAAATACTCGATGTCGATGGGAAGCGTTCACTCGATTCCATCCATCGCGAACTTGGCCTCCTTCTCTGGGAAAAATGTGGAATGTCCCGACACGCCAAAGGACTGCGCGAAGCCCTCCAAAAAATTCCTGAATTGAGAGAAGCCTTCTGGCACGAAGTGTGCGTCCCAGGGACCGATGAGGATTTTAACCAATCGCTCGAGCGCGCCGGTCGCGTTGCTGATTTTCTTGAGTTTGCCGAGCTGATGTGCACGGACGCGCTTGCTCGCAACGAATCTTGTGGCGCGCATTTTCGCGAAGAACATCAAACCCCGGAGGGGGAAGCATTGCGCGACGATGAAAACCACGCCGCGGTCTTCGCGTGGGAATTTCAAGGTGACGGGCGGCCGGCGAAATTGCATCGTGAACCGCTCCATTTCGAAACGGTCCATTTAACGCAACGAAGCTATAAATGAATAGTTCCTCCGGTAGGGCGCGACCGCCGGGCGCGCCGACGAGCATGCGCGGATGGCTCGGCGATCCGTCCCTACCATTTTTGCAACAATGAACTTCCACTTGAGAGTCTGGCGACAGCCGAACGCGAAGACGCCGGGCAAACTCGTCGATTACGACGCGCGCGACATTTCGCCGAACACTTCGTTTCTCGAAATGCTCGACATCCTGAACGAAATCCTGCTCGGACGCGGCGAGGAGCCAATCGCGTTCGACTCCGATTGCCGCGAGGGTATTTGCGGAACCTGCGCGCTCACGATCAACGGAGAAGCGCATGGTCCCGATCATCCTGGCGCGGTCTGTGAACTTTACATGAGAAAGTTTCGTGACGGAGCCAGAATCACGGTCGAGCCCTTTCGCGTCAGACCCTTCCCAATCATCAAGGACCTAGTAATCGATCGATGCGCGCTGGATCGCATTGTGCAAGCCGGGGGATTCATCTCTGCTCGCGCAGGCTCGGCACCGGAAGCGAACTCGATTCCGGTTCCCAAACACGATGCGGATCTTGCCATGGAAGCTGCGGCCTGCATCGGCTGTGGCGCGTGCGCAGCAGCCTGTCCGAATGGATCGGCCATGCTCTTCACGTCCGCGAAAGTCTCACATCTTGCACTTTTGCCACAGGGGTATCCGGAACGGGAGAGCCGCGTTTTGAAAATGGTGCATGTGATGGATGCGGAAGGCTTTGGCAATTGCACGAACACTTACGAGTGTGAAGCGGTATGCCCAGCGGAGATCAGCGCCAGTTTCATCGCGAAACTGAATCGCGAGTACGCACGGGCGAGTCTGCGACGCAGCGCAGGCGAATAATTCCGGGTAGCGCACGCGTCTCGCGTGCTGGCGATCGCGCCCTCGCGATCGCGAACTTTTCTTAACACAAGATCAGACCACGAATTAGGGGAAGATTTCGGCGAGGGCGCCGAAATCGGCACGCGAGGCGCATGCGCTCCCCAGAATCAGAGCGTCTCGCAAGCACAAGTCCAAAGGTCCGGATCGAGCCGATCCGAAGCGCGCTCTGCAATCGCTTCTGCGTCTCGTTTATTCCGCAAGACCGCGAACACTGTCGCACCGGAACCAGACATCAGCGCCACCTCGACTTCTGGCTGCTTGAGCAACCACATTTTGAGCCGTGCCAAGAAAACGAATTTCTCGAAGACAGGACGCTCCAGGTCGTTCACAAAAATTTGACCAACGAATTCCTGAGGCGAGTACGAGACGCCGGGAATCTCTCGCGAATCCTGCCAGCGTGAGTACGCCCATGCGGTTGGCACGACAAAATCTGGTTTTAAGAGCAAAATCGGTAATTCTTTCTGCAACTGGATCGGGGTGACCCGTTCGCCGCGTCCCTTGCACATCGCGGCTGATTGAAAGATGAAAAATGGAACGTCTGACCCGATTGCCCCCGCCATTTTCGCCAGCGCTTCAGCAGACAATTTTGTTTCAAACAGTTCGTTCAACGCGAGCAGCGTCGTTGCCGCGTCACTACTCCCGCCACCCAATCCGGCGCCATGCGGAATTTTCTTTTTGAGCTCGATTGAAACCGCCGGCTTCAACTTCGTCGCGGCGACAAAAGCTTGCGCCGCACGAATGGCGAGATTGTCGTCGCCCTTGGGCACAGATGGATCATCGCAGTGAAATTCGATCCCGCCTTCATTCTTCTTGATCTTGATTTCGTCGCAAAGCCCGATCGGCGTGATGAGAGTTTCGATTTCATGGAAGCCATCGTCTCGGCGGCCCAAAATCTTCAGCGAAAGATTGATTTTGGCGGGAGCGAAAACTTGCACAGCCTGCATTTCAATTGTCATGTCGAGTGCCTATTTTGTCATTCCGACCGGAGTGGAGGAATCTCTTACTCTTAAAAGGACAACAGTTAGAGATGTCTCGACTTCGCTCGACATGACAAACACAAAAACCGCTGACAAAATCATCATCGCGCTGGACGTTGCGGCAAAGGAAAAAGCACTCGGCCTTGTCGAGCAATTGCGAGACGAGATTTCATTTTTTAAAATCGGTTTGCAACTGTACACGGCTGAAGGTCCTGAAATTGTGCGCGCGGTTTTGTCCACCGGCGCGAAAGTTTTTCTCGATCTCAAGCTGCATGATATTCCAAACACGGTCGCAAGAGCAGTCGAATCCGCGAGTAATCTTGGTGTGCATATGCTCACCATTCATTTGAGCGGTGGCAGCGAAATGATCCGCGCCGCGACTGCGGCTCGCGCAAATAACATATCGATCTTGGGTGTGACTGTTTTAACAAGCGCGGCGGAACAAACGCTCCGCGAAATTGGAATCGACGATAAAGTCGACGATCAGGTCTTGCGCTTGGCCAAATTAGGCGACGAGGCAGAAATCGATGGAATTGTGGCTAGTCCGCATGAAATCAAAATATTACGGGCGGAATTCGGCGATAAAATTAGAATTGTCGTGCCGGGAATTCGGCCAGCCGGTTCGGAGGCTGGCGATCAAAAGCGCGTGATGACGCCGCGCGAAGCGCTGGGCGCGGGCGCAGATTATCTGGTCATTGGTCGGCCAATTATTGCAGATCGGAATCCGCGCGAAGCGGTGGCAAAGATTTTGGACGAGATCGGCGACTAGAGGAGTTGGACGTCAGTGGTGACCACTTAAAAAGAAAAAACTGCCACGCGTTGAAGCGTGACGCCTGATTGCAAAATGGTGTAGAGGAGGTTGTGTCAGCCGCCTGCTTTTTATCCTCCATCGCACTTTTAATAGGAGGGGCGATCGACCTCAATCGCCCAGGCGGTTCCGTCAACCGGCCCTACCTCTGCCGCACTTTACTGGTTATTGTCGACCATCTGCGGCGCAAGTCGGCTCATCTCAACTTGCGCGCTCACCTTTTGAAGACCCGCAGTGAGCGCTTCAATTTGCTTTTGCTGGTGCGCTGCAGTCGCCTCTTGTTTTGCAACAGTGGATGCTAACCGTGCGATCACCGCCTTTTGTTCCTGCACTGTGCGGTGCTCTTTGAGGAACTCGTTAAGCAACATCGCATTCACTGCGTCATATCGAACAGTGTAGACCTTCCCGTCCGCGTCGCGCACGACCAAGTCGGGATTCACCTTTTCCACGTCTTCGGCCGCGAGGCCGAACTGCGGGATGCCCTCGGGGTCGAGCTCTTTCTTATAATGGAAGGTGACCGGTTTCAGCGCGTGAATCGCTTCGCTGGCCTTGTCCATCGGCTTGATATTTTGCTTGAAACGCGCCGTGGAGGCGACGCTGCCCAGTTGGCCGTCTGCGTTAACGCGAACCGCCACGCCACCGCCAAGAGCTGTCCCACTGATGCCGACAATAAAGGTGCGCGTTCCGCCGCCAACGAGGCGCCCTTGCGTCTGCGTGCCGATGCGGATGGTGTCGGACTCGGCCGCAACGCCAACGTTGCCGATATCGATATTGTTATCGCGCGTGGTGAGATTTCACCCGCGCGTTGCCCCACTGCGATGTTGTTGACGCCGGTTGTGTTGCTATTGAGCGCTTCAAACCCGAGGCCCGTGTTCTCATAGCCCGTGGTATTGTAGAGCGCAAAAGCACCCGTAGCGCTGTTGTTGTAGCCGGTTTTGTTGAAACGAAGCGCGGCCTCACCATTGGCCGTGTTGTCGTCGCCGCTGGTGTTGCTAAAGAGCGCTTCAAACCCTAGACCAGTGTTGCCTATGCCGGATGTGAGGCTGAAAAGCGCATCTACACCCTCAGCCGTGTTGGCGTTGCCCAGGTCTCCGTCCGCTGCTCGCGCTGCGGGCGAAAGCCCAAAGCAAACGAGCACGAGCGGGATGAGAAGGCAACCGCGCCGCCAAGGCGAACGGTTAATCGAACTTCTGAGGCGTAGAGTTGTCGTCTGAAACGTAATGAGCTGGTACGTGGTTTTAACCTTCTCTATCTCATCCAGGTGCGTTTTCATAGGTGTTCGGTTTACCTATTCCTTCGGGAAATTTTGCCCGGCGTTGCAAAAAAATGCGCGAAATCCGGCGCGGGGTTACGCGGAAGGAACCGCGGGTCGCTGCGAAGCGTATCGAACATCGGATCAAGTCGGAGCAGTGCAGGAGTAAGTGGCGTGCCCGAAGTCAGCGCACCTTCATACGGTACCGACAGAAGTTTCCGCAAAGCAACGATGGCGCGGGCGGGCTCCTCCAAGCGCGCCGCCACCCGAGCAAGGATCTCGATCGGAGCCGGACCGTCCAGCGCGTCTTTCTCGATCGGCACAGCGGCCATCGCCTGCTGCGCCAGAGCGAACGCTGCGACTTTGTCACCAAGGCCCATATTAGTCAGCGCGAGATCTTCAATGAGGATAAAGTTTTCTGGCTGTTCTTTGAGGAAAGGTTCCAGTTCGTCGCTGCGCGCGTCCGCGATAAGATCTGCAAATCTTTGCGACAGATTTGCATCGCTGCAATCTTGCGCCAACCCCTTCAGGAAATCGTCATGAAATTGTTTGAACGTATTGAGGTCTATAACGATTTCACGCCACGCTCTGCAGCGATGAATATGGCGATCGATGAAGCTTTGCTCGAAACCGCGAACGCCGCGTCGATTCGTTTCTATCGATGGCAGTCTCCTGCTATCTCGTTTGGGTATTTTGGAAGATTCGCCGATGTGGCGGAGTATGCCTCTGAACGCGATTTGGTCCGGCGATGGACCGGCGGCGGAATCGTTTTTCACGGGGAAGATCTCACTTATTCCATCGTGATTCCCGAAAACGATCAGATCTTCACAGGATCATCGATGTCCATCTACGAGAAGATTCATCGCGCTTTAGCCGATGCGCTGACTGAGAGAGGACAACGCGCAACTATAGCCGCGATCGGTGATCGCGGCGCCGGCGTCAGCGACGCCGGCTACAACGAACACTGTTTTTCAAATCCGGTCCGTGCCGATGTGATGTTGAATGGCCGCAAGATCGCGGGAGCTGCGCAGCGTCGGACGCGCCGCGGCTTGTTGCATCAGGGCAGCATTCAAGACGTCGAGCTTGGGAGCGGTCTGGCGGAACGATTTGCGCAGGCATTGTGCGCGAAGTGTAGGGAACGCAAGATCGACAACGATGTCTTGAAGCGGGCGTGCGAACTCGCCAAGCAAAAATACGGAACCGAAAGTTGGTTGCGGAAACGTTGAGAACATTCTGGCGACGGTGCCAAAACCAGCACGCTCGTCATGGGACGAGTCCGTCCGACTGGCGGGGCTAGGGTGCCCATTCGACTTTGCTCAGGCCAGGCAGTGCGCTCCCCCGGAAAAATTGCGCGCGTGATGCTTTGACAATACATGCGCCGCCCCGCTATTCTCGCCCCGTGGAAGTTTTTGCACGCTCAGGTCCGCGCTCGACTGGTCCCACGGCTGCGGGAGTAACCGCTTCTTCCCTTAGCCCGCTGGCTCGAGTGGCTCAGTTGGTGCAACCGCATCTCAAGGAAGTTGAAACGCGGATTGTGCAGCAAGCGGCAGCTTTTGATCCCGACATCGAAGGCTATGTGACCTATGCTATTGGCGGCCGCGGGAAGCGTCTGCGTCCGCTGCTCGCCCTCCTGGCCGGCGGCGCGACCGGCAAGATCAATTCGGGACATGTCGATCTCGCTGTCATCGTCGAACTTATCCATATCGCCACGCTCGTGCACGACGACATCATCGACGAAGCCGAACGGCGTCGCGCGCGGCCTACGGTAAACGCGCGCTGGGGCAATTCACTCAGTGTCCTTTTGGGCGATTGCCTTTTCGCGCACGCCCTGAATCTCTCGACAAATTTTGATAATGCGGACATCAGCCGGGCGATTGCGCTCGCAGCGCGTGAGATCTGCTCCGGAGAAATGATCCAAACGCAGCGTTGCTTCGATCTCAAACTCCAGGTCGAAGATTATTTACGGATCGTGGAAAAGAAGACCGGGTCGCTGTTTGCCGCGGCGGCGAAGCTGGCCGCGCTCATTAGTGAGGCCGATTCGAATGTGATCGAAACGTTCAAGAACTTCGGATTTCAAATCGGCACAGCGTACCAAATTTATGACGATTGCCTCGATCTCGCCGGCAGCGAGAAAGCGACCGGCAAGACACTGGGCACAGATCTGCGCAAAGGTAAGTTTACCCTTCCAGTGTTGATCTTTTTGCGGTCCGCTTCTGATTTTGAACGGGAGCGTTGCTGCCGCCTCGTGCTTGAGGAAAGAATCGAAGAGATGACTGAGCTTCTGAGAATCGGCGCGACCGACGGCGCGCTCAACGAATCTATCGCAGCCGGCAGCGACTTGATTCGCGAGGCGCAAGCCGTGCTAGATGGAATCGCGGCAAATCCGTACGCGGACGCGCTCTTCGCGCTCGGCGATGCATTGTGCGAAATGTTCGATCAACTTCGCGTCTGATGTCGCGGCACTAAGGCCGCTCCTTCGTTCGAATGTCGCAGCTCAAAATCCGCGAGATGCCGCGAGAAGAGCGGCCGCGGGAAAAACTCGCTTCCCGCGGCGCATCAGCTTTATCCGATCCAGAGTTAATCGCGATCTTGCTGCGCACGGGAGTCCCGGGTGCCAACGCGATCGAAGTCGCGCGCGAGCTGTTGAAAGAATACGGTTCACTGCGCGGCGTGAGTCGCTGCAGCGTGCATGAATTGGAGAAAATCGACGGCATTGGACCTGCGAAAGCCGTGCAGCTCGCTGCGGCCTTTGATTTAGGAAATCGTCTGGCGCGCGAGACGTTATCGGAACAAAAGATCGATTCGCCCGAACTGGTCAACGAACTCGTCGGGGCGGAGATGCGGCAACTGCGCACGGAATCATTACGCGTGATTTTGCTCGATACGCGTTATCACCTGATCCGAGTCCACGGAATCCAGGAAATCTCGATCGGAAGCGTCAACGAAAGCATCGCACATCCGCGTGAGATTTTTCATCCAGCGGTGGTTTCTTCGGCCTACGCCGTAATTGTCGTGCATAATCATCCTTCCGGCGACGCATCGCCAAGCCAGGCCGATCACAGTCTGACGCGCCGTTTGGCCGAAGCCGCCGAGCTTCTGCAAATTAAGCTGCTCGATCACATCATCATCGGGGCACCAGCGGAGGGAAGCCCCGGCTACTTCAGCTTCAAAGAAGCAGGGGTGGTGTAGGGAAGAGAATCCGAGATTTGCATATCGAAATGAAACAAACAGATGCGCAGCGCGAAGATTCACCCAGGCTCTTGTTGATCCCGAGGCGGAAATTGGAAGCCCGGGTAGCGCACGCGTCTCGCGTGCTGGTTTCGGCGTCGCGCCGAAACAGCCTTCTCCTGGTGCGGCGTTTGATCTATAAGGGATGCGCGAGGACGCGTTCGCCAGCACGCGAGACGCGTGCGCTACCCGGACCCCGCGAGCGGCACTCGGGTACGCGAAGCAGAAAAGTGGTGATACACAAATAGGCTCCTCGATCATGATCTCTGCGAAAATTCATCCCACAGCTCTTGTCGATCCAGGCGCCCAAATCGGCGATGGCGTCGAGATCGGGCCGTTTTCGATTATCGGACCAAAGGCGGTGATTGGTGAGAAGACGATCGTGCAATCACACGTGGTGATAGAAGGAGAGGTCGCAATCGGGAGCGGCAATTTCGTTGGACACGGCGCCATCATTGGCGCGCCGCCGCAGGATCTTGCCTTTTCGCCGGAACGGAAGACTCAGGTTGAGATCGGCGACGAGAACGTCGTTCGCGAATACTGCACAATCCATCGCGGAAGCGCTGAGGGCAGCGTCACCAAAATCGGCGACAAAAACTTTCTGATGGCAGGCGCGCATATCGGCCACAATTGCGCAATCGGAAATAACGTCATCATTGCGAACAATTGTTTGCTCGGCGGTCATGTCCGCGTGGACAACGGCGTGTTTCTCGGCGGTGGATCGACATTTCACCAGTTCATGCACATCGGGCGACTGGTGATGGTGCAAGGCAGCTCCGCCTTTGGGAAGGATCTGCCACCGTTCGTCATTGCAGCAGAACGCAATTCTGTTTTTGGAGTAAACGTGGTTGGGCTGCGTCGAGCCGGCTTCAGCGCAAAGGATCGAGACGAAATCAAGGCGGCGTTCAAACTTCTTTACATGAGCGGGCTAAATATCGGGCAGGCGATTGAAAAAGCTGCGACAATGAAGTTCGGCACACCAGCACGCGAATTCTTGGACTTCGTCGCGAATGCGAAGAAGCGCGGCATTTGCCCTTATAAGAGCGGCGCAGAGCTGTAGTGGCTTCGCTGTGCGAAGCGCGGTGCAGCTTTGTTTGCAACGCGCACGTCACGCGTCTCACAGAGACGCGGCTACAGCAGACCAAGCAACGCCAGCATGCGGCCGGTTTTTCCTTTTTCGGCGCGGTACGAATAGTAAAGGCCGACGTGGCAGGCGGTGCATACGCCGGAGTCGTGGATTTCTTTCACACCAAGCGCGCCACATTGCCGGACAATTGTCGCTGCGAAATCGATCTCGTAATGTGGCGGCCGAATACAGGGACTAAGTTGCACGGTTAGCTCGGCCGCGTTCGATCCGAAGCGCTCATTCATTTGCTTGATCGCGTTCACAACGACGCCGAGCTCGGTGCCTTTGCGTCCAGAATGCACCAGACCGATGGCCGGCGTTTTTGGATCGACAATATAAACCGCGCAACAGTCCGCAACGTGAACACCCAGCGCGATACCGCGTTCGTTCGTCACAATGCCGTCGCAGCCGGGGAAACATCTATCTTCGCAGCCGACACGGCTGCCGCTACAGCGTGCAACTGCGATTTTGTTTCCGTGAATCTGTTCGGCGGTGAACAGCGGCCAGTCGCCGACGCCGATTGCATTGCGGATTTCGTGATGCGCTGCATCGAGCCGCTTTAACACTTCGGGTTTATCGTGCGAAACATCGATACCAGGAATTCTTTGCGTGAATACGTGGCGAGAGATTCCAATTGCGCTCAGCGCGGGAAATTGCTGGAACGGAAACTGCGCCATTTAAGTTTGAAATCCCAAACCCCAAAATCCAAATCACAATGAAACTCCAATCATTCAAATCCCAAAGCCCCTTGCGGCCGGTTTGGAATTTCGGATTTGAGCTTATTTGGAATACGAAGTTCGGGATCTTCCAGCCCGAATTCGCTGCCCGCTATCGTCAGCGTGTTTTGGGTTTCCTTCCGCGTCCACGCCGCTGCCGGTGTAGTAGGTTTTGGATTTCGTTGCGCGCGGCGTCAGGTTGGCGAACGATTCGGTGTAGGTGCTTTGTGCACCGGTCGCGCGGTCGAATTCCGCCAGGGAAGAGTTATAGCCAAAGAGCGCTTGCAAACGCGTTGATTGCGCCGTTAGCAACTGGACCTGGGCGTTGAGGACATCCAACTGCACCCCTGCGCCCGCGTCGAGCCGGGCCTTGGCCAGGCGCAACGCTTCCTCGGCTTGCTCAACGTTTTTCTCCTGACTCTTAATCAACTCTTGGTTCTGCTGCAAATTTGAATACGCGGTCTGCACTTCCAGCTCAACCTGCCGAACGTCATCGTCGTAAGTGTTCTTGGCTTCCGAAAGGAGGGCACGCTGTTGTATGACTTGGCCAGCGATCGCGCCGCTGTCCCAAATCGGGACGCTGCCCTGGACCTGCGCGATCCAACCTTTGGAAATATCATGCCAACTGGAATTCGTGGGCGAGCTGACCCATTCGCCGCCACCCGTTGTGGTGATGGTTGGGAGCCACTGACCAGCTGTCGCGCGCACTTGCTGGAGCTGGTTTAAGACGTTTGCCCGCGCCTGCTTGAGAAACGGACGCCGCTGTTTGCCAAACTCGATTGCGTCCGCTAACGCGATGGTGCGCGGGATGTATGGCATTTCGCCTACCACGTCCAGCGGCGGATTTTCACCGCGCCCTGGCTGGAAATCGAGGCCCAGTGTCTTGGCCAGAGTGATCTTTGAGATACGATAATTATTTTGCGCGGTAATCAGTAGCGGAATTTGATTGTAGAGCGCCACCTCGGCTTGCAAGACGTTGAAGCGCGGAACAGTTCCCGCATCAAAACGATTTTGCTGATCCTTCAATTGCTGTTCCAGCAAATTCACGGATTGCTGCTGCACGTCGATGAGCTCTCGATTGACCACTACCTGATAGAACTGCGTTTTCACCGTCGCGATGAGTTGGTCCAGGATGTTACGGAACGCGAAGTAGGCGCTGTCGCGCTGAAAGAAAGTACCGCGGATCGATGGCCACGTTGTGCCGTTAAAAATCAACTGCGTTCCAAGAACGGAGATGTTGTAGGAGATATCGCTCAACTGAGTATTCGTCGTGGAGGGCACTGGCGACGGACTGGCCAGCGGCTGGGCATCGATGACTTGCGACCGGGGCGAGTCAACGAGGGGCGTGGATGCGGATGCACCCGTACCTGTCGTCGTAGTCGTACTCGTACCTCCGAATATCCGGGCGCCAATCAGGTTCGGATCAGTCCATTCAAAAGTCGCGCTAGGTGTGATGTGCGGTAATATCTGCGCCCGAATCTGAATAATCACGCCTTTCGTTCGCTTGATCTCTTGTTCCGCGTTGAGGAGAGTCGGATTGCGCTGGAGCGCCGTCAGGATCGCTTGATCGAGTGTAAACGTGGGAACTTTGCGTGAAGAAGATGTTTCACTGCTTGCAGACGTCGATCCTTCGCCTGTGCCGGCGCGCGCCACCGAGCTTGCAGTAATTATCACAGCGGCGAACCCGGAGATTACAAAATATTTTCGCATAAAGAAGATGTGACCGAGAGATTAGATGCGTAATCGTAGGCGCGTAGATTCAAACTGCGCGCTTTTTACCGTGGTGTGATAACACTGCCGTCCAATGGATGGAAATCATTTCGATTGGCAGTAATCGTAAATTTTGCTGTAAATCTGCAGCCAGGCCTTTTGCTCATCGGGGCTGAGGTGTTCCAAAACCTTTATCAGATTGCCAACCATTTCCTCGCGAATACGCCGGACGAGCGCCGAGCCCTTCGGCGTGATGCAGACCATTACCTTGCGACGGTCTTCCCGCGCGACCGAGCGCATGACGTAACCGAGATTCTCCAGCCGCGCTACCAAACCGCTCGCCGCCGCAGTGGTGTGTCCCATTTTCTGGGCAATTGCGGACATGGTGAGGACTTCTTTTTGGTCGAGAAACGCGAGAAGAAAAAATTGCGAGAACGAAACGTTGCCCGGCGCAAGCTGCTTGCAAAGACGCAGCACAAAGCAGCGCTGCATCTCCAAAATGATGTGGGAAAGCCGTTCCGCATCCGCACGAATTTGAGCGGTCGGACTTCGTGCAAACGCGGTGACGGTTTCTGTATTCAAGGCGATTAAGCTAGAAATGTGTCCATAGCCTGTCAAACCCGCTCAGCGGACAGAATTTGCTAATCCCAGATTTGAACATCGACAATTTCACCTGCTTTCAACGACTCGCCCACCGCGACACGCAACAGCGCATTCGACTGGCTTAAACCAAAAAGCGCGTGCGATTCCTGTCGCCCGACAGGAGTAAATTTTCCGCCTTCGAGTTTTCCGCGAACGTAATGCGGTCGATCGCCGTCGTTCGTGATGTCCGCAATCAACCTTGCCGGCACCTTGGGCAGGTCGAGATCGGCCGCGCCCATCATCTTCAAAATCGCCGGTCGCACAAATTGCAAAAACGTCACGAACGCAGAAACGGGATTCCCCGGCAAGCCAAAGACAGCGCACCCGCCAGCGCGGCCAAACAGAAACGGCTTGCCGGGTTTGATCGCAACTCGCCAGATGTCGATCTTTGCGCCGAGAGATCGCAGCGCCAATTGGACCAAGTCATGCTCCCCGACCGAAACGCCGCCTGTGATGATCAAGACGTGATTTTTGAGTCCCCGCTCGATCGTTTCGATTAATGATTCGCGATCATCGCGAGAATGTTCTGCTGATTTCAGCATCGCGCCGCAGCGCTTCAGCAATGCTTGCAAAAGTGCTGAATTGCTTTCGTAAACCTGCCCCTGTCTCAATTCATCTCCGACGCTCACCAGCTCGTTACCGGTCGAAACGATTGCGATCGAGACTTCGGCGCCGACCGCAAGATCGCTAAAGCCCTGCGCTGCAAGCAAAGCGAGTGTCGCCGCGCGAATTCGCTCACCGGCACTGAGAATTTTCTGGCCCTCGCTCAAATCGCAGCCGCGCTTTCGAATGAATTCGCCAGGTTCGACACCCACATTCAGGACGATCTCATCTCTATCGCGTGTTACATCTTCCTGCATGACGACCGCATCCGCGCCAGCAGGCGTCGGAGCCCCAGTGAAAATCCGAACCGCTTCGCCGGGAGAAATGCGGAGCTGCCTGTCGAGACCGGCCGGCTGTTCGCCGATCAAGCGCAATCGCTCGCCGGTCCGGCCCGAGCTTGCCACGACGGCATAGCCATCCATCGCGGAGTTGTCAAAGTTAGGCAACGGCTGCCGCGCGAAATAATCTTCGGCTGCAAAACAGCCGAGGGCGCTCAAAAGCGAAACTCGCCGCGCCGGCAGCGGCTGAATGGTCTTGAGAATTTTGCTGCATGCTTCTTCCTCGCTGATCATCAACCATCATTTCAGTTAGCAATCAGCAATTGGCAATGGACATTTCTTCGCGATATTCTCGCATCCGATTTTTGGTGAGGTGGCTGAGTGGTCGAAAGCAGCGCTTTGCTAAAGCGCCGTAGCCCAAAAGGCTACCGAGGGTTCGAATCCCTCCCTCACCGCCAGTTGTCGAGATTGAAAATTACTGCTCGCATAGCCCATAATAGCTGATGTCCGCCTTTTGGAGATGAGAACGCCGTTCGACTGGTGGGGCGCGTTACGCGCAAGGGTTAAAAGCGAAGATCTAATTCCAGAGCCAAAGCGCAGCTTTGGATAATCCCTTCCTCACCGCCATTGATGTTCGATGTTTGATGCTCGATGTTCGCGCCCAGATTCCTGCTCTTACTCAATGACGCCGACGATCCAAAACTTCATCGACGGCCAGTTTATTGAGCCGGTCAGCGGGCGTTATCTCGACAACATCGAACCCGCAACGGGAAAACCCTACTCGCAAGTCGCGGACAGCGACGCGCGCGATGTCGACCTTGCCGTCGCTGCAGCGGAGAAGGCGTTTTCTGAATGGTCGCGAAAACCGGCGACGGAGCGCTCGAAAATTCTCTTGCGCATCGCCGACTTGATTGAGCGTGATCTGGAAAAGCTCGCACGCGCCGAGTCGATCGACACTGGCAAACCAGTGTCTCTCGCGCGCACGCTCGACATTCCGCGCGCCGCCAGCAATTTTCGATTCTTCGCGACCGCGATCCTGCATACCGAATCGGAAGCGCACATCACCGACAATGTCGCGTTCAACTACACGCTGCGCCAGCCGCGCGGCATCGCCGGATTGATTTCGCCGTGGAATCTGCCGCTTTACCTGTTGAGCTGGAAAATCGCGCCGGCAATCTCAGTCGGCAACACCGCGATCGCCAAGCCGAGCGAGCTAACGCCGATGACGGCGTTCCTGCTCTGCGAGATTTGTCGCGCAGCCGGATTGCCGAATGGCGTTCTCAACGTCGTGCACGGAACCGGACCAAATGTCGGCGCGGCTATCACCGCGCATCCGAAGATCAACACGATCTCGTTCACTGGGGGAACCGTGACTGGCCGCAAAGTGGCGGAGGCGTGCGCGCCACTTTTCAAAAAAGTTTCGCTCGAGCTCGGAGGTAAAAATCCCAACATCGTCTTCGCCGACGCCGATCTCGATGCTGCGATTGCGGGCAGCGTGCGCTCGTCGTTCGCAAATCAGGGTCAGGTCTGCCTGTGCGGTTCGCGCGTTTTTGTCGAACGCTCGGCTTACAAAGATTTCGTCGACCGTTTCATCGACAAAACGTCGCAACTGAAGGTGGGCGATCCGCTGGATGAGAAAACCGATCAAGGTGCGATCGTAAACAAAGCGCAGCTCGATAAAATAAAGTTCTATGTCCATCTCGCGCAGAAAGAAGGCGGCAAAATCGCGCTTGGCGGTTCGGCGCCTGATTCAATTAGCGACCGCTGCCGTGACGGTTACTTTTTTAGGCCAACGGTAATTACCGATCTACCGGTCTCATGTCGAACAAACCGCGAAGAAATCTTCGGCCCGGTTGTCACGATCACACCCTTCGACAACGAAGAAGAAGTGATCGGTTATGCTAACGACTGCGACTACGGCCTCGCCTCCAGCGTCTGGACTCAAAATCTGAACCGCGCGCATCGCGTAGCGGAGCAGATTCACACTGGAACGGTCTGGGTGAACTGTTGGTTGGTGCGCGACCTGCGCGTTCCGTTCGGCGGCATGAAGGCAAGCGGAGTCGGCCGCGAGGGCGGCGTTGAAGCATTGCATTTCTTCACCGAGCCAAAAAACGTCTGCATCGCAAAGTAGTGTCGAGCCATGATCGGCGCGCGCTTCGCCACATCATTTTGCGCCTTCGTTTTCGCCGCGTCTGCTATCAACTCGCGAGCTGCGGTCAGCGCACAACAAGGCCCGAAAATATTCGAAGGCCAGACGACGCATTCCTTTCGCATTTCCTATCTCCTTTTCCTGCCGGGTGGCTACGAAAAAAATATCAGTAAGCGTTGGCCGCTGATTCTTTACCTACACGGCGGCTCGCTGCGCGGAGCAGACGTTGAGTCGGTGCGGACGCTGGGTCTTCCGCATAAGCTAGAGGGCGAACCGAATTTTCCGTTCGTTGTCGTTTCACCGGAATGTCCCCCAGGCGAAATTTGGACGGACGTCGACGCTCTCAACGCATTGATTGATCGCGTCCAAGCCGACTACCGAATCGATCCTGATCGGATTTATCTCACTGGCCACAGTATGGGCGGGCGCGGTGCACTGTATCTCGCTTATCGCCTTCCGCACCGTTTTGCTGCTATTGTAGCGCTCAGTCCGCTTTCGCCGATTACCGCTTGGAGCGGCAATTTGGCGAAAGTGCCATTATGGATCTTTCACGGCAGAACGGACATGCTTGCGCCAGTGACCGACACAGAAGAATTATCACGCGCCATAGAGGCAGTCGGCGGACATCCACGTGTCGATATTTTGCCGGGGCGCGATCACTTCATCCTGGACATCTACGATCGGCCCGAGATTTACGAATGGTTGATGAAACAAAAGCGTGACGGCCGACCGACCGAATCACGAGAGAAACAAAAATGAGCAAATCCTTCAAAAGCTCGCGGCCGGCTCGATCGTTCTTTTACGACGCGTACGAGGAAGCCTAACATGGTGCGATCATGCAAAGCTTAATGCTCAGATTCATTTTCTTCGGATTCCTCGCCAGCCAGCTTCATATCGCGTTGTGCGCAGCTTCGGCTGCGGAACCGAAGAATGAAATCGTCACGCTCGATGCAAAACCCGAGCCCATCGCAATCGATCCCGCCCAAGCTGCGGTCATCGTTGTGGACATGGAAAACGATTTCGTCGCGAAGGGAGGCATGTTCGATAGAGCCGGAGCCGATATTTCCGGCGCGCAAAAAGCCATCGCTCCGACGGCAAGAGTGCTGGCGGCAGCGCGTCAGGTCGGACTGAAAATCATTTATCTTAAGATGGGCTATCACGCCGACCTTTCAGACTTGGGCGCTCCCGATTCAGTGAACCGCACCCGGCATTTGAAGTTTGGTGTCGGTCAAACGATTCGCGCACCCGACGGTCGCGAAAGCCGGATTTTGATCCGGGACACATGGGACACGGACATCGTTCCTGAGCTGAAGCCGCAGGGCGGCGATATCGTTCTGTATAAGACGCGGTTCAGCGGGTTCTATCGAACCGATCTGGACGCGACGCTGAAAAAGTTGGGAATCAAATATCTGATCGTTACAGGCGTAACCACAAGCATATGCGTGGAATCAACCGTGAGAGACGCGATGTTCCGCGATTATCTTTGCGTTTTGCTCAGGGATTGCATGAGCGAGCCCATCGGCCACGATCTGCCGAGAACGAATGTTAAGACGGCGCAAGCCAGTCGATGAGCAAATCCTTCGAAAGTTCTCGCGCGCCAGAACCGGTGGGTGCGTTTCCACACGCCAAGCGCGTGGGCGAATTTTTGTTTCTTTCCGGGATTGGGCCGCGTGTGCGCGGCAGGAAGGAAATTCCCGGCGTCACGCTCGATTCCGCCGGCAATACCGTGAGTTACGATATCGAAACGCAATGTCGCGCTGTGTTCGAAAACGTTCGGCTCGTGCTGGAAGACGCCGGCGCGACGTGGCAGGACATCATCGACGTCACTGTCTTTCTAACGAACATGAAAAAGGATTTCCCGATCTACAACCGGCTCTACGCGGAATATTTTGCTGGGCCCGGAAAACCGAACCCAACGCGCACGACAATCGAGGTCACCGCGTTGCCCACACCAATCGCGATCGAGCTCAAGGTGATCGCAACGGTGGGATGATAACCTATCCGCGGATTACGCGGATCAAACGGATTCAGATCTTTTCCTGCGTTCCTGCTTTCCTGATTCAATTTCTTGATCTTGGTTTCCTAGTTTCCAGATTGCACGATCAGAGCGTGAAGATAATGCCATTTCGTATCATTGCTGCCGACCATACCGGTATCACGGTCGCGAACCTCGAGCGGTCTCTGGCTTTCTGGCAGGGTGTTCTCGGCTTCGAGCTTTCTCATCAGGCACATCATACGGGCGAGCTCGCCAGCGAAGTTACCGGAGTCCTTGGCGCTGAGATCTCGCTCGCAGTTCTCAAGGGCTACGGTCACAAAATCGAACTGCTCGAATATCACGCACCAGCGGATCGGAAGCGTGGCGATCTTAGGCCCTGCGATGTCGGATCGGTGCATGTGGCGCTTATGGTCGAAAATCTCGACGCCGTGCTGAGCGCGATCGCCGCGTCCGGTTGGAAGGCGGCTGGAAAGCCTCAAACTCTCAAAACTGGGCCGAACGCCGGGAAACGCGTCGTCTACGTTCGTGATCCCGACGGCACAACAATCGAACTAATGCAGCCGCCGCTGGCAAAGGAAGAAGGAAGAATTAAAAAGTAGGATGACTTTCTCCGCTGACGAAGATTTCGCGCTCCAGCTCGATGCTGAGGATTCATTGCAGCATTTTCGCGAAAAGTTCCATCTGCCACTCGGCAAAGATGGCAAGCCGCTGATCTATTTCGCCGGGAATTCGCTCGGCCTGATGCCGAAATCGGCAAGACAAATCGTCGAGGAGGAGTTGGACAACTGGGCAAAGCTTGGAGTCGATGCTCATCACGCAACCGGAACGCCCTGGTATTCGTATCACGAGGCTTTGCGCGAACCGACAGCGCGTTTAGTCGGCGCGAAGCCGATCGAAGTGATCTGTATGAACAGTCTCACCGTCAACCTGCACTTGATGATGGCTACGTTCTATCGCCCGACCAAATCGCGCTTCAAAATCCTAATGGACGATCCGGCTTTTCCTTCCGACACCTACGCAATCAAAACGCAGCTCGTTCATCATGGGCTCGATCCGAAAGATGCGCTCATTCTCGCGCGGCCGCGCAAAGGCGAGTTCACAGTTCGAACTGACGATATTGCCGATCTTGTCGAAAAGCTTGGTGATCAACTCGCGGTCGTGATAGTCGGCGCCGTGAATTTTTTCAGCGGTCAATTGTTCGACATCGCGAAAATCACCGCCGTCGCGCAGAAACGCGGGTGCACGGTTGGCCTTGACCTCGCTCACGCCATCGGCAACGTACCGCTGGCATTGCACAATTGGAACGTCGATTTCGCCGTTTGGTGTTCCTACAAGTATCTCAATGCCGGCCCCGGCGCCGTAGCAGGCGCCTTTGTGCACGAGCGACACGCGACCAACACGAAGCTCCCGCGTCTCGCCGGTTGGTTTGGCAACGATCCGAACACGCGTTTCCGTTTGCATCTCGAACCCGAGTTCATTCCAGTTCCCTCGGCTGACGGCTGGCAAATCAGCAATCCGCCAATCTTGTCGATGGCGCCTCTGCGCGCCTCGCTGGCGATCTTCGACGAGGCCGGCGGAATGGAGCTGCTGCGCGCGAAATCGATTAAACTGACCGATTATCTTGAATTCCTGCTCGATCAAGCCGGCTCAAACCGCCAGTCCGGCTCGGACCGTTTCACCATTATCACGCCGCGCGAAGCGGACGCGCGCGGCTGTCAATTATCGATCTTAGCGCACGAGCACCCGAAGGAATTGTTCAATAAACTCCAAGCCGCGGGTGTAAAATGCGATTTCCGCGAACCAAACGTGATCCGCGCCGCCCCGACACCGCTCTATAATACCTTTTACGAAGTCTGGCGATTCGCGAAGATTCTGGCCGAGCACCAATGAAACCATACCGCCCTACAACACGCGCCAGCGCGGGTCGCACGTGTGACCAATAGGTTCCGGGACGTTCGGTGTGTTTTTAGATGATGTTATTGGAGCATCAGTACTGATTCCACCTCTGAATTCGGCGTTCGAAGCTTGCTTGCGAAATGTATCTGTGATATTCGCCTAATCCGCGGTTAACCTTCCCGTTGACGTGATTCGTAAGATTGTTTTCATCGTTGCATTCGCTCTTTGCGTGAGCGCAGCCTGGGCGAGAGACGAGAGATCGATCAAGGACTTGAGCAAAGCACTCGCAGCGCTCGCGCCGGATGTCGATCCGAGCGAGGCCGAGCTAGTGTCGGTCACGGCGCACACCACGGCACGCAGTCTCGCGCGCGAATATCGCGTCGTTCTGAACCCGGAGTTTACCGTCTTCCTGGTCAACATCGGCCTGCGACAACGTGGCTGGTGCGGCCATTGGACGCGTGATATCGGCGCGCGCCTCAAGGAGCTCAAGCTCAAGACGCTGGTGCTTCACTGGGGTGCTGCTTATGCGGGAACATCGAGCGAGAACAATTGCCTGGTAGTAACTGCACGCAACCAGCCTTTCCAAGACGGAATCATCATCGACGGCTGGCGCAGGGCCGGCCGATTATTCTGGTGCGCCGTCAGAAAAGACGACGAGTACGAAGTGGAACAGCATTACGGCCATTCTGGGATCACGGCATGGAAAGAGGACGCGCTCTACACCGCCTGGCTGCAGGACTACCGACACGTTTACGAATGGGAACCGACGGCGCGACAGGCGCGGCATTGACTTTGTTAGCTAGGGAGCGAGGTGACGACAGCGATTAAAACCTTCGTGATATCCGTGTTATTGGCGGTTTCCTGCTTCATGATTTCTGATTCCAGAGATTCTTGATCGTGCCGACCTTTGGCCTCTCGGCAGTAGGATTACGGCCAAGCGCTAGGGATTCTTGCGTTCAAGCGCCACAGCGAACGGATGCAGCTCCGCTATCATCAGTCCGCCCGCAACGGCGGGATCGGCTTGCATAAACGCGCGCGCGGCGGCCTCATCGGACGCCTCGAAGATCGCAATGCCAAACGTCTTTTCACCTGCCTCGTTCGTGCGTCCAGCGAGAATCAATTGACCCGATTTTATTGCTTCCTGGAAGCGGATGAAATGGCGCTCCAGCACCGCTTTGTCCTCTTTCGTCCAATTCGAATCCGAATAGAGGCGCGGCACGAGTCGCAGCACATAAATGAACTGTCTCGTTTTGCTGGGTTTCTGAGTCTGCGCGCTCAACGGATGGCTCGCCGCACAAATACAAACCAGCGACAGCGACAAGCAAAAATAGGTGGGTTTCCTCATTGCACTTCTATGGCGGAATTTCATCACCGATTCCAGCACGATGTCCTATAATGATTCATCTTTGAAATCCGCGTGATCCGTGGCTAAGGATTCTGTGAAATGGCAGATTGGCCGGCCGATTGCTCGCTCAGGGCAGAATGCGCAGTCCCTTGCGCGTTGTCACATGTCAGCTTAGCCGGGTAGAACTAACATCGCCTGCCCAGCAGCGATCCATTTCTGCTTTAGCTGACGTGCGTTTTCCTGCTTTCCTGGTTTCCTGAATCGTCGATTCTTAATGAGTGCCGAAGTTTGTCATGATCGGGAGTGGATTAGCAGGTGGATTGCTCGCTGCTTACTTGGGGCGGCGCGGATACGATGTCGACCTTTACGAACGACGGGCCGATCCGCGCGAAGGCAATATCGTTGGCGGACGATCAATTAATCTCGCTGTCTCGACGCGCGGGATTCATGCTCTTGAGCAAATTGGGATCGCGGATGAAGTTTTGCGGCACGCGATCCCGATGCGTGGCCGGATGATTCACGATAAATCGGGCGATTTACATTTTTCGCCGTACGATGTCGATCCGAAAAAGTGCATCAACTCGATCGGGCGCGCGGCGCTTAACACTACTGTCATCGAAGCGGCGCAGCGTTATCCCAACGTGCGCGTCCATTTCAATCATCGTTGCACCGATGTTGATCTGACTGAACCGGTTGCACATGTGCTCGACACCAAAACGAATACCACAAGTGCGGTTCGTACCGACGCAGTCATTGGCGTCGATGGCGCGTTCTCCGCGGTGCGGCAGTCGATGCAGCTTAAGATCGACAATTTTCAATATGACGAGAGTTATCTCGCCCACGGCTACAAGGAGCTCACCATCCCGCCCGGACCGGATGGTTCCTGGCGAATGGAAAAGAACGCGCTCCATATCTGGCCGCGCAAAAGTTTCATGATGATCGCGCTGCCGAATCCCGACGGCTCGTTCACATGCACGCTCTTCTGGGAATTTAAAGGACCGCGCAGTTTCGCCACCACCAAGACCGACGACGAAGTCTACGGCTTTTTCCGGGAAGAATTTCTCGATGCCGTGCCGCTCATGCCGACATTGCTCGAAGATTTCAAACAAAATCCGACCGGCTCACTGGTGACCATTCGCTGCGGGCCGTGGTTCTACAAAGACAAGGTCGCGCTCGTCGGCGACGCCGCTCATGCAGTCGTGCCATTTTACGGCCAGGGAATGAACGCCGCGTTCGAAGATTGCGTCGTGCTCGACGAATGCCTGGCCGGGTTCCCGGAGGATCGAGAACGCGCGTTCGCCGAATATTTCCAGCGCCGAAAAGTAAACGCCGACGCCCTCGCCGATCTCGCCCTGGAAAATTTTATCGAGATGCGGGACAAGACCGCTTCACGCGCTTTTCGCGCGAAGAAAAAGC